>WNFU01001400.1_pt1 | contig 41313 bp, 33 predicted proteins | sample 5400121 | NCBI WGS metagenome assembly WNFU01 (sample SAMN13153360, study PRJNA577476) | soil metagenome | isolation source: 100 cm soil or saprolite under grassland replicate 1 | place: USA:California | collected 2016-06-15
CGGTGGGAGTGGTCGGCGGTCCAGGAGAGCAGGTCGGTCAGCGGCCAGGTGTTGACCACGGATGCGGGTGGTACGGCGCAGGCGGCGGCACGCGAGCACCCGTACGGCTGCCAGTCGAGCTGCCCCGGGGCGTGCGCGTCGGTGTCCACGCTGACCAGGCAGCCGGCCTCGACGGCCAGCCGCAGCAGGCGCTTGGGCGGGTCCAGCCGCTCCGGCCGGGAGTTGACCTCCACGGCGACGCCGAAGCGCCGGCACGCCTCGAAGACCAGGTCCGCCTCGAACTGCGACTCCGGCCGGCGGGACGGGCGGCGGCTCTCGCCCGGGGTGCCGCGCAGCAGCCGGCCGGTGCAGTGCCCGAGCACGTCCACGTGCGGGTTGGCGATCGCGTTCACCATCCGCCGGGTCATCGCCTCCGACGGCTGCCGGAGTCCACTGTGGACACTCGCCACCACCACGTCCAGCCGGTCCAGCAGCTCATCGGTCTGGTCCAGCGAGCCGTCGTCCAGGATGTCCACCTCGATCCCGGTGAGGATCCGGAACCCGTCCGCGGTCGAGGCGTTCAGCTCCGCCACCACGTCGAGCTGCTCGACCAGGCGTTCCGCGGACAGCCCGCGCGCCACGGTCAGCCGCGGCGAGTGGTCGGTCAGCGCCACGTACTCGTGGCCGAGCTGCCGGGCGGCGGCCGCCATCTCCGGGATCGGCGAGCCGCCGTCGGACCAGTCGGAGTGGGTGTGCAGGTCGCCGCGCAGCGCCCGCCGCAGCGCCTCGCCGCCCTCGGCCACCGGGGTGTCCCCGGTGGCGACCAGCCGGCGCAGGTACACCGGCTCCTCGCCGGCCAGCGACTCGGCCACGCAACGGGCGGTGACCGTGCCGATGCCCGGCAGGTCGGTCAGCCCACCGGCGGCGCTGCGCCGCGCCACCTCCTGCGGGCCCAGCCGGTCCAGCGTCGCGGCCGCGCTGCGGAACGCCCGTACCCGGTAGGTCGGCTCGTGCGCCCGCTCCAGCAGGAACGCGATCCGGCGCAGGTCCGCCACCGGGTCCCGCGGCATGCCACCCTCCGTCCCTCGGGCCACCCCTGGTTCCATCATCCCGAGCTGTGCCACGTCGGGGCCACTCGACGACTCGGCCACTCGACCTCTCGACCACTCGACGACTCGGCCACTCGACCTCTCGACCACGAGGCGGCACATCTGGCGAGGGAGCGGGTGGGTGGCAGGCTTGCGGCTGTGACGCTCACCGAGACGGTACGCCGGGTGGAGCGCGCCTCCGGGGCGCTGGCCACCCAGAGCGTGGCGCGGATGGACGAGCAACTGCTGTGGTTCCGCGCGCTGCCGCCGGACCAGCGCTCGTGGATCACCCTGGTCGCGCAGGCCGGCATCGCCTCGTTCGTGGAGTGGCTGCGCAAGCCGGGCGAGCTGCCCACCCCCACCGCGGTGAGCGCCGAGGTGTTCGGCACCGCGCCGCGGGACCTGGCCCGCGCGGTCAACCTGCAGCAGACCGTCGAGATGGTGCGGATCACCATCGAGACCATCGAGTCGCAGACCGCCCGGCTGGCCGCCCCGGGCGAGGAGCCGGCGCTGCGCGAGGCGCTGCTGCGCTACAGCCGGGAGATCGCCTTCGCGGCGGCGCAGGCGTACGCCGAGGTGGCCGAGAGCCGCGGCGCCTGGGATGCCCGGCTGGAGGCTCAGGTGGTGGACGCGCTGCTGCGTGGGGACGAGGACGAGACGCTGCCGTCCCGGGCCGCGGCGCTGGGCTGGGCGTCGATGAGCCCGGTCGCGGTGGCCATCGGCAGCCCGCCGGACGGCGACCCGCAGTTGGTCCTGGACGCGGTGCAGCGGGCCGCCCGGCACGCCGGCGTCGGGGTGCTGGCCGGCGTGCACGGCGACCGGCTGGTGCTGGTGCTCGGCGGGGTGACCGACGAGGAGGCGCTGCGCCCGCTGCTGCCCGAGTTCGGCCCCGGCCCGGTGGTGGTCGGCCCGCCGGCGCCGGACCTCGGCACGGCCGGGGGCTCGGCCCGGGCAGCCCTTGCGGCGCTGCGTGCGGTGCCGGCCTGGCCGGCCGCGCCGCGTCCGGTGCCGGCCGTGGAGTTGCTGCCGGAGCGGGCGCTGTGCGGCGACGAGGACGCCCGGCGCCAGCTCATCGACGAGGTCTTCCTGCCGCTGCGCACCGCCGGCCACGCGCTGCTCGACACGGTCACCGCGTACGTGGCGGCCGGCGGCTCGCTGGAGGGCACCGCCCGCGCGCTGTTCGTACACCCCAACACGGTCCGCTACCGGCTGCGCCGGGTCACCGAGACCTGCGGCCGCTCCCCCACCGACCCGCGCGGGCTGTTCACCCTGCAGATCGCCCTCGCGCTGGGCCGGCTCGAGGTCTGACGTCGAATTAACCTGGGGCAACGTCGCCGTAGGAATCACACCGAAGCAGGGGGTAGCCAAGCGTGTTCGGAGCCACATCGTTGTAGACATCCCACAATGTCTGGGCGGAGAGTTCGTGCCCGACGTCATCGCGGCCCGACCGGAACTCAAGGCAGAGTCGAGGACGTGCTCGCACTACTCGCTCCCGGACAGGGATCCCAAGCTCCCGGAATGCTCACCCCCTGGCTCGACCTGCCGGGGGCCGAGGCACGGCTGCGCTGGTTCTCCGCGCTGGCCGGCCTGGACCTCATCCGGCTCGGCACCACCGCCGACGCCGAGGAGATCCGGGACACCGCCGTCACCCAGCCGCTGATCGTGGCGCTCGGCCTGCTGGCCGCCGCCGAGCTGCCCACCGGCGATGTCGCGGTGACCGCCGGGCACAGCGTCGGCGAGCTGACCGCCGCCGCGGTGGCCGGGGTGCTGCCGGCCGAGAGCGCCGTCGCGCTGGCAGCGCTGCGCGGCCGGGAGATGGCCCGCGCCTGCGGCGAGGCGGAGACCGGCATGGCCGCGGTGCTCGGCGGCGACCCCGAGGAGGTACTGGCCTGCATCGACGCCGCCGGCCTGACCCCGGCCAACGTCAACGGCGCCGGCCAGGTGGTCGCCGCCGGCCCGGTCACCGGGATCGCCAAGCTCACCGACAACCCGCCGCCGGGCGCCCGGGTCATGTCGCTGTCGGTGGCCGGCGCGTTCCACACCGGGTACATGGCCACCGCCGAGGCGGCGCTCGCCGCGGTGGCCGACGGCATCGGTGCCGCCGACCCCGGCCCGATCCTGCTCTCCAACGCCGACGGCACCGCGGTCGACAACGGCACGGAGGTGGTCCAGCGGCTGGTCCGCCAGGTGACCACGCCGGTGCGGTGGGACCTCTGCCAGGCCACCCTGCGCGACCTGGGCGTCACCGCAATCATCGAGCTGCCGCCGGCCGGCACGCTGGCCGGGCTGGCCAAGCGGGAGCTGCGCGGGTCCGGCATCGAGATCCTGGCCGTCAAGAAGCCCGCGGACCTGGCCGCCGCGCGCGAGCTGCTCGCCCGGTCGGCACCGTCCCACCAGGCCCAGCACACCCCGGACTGGCGGATGGTGGTTGCCCCCGTGGGCGGCGCCGTGCACCGGGCCGGCATCGGCGAGGGCGCCGTCGTGGACGCCGGCACCCCGCTCGGCACCGTCACCAGCCGGCAGGGCGAGCAGCAGGTGCTGGCGCCGTACGCCGGCGTGCTGGTCGAGTGGCTGGTGGAGGACGGCGACCCGGTCGACCCGGGCGACCCGCTGGCCCGACTCGAGCCGGGAGGCAACACGTGAGCGAGCGCAGCGAGCGAACCAATGTGCACAGCAGCGACGTCGCGAACGCGACCACCGAGCGCCAGCGAGGTGGGCACGTGAGCGAGCGCAGCGAGCGAACCAATGTGCACAGCAGCGAGCGCAGCGAGCGAACCAATCAGCACAGCAGCCCCGCTCACGCGGCCGACGAGCGCAGCGAGGAGGGACGCGTGACCGCACCTCAGACAGGCCCCATACCGCTGCGGTCCACCAGCGGGCCGGCCGGTTCCCGGATCCTGGCGTTCGGTCACTACCAGCCGGCCAACGTCGTCACCAACGACGACCTGGCCAGGCGGGTGGACACCAACGACGAGTGGATCCGGGACCGGGTCGGCATCGCCGAACGGCGCATCGCCGGGCCGGAGGAGTCCCTGGTGGACATGGCCGTGCAGGCCGGCGGCAAGGCGCTGGCGGCCAGCGGGCTGTCCGCCGCCGACATCGACCTGGTCGTGGTGGCCACCTGCACGCTGGAGGCCAGCATCCCGAACGCCTCCGCCCGGGTGGCCGACCGGCTCGGCATCTCCGGCGTGGCCGGCTACGACGTGAACACCGCCTGCTCCGGCTTCTGCTACGCGCTGGCATGCGTGGACAGCCTGGTCCGGACAGGGGCGGCCCGCAACGCGCTCGTCATCGGCGCGGAGAAGCTGTCCGACTGGATCGACTGGGACGACCGCGCCACCTGCATCATCTTCGCCGACGGGGCCGGGGCGGCGGTGGTCGGCCCGTCCGACGTGCCGGGCATCGGTCCGGTGGTGTGGGGCACCGAGGGCGACAAGGCCGACCTGATCTTCATCAAGGACCGCAACTCCTTCATCTGGCAGGACGGCCAGCCGGTGTTCCGGTGGGCGAGCCACACGCTGGCCCCGTTCGTCCGGGAGGCCTGCGCCCGGGCCGGCGTCGACCCGACCGAGCTGGCCGCGTTCGTCCCGCACCAGGCCAACCTGCGCATCGTCGACGGGCTGGCCCGCCGGCTCGGCGCACCGGACGCGGTGGTGGCCCGGGACATCGTCACCGCCGGCAACACCTCCTCCGCGTCGATCCCGATGGCGATGGCCCGGATGATCGAGCGCGGCGAGATCCCGTCCGGCGCGCCGGTGCTGCTGTTCGGCTTCGGCGCCGGGCTCACCTACGCCGGCCAGGTCGTCACAAGCCCGTGACCAGCACCGACAACCATGCACGGACCGACGCTTTACGGACCGACGCTGTACGAATCGACGCTGTACCCATCGACGAAGGGAAAGAGCACGTGAGCGACAAGACCCCCGCGGCCACCGAGAATGCCCCCAAGGGTGCCACCAAGGAGACCAACGAGATCGTGGCCGGCCTGGCCGAGATCCTCGAGGACATCGCCGGCGTCAAGCCGAAGGACGTCAAGCCCGACAAGTCCTTCACCGACGACTTGGACGTCGACTCGCTGTCCATGGTCGAGATCGCACTGGCCGCCGAGGACAGGTTCGGCGTGAAGATCCCGGACGACCAGCTCGCCGGCCTGAAGACCGTCGGCGACGCGGTCAGCTACATCGAGAAGAACAGGGTGGCGTGACCCTGCGCCCGACGACGCGCGGAACACACATCGAGCTGTGCAACCGGCGCAGCGAGGAGCCGCAGCAATGACTGACGTTGTCATCACCGGGCTCGGCGCGACCACCCCCCTGGGCGGGGACGTCGCGTCGACCTGGGCCGCAATGCTGGCCGGCAGGTCCGGGGTCGTACCGCTGACCGAGGACTGGGCCGAGGACCTGCCGGCGAAGATCGCCGCGCGCCTCGCGGTGGAGCCCTCCGAGGTGCTCGACCGGGTCGAGGCGCGTCGGCTGGACCGCTGCCAGCAGACCGCCCTGGTGGCGGCCCGCGAGGCATGGGCCGACGCCGGCCGGCCCGAGATCGACCCCGAGCGGCTCGCGGTGGCCGTGGGCAGTGGCATCGGCGGTGCGCTGACGCTGCTGGGCCAGTACGACGCGCTGCTCGACCGCGGACCGCGCCGGGTCTCGCCGCTGACCGTGCCGATGCTGATGCCGAACGGGCCGGCCGCCGCGGTCGGGCTCGAACTGGGCGCCCGCGGCGGGGTACACACCCCGGTGTCGGCCTGCGCGTCCGGCGCCGAGGCGCTGGCCATGGCCCTGGACCTGATCCGGGCCGGCCGCGTGGACATGGTGGTGGCCGGCGGCACCGAGGCGTGCATACACCCGCTGCCGATGGCCGGCTTCGCGCAGATGCGCGCGCTGTCGTACCGCAACGACGAGCCGGCGCAGGCGTCCCGCCCGTTCGACAAGGGCCGCGACGGGTTCGTGCTCGGCGAGGGCGCCGGGATCATGGTGCTGGAGCGGGCCGAGGACGCGAAGGCCCGCGGCGCCACGATCTACGGCGTGCTGGCCGGCGCCGGCGTGACCGCGGACGGGTACCACATCACCGCACCGGACCCGGACGGCGCCCAGGCGGCGCGGGCGATCCGGCTGGCGCTGGCCGACTCGGGCCTGTCCGCCGCCGACGTCACGCACGTGAACGCGCACGCGACGTCCACCCCGGTGGGCGACGTGGCCGAGGCGCAGGCCATCCGGGCCGCGCTCGGCGACCACCCGATCGTGACCGCCACCAAGTCGATGACCGGGCACCTGCTCGGCGCGGCCGGCGCGGTGGAGGCGATCGCCACGGTTCTCGCCATCAGGCACGGCGTGATCCCGATGACCCTCAACCTGGAGAACCTGGACGACGACGTGCTGCTCGACGTGGTCCGCGGCGAGCCCCGCCGCGCCACGGTGACCGCCGCGCTGAACGACTCGTTCGGCTTCGGCGGCCACAACGTCGCCCTGGCGTTCACCTCCGCCTGACCCGCTACCCGACCCCGACCTCACCAGGAGTCTTCATGTCGCTCGCCACCGCGCTGCCCGCGGACACCGAGTCGCGTGACTTCCGCGACCCGGAGGTCAGGCTCGAGACACTGTTCGACCCGGGCACGCTGCGCTCGCTGACCGGCGGGCCGCACCTGCCGGGGACCGGCGGTCTGCACCTGCCGGGGACCGGTGGCCGGCCGGTGAACGACCGGTCCGGCGCGATGCCGGCCCGCGGCACCATCAACGGCTGCCCGGTGGTCGCGTTCGCCACCGACGCCACCACGATGGGCGGCGCGATGGGCTCGGCCGGCTGCCGGAACATCGTGGACGCGATCGACACCGCGGTCCGCGAACGGGTGCCGGTGATCGGGCTGTGGCACTCCGGCGGGGCACGGCTGGCCGAGGGCGTCGAGGCGCTGGACGCGGTCGGGCAGGTGTTCGCCGCGATGGTGCGCGCCTCCGGGCGGGTGCCGCAGATCTCGGTGGTGCTCGGCCCGGCGGCCGGCGGCGCCGCGTACGGGCCGGCGCTGACCGACATCGTGGTGATGGGCCCGGCCGGCCGGGTGTTCGTCACCGGGCCGGACGTGGTGCGCAGCGTCACCGGCGAGGACGTGGACATGGAGCGGCTGGGCGGCCCGGACACCCACGGACGGCGGTCCGGCGTGGTGCACGTCGTCGCCGACACCGACGACGAGGCGGTCGAGCGCGCCCGGGCGATCGCGGCGCTGCTGGCCCGGCCCGGGCGGTACGACATCCCGGGCATTGCCTACCGGGAGAACCCGGCCCGGCTGCTGCCGGAGAACGCCAAGCGCGCCTACGACGTGCACCCGCTGATCGAGGACCTGCTGGACGGCGAGCCGGTGGAACTGCACGCCAGGTTTGCCCCGAACGTGGTCACGGCGCTGGGCCGGCTGGCCGGCCGGACCGTCGGCGTGATCGCCAACAACCCGCTGCGCCTGGGCGGCTGCCTGGACTCGGCGTCCGCGGAGAAGGCCGCCCGGTTCGTGCGCATGTGCGACGCCTTCGGCGTGCCGCTGGTGGTGCTGGTGGACGTGCCCGGGTACCTGCCCGGCGTCGGCCAGGAGTGGGACGGCGTGGTCCGCCGCGGCGCGAAGCTGCTGCACGCCTTCGCCGAGGCGGTGGTGCCGCGGGTGACGCTGGTGACCCGCAAGGCCTACGGCGGCGCGTACATCGCGATGAACTCCCGTTCGCTCGGCGCCACCGCGGTGTTCGCCTGGCCGACCGCGGAGGTTGCCGTGATGGGCGCCTCGGCGGCGGTGAACATCCTGCACCGCAAGCGGCTGGCCGCCGCGCCGGCCGGTGAGCGGGAGGCGCTGCACGCCCAGCTCACCATGGAGCACGAGAAGCGGGCCGGCGGGGTGGACCGGGCGCTCGACCTCGGCGTGGTGGACGAGATCGTCAAGCCGGAGGACACCCGGCGCAAGCTGGCCGAGGCGCTGTCCGCCGCCCCGCCCGGGCGCGGCGCGCACGGCAACATTCCGCTCTGACGCCCGCCCTGAGCCTGCGCGCGAACCATCACGTCCTCAGGTGGCTCTTCCACCCGGATCCTTCACTGATCCGGTCGGTGCAGCGGCACCACGGCGGGGCCGGCCGGCTGCAGGCTGGCGGGCACCGGCGGCGGGCCGGCGGCGGGCTGGTGGCCGGTCCCCGGCTCGGCCCAGGGCTTGGCACCCGGCTCGGCCCAGGGCTTGGCACCCGGCTCGGCCTCGGCTTCGGTCGGGTGCTGGGTGGCGTCCAGTACGGCGGCTCGGAACTCGACCACCAGGTCGATCAGTTCGGCCAGCGACTCGCTCACCACGTACTTCGTGCCGTCCACGAGCGTGATCACCGTGTCCGGCGTGCGGTCGGCCCGCTCGATAAGATCAGGATTGAGGGCGAACGGTGCGCCGCGCAGGCGGGTCAGCAGGATCACGATGCTCCATCCCTGGAGAGATAGGCGTGGCGGCCCGGTCGCGCCCGGGAACACCCGGGCCCGTCAGTGAGTCCAGCGCACCTACCATCGGCGGCCCGGCGACCCGATGAGGCAAACGCGGCCCGGTCCGGCGTAGGGCCTGGGCCAGGCCGGCCGCCACGGTCCCGGCCTGGCCCAGGAGCTGGCTGCGGGTGCGCGCCGGACAGCCCTGCGAAGGTGCTGGACACCTACATCGCCTCTTCCACGGTGCGGGACTGCGGCGGGTACCGGTCGCGCACCGCGCCGGTCCCCCCGTAGGTCTGCACCGCCCCGGTGACCGCGAGCATCGCCTCCCGGACGGCCCGCTGCCCGGAGGTGAGCTGCCCGGAGCTGAGCTGCCCGGAGCTGAGCTGCCCGGAGCTGAGCAGGTCCCGGTTGGCCTCGGCCAACGCGTTGACCTCGGCGGTCAGCGCCAGGAACGCGGTGCGGTGGTCCCGCAGCATGTCCCGCCACGGGTCGGGCGCCGCGTCGGACAGCGCCGCCAGGCTGGCGTTCGGTCGCAGGCCCAGCTCCTGGGCGACGGCGTCGGAGTGGATGGCGCGCAATATCTCGGTGTGCCGGATCTGGTCCACCACCAGCTCCACTTCGCGGGTGGCGTGGGCGAGCCAGCGGCCGCGGCCGGCGGCCAGCAGTAGCTGCTCCTCGTCCATCTTGAACAACAGCAGCTCCAGCGCCTCGCGTTGCCGCCAAAGGGTGTTCACCAGCTCCGTCAGGCTCACCGCGCCGTCCTCCCGCCGTAGCCGGCCACCTGTGGCCCGGCTGTCAGCTGGATCCATCGGCCGGGCGCGGCGGCGGCTGAGGGGTTCATGCACCCGGACACGGCAGGTCGTCAGTCGGCTACACAGCGAAACATGCAACCGTCCTGCAACCCGGCGAGACCCGACCGGGCACCCGTCGGGGCGGAGCGTCCTGAATGCCCGACCGGGTCCGCCGACAGCCGGCGACCGGGACTGCATCAGGAAGGTGCCCGACCGTGACCGCCACCACCGCCGCGCTACTCGCCGACCAGCCCGCCGGCCATCCCCTGGGCCATCCCCTCGACCAGTCCCTCAGTCAGTCCGCCGGCCAGCCCCTCCGCCAGCCCCTCCAGCCCGCCGGCCAGCCCCTCGAGCAACCCCTCGAGCAACCCCTCGACCAACCCCTCGGCCAGCCTCTCGGCCAGCCCCTCGGCCAGGAGGAGCTGATCACCCGGAACCTGCCGCTGGTCGGCCACCTGGTCCGGGAGCTGCTCGGCCGGCTGCCCGCGTACGTCAACCGGGACGACCTCGTCTCCGCCGGCATGGCCGCGCTGGTCGGCGCCGGCCGGTCCTACGACCACGCGCAGCAGGTGCCGTTCGGCCGGTACGCCACCAGCCGCATCCGCGGCGCGCTGCTGGACGAGCTGCGCAACCTGGACTGGGCCAGCCGCGGGGTACGCAGCCGGGCCCGGCGGCTGGAGAACGTCCGCCAGGAAGTGACCGCCGCGCTGCGCCGCACGCCCACCGCGGCCGAGCTGGCCGACGCGCTCGGCAGCTCCGTGGAGGAGGTCAGCTCCCTACACGACGACGTGCAGCGCGCGATGGTGCTGAGCCTGCAGGGCTTCACCGCCGACGCCGCCGATCTCGTGGTGGAGTCCGGCCGCGGGCCGGAGGAGACGCTGCTGCACCAGGAGCGGCTGGACTACCTGCACGCCGCGGTCGGGGCGCTGCCGGAGCGGCTGCGCGTGGTGGTCACCGGATACTTCCTACACGAGCGGCCGATGGCCGAGATCGCCGCCGCGCTGGGTGTCAGCGAGTCGCGGATCTCCCAGTTGCGGGCCGAGGCAGTGGCGCTGCTGCGGGACGGCATGAACGCCAACCTCGACCCGGGCATGGTCACGCCGGCACGGCGCCAGGACGGCTGCGTGGCCCGCCGCCGGCAGGCGTACTACGCGGACGTGGCGGTGCGCGTCCGCCGCGGCGAGAGGCTGGACCTCACCGCCGCCTGAACCGGGCGCCGCACCCCGTCGCGCGAACCCTCAGCTCGCACCCCCCGGTCGCCGACGGGGGAGGCGGAGGGGACCACGGACGGACCGGTCCGCGGTCGGTGCCGAAAGCTGCTGCGCCTGATGCTTCCGGGCGGGCCGGGACCGGACTACCGGACCCGGTCCGCCCGGCCCCCTGCACGCCGGACACAACCAGGCAGCCACGGCGGCCGGCCGCGGGCACGGCTCACGGCCACGGCTCACGGCCACGGCTCACGGCCACGGGCACGGGCACGGCCACGCAGGATCAGAACGGCTCGGCGCCGGGCTCGGCGCGGGCGTTCAGCGGGTCAGCCGTCTGCGCACGGGCGGTACGAGCGGTTCACGAACTCGACCAGCGCGATCTTGAGCTGCCCGTCCTCGAACTTCAGCGGGTAGAGGACCTGCCAGCGCAGGCAGTCCACCGGCTGGTCAACCGGCGCGTACCTGGGGTCCTGCCGGCTGCGGAAGGACACCGCTACCAGCAGCGTCCCGTCGTCGCGGGCTGTGATGCCGACGATCTTGACCTCGTCGTCGGCCGTGGTGGAGTACTCGTCCAGGAACTTCTCCCGCGGGTCCGGCTTGCGGTCGCGGGACAGGGTGCCGAGCCACGTCTCGTAGTCCCGGTTGTTGATCGAGTCGAAGTACCGGCGGAACAGCGCGACCACGTTCGGCGCGTACGGGGCGCTCCGCAGGCTGTCGGCCAACTGGACGGTGACGCCGGCCGGGGTGGGCCCGGGGGTACCGGTGCGGGTCCCGGCGGTGGTTCCGGTGGCGCTCGCCGACACCGTGTTGCCGAGCGGCGCCGCCGGGCCGGGCACCGCCGTGGGTGCGGTGCTGCGCCGGGCCGCCGCCAGCGCGACGGTTGCCGCGGCGGCAACCACGAGCACGGTCACGAGGACCAGCAGGGTGCGCCGGCGCGGGCCGCCATCGAGCCCGGCCCGTGGGCCGCCATCGAACTCGGGCCGCGGGCCGCCATCGGGGTCGGGCGCGGCGGGCCGCTGAGCGCTGTCGGCGGCGGTGGGGACGGCATAGCTGCTCAGCCCACCGGCCTCGGTCACCCCGGCGCCGCAGTGCCGGCAGTGCCGGGCAGCGGGATCCAGCGGCAGCCCACAGGCCGCGCAGTCCGCCATGACCCCTCCCCGAGCCCACTCCTCAGGCTACCGAGCCGGGCCGCCCGCCGGGTGATACCTGCGGCGGGGATCCGGGTCAGCCGACCTGGTGCAACCAGGTGATCAGGGCGCCGTCCCCGGCGTGCCGGAACGGCTCGAGCTCTGCGTCCCACGGGGCGCCCAGCAGGTTGTCCAGGGTGTGCGCGTAGTCCTCGGCGGTACGGGCGGTGGCCAGCAGGGCACGGATCTGCTCCTCGCCCACGACGATGTCGCCGTTCGCGCTGACCGACGACCGGAACAGGCCGCGGCCCGGCAGATAGCAGATCCGCTCGCCGTCGCAGCCCGCGCTGGGCTCCTCGGTGACCTCGAAGCGCAGCATCGACCACGAGCGCAGTGCCGCCGCTATCCGCGACCCGGTGCCGGTCCGGCCGGACCAGCCGACCTCGGCCCGGAGCTGCCCGGGTACGGCGGGCTGCGCGGTCCAGGTGAGCGCCACCCGGGTGCCGAGCACAGCGGAAATGGCCCACTCGGCGTGTGGGCACACGGCCGGCGGGCAGGAGTGGACGTACACGACGCCACGAGTTGCCACGGTGACCTCCGTCGATCCGGGTACGCCTTCCCCTGCGACCAGATGTCGACGAATCACCGTTTGCCGCGCTGATTGTGCCCTGTGGGGCCGCTGTTGCGCCAGTGACCCTGCTGGGTACGCCCGAACCCGCCTGCCGAATGCGGCCGCGCGCCGGTGCCCGGACCGGGCTACCGCCAGCGGTAGTCCCGGCGGCCGTAGCCGCGCCAGCACCGGCCCGCGCCGACGCACCACATCCAGAACAGCGGGATCAGGATGAACGGGGCGAAGAACACGAGCGTGCCCACGATCGAGATCACCGCAAGGAAACCGAGGAGCAGCAACGGCAGCGGCACCGCCGGTACCGTCCAGGCGCCCCACCAGGTCGGGCCGCGGGCGGGCTTGCTGCGCGAGATGCCCTGCGGGGCAGGCTCCGGGGCGGCGACCACCGGGCGGGTCGGCCGCGGCGCGGGCAGGTCCTCGAACAGCGGGTCCAGGTCGGCGAAGGTGCGGGCTGCGTAGGCGGCGGACAGGCGCTGGTCGAGCTCTTCCTGGTCGATCCGCCCGGCGGCGAAGTGGTCCCCCAGCGCGGAGGCCGCGGCGACGCGCTCGGCGTCCCCGATCCGCAGCACACCGGCCGACCGCGACTCGTACGAGGTGCTCATCAGGCTTCTCCCCGGCCCAGCATTACACCGTTACACCTGGCCAACGCCGCACCCATACCCGCCGGTTCCCGGCCACCCCTCATTCGCCGGCCACCTCCTCGTTCGGCCGCCCCCCGTTCCGCCGCCACCCCCCCGGTTCCGGCCCCGTTCCGCGGCCACCCCCGTTCCGCCGCCGCCCTCCGACCACGCCCGCACCCTCCACCCGCAGTGGCCGGCCAACGGTGCCCACCGGCCAAGACCGAATCCCAACCTGGCCGCCACCAAGGCACGCTCTCGCCGCGTGAACCTCCCCGCCGAATACTTCACGACATGGGGTCTCACGCGGTCGGCAGCAGAAGTGCATGGCCGCGCCGCGGCTTGAGTGAACGCCCCGGCCGACGGCGCAGGGAGCCGAGCGCGGCAGGTACATGATGGCACCGCAGTCTCAGTCGCGTTCCGCCCACGATGGACGGCGCCTGCTACCGACACATTCGGCAGATGTGGGACCCGGTTTCATCGAGTCGCCGACGGCGCCGGCGCCCTGAATGCACCGGAGCCCGCGAGCACGGTCGCTGAATTTGCGACATGCTGGGTCGGCTCTCGTCTAGTCTCCGGCCGGAGGTGGTGACGTGGAGGGGGGCTCCGCGGCGCTTGAGGCGCTGCTGGCCGATCGGTTGGCGGCGGCAGATCTGCCTGACAAGACCACTGGGATCGTGCTCGCGGCGCTGCTTGGCGAGGGTGAGCTAGCGGCCGCTGTGGGCGGACGTCCGCCGGTCCCAATGGCACGGCAAGCACTGTCGGCGGGAACGGGGGCGGGCAGTGAGCCGCCAGGGGCTTACCTGATCGCGGTTCGGGTGGCGGGGTTCCGGGGTATCGGTCCCGCGGCCGTCCTGGAGTTGAAGCCAGGACCAGGGCTCACAGTTGTCACCGGCCGGAACGGTTCGGGCAAATCGAGCTTCGCCGAAGCGATCGAGTTTGCCTTGACCGGCGATAACAAGCGCTGGTCCGGTAGGGCGGCGGTGTGGCGGAACAGCTGGCGGAACCTGCATGCCGAGGGTGCCGCGAGCATTGTCGTCGAGCTCGCCATTGACGGGCAAGCCGGCCCGACCAAGGTGTCCCGCGTGTGGGCGCCGGGCGTCGGATTGGCGGACGCGGCGGCCAGCTCACAGCGGCACGGCCAGCCGCGGCAGTCTGTCGACGCCCTCGGCTGGAGTCGGGCGCTGGAGGTCTACCGGCCGTTCCTGTCGTACGCGGAGCTGGGCGCGCTGGTCGAGGGCAGGCCGACCGACATGCACGACGCCGTCCAGTCGATTCTGGGCCTGGACCAGCTTGTCGCAGCTGAGAAGCGGCTGGTTGTCCTCCGCAAGCAGCTTGACGACCGGGCAAAGGAAGCCCGGGTCGCCCTGCCCTCGCTACGGTCCCGGCTCGCTGCCCACCCAGATCCGCGCGCCCACGAGGCGGCGGCAGCCCTCGCCGGTACGGCGCCGGCATGGGATCTCGACGCCGCGGAGGAGGTGGCCGTCGCGACGCAGGCGCCGCACGACAGCGACCTGACCGGCCTGCGTGGGTTGAGCAGGCTAATTCTGCCGGAACGGGACGTCGTCGACTCGGCGCTATCGGAATTCAGTGGAGCGGCAGCGAGGGTCGTCGCAATGGCTGGGAGCCCCTCGGCGTCGGCACGGCGGCTCGCGGCGCTGCTGTCGAGCGCGTTGAACCGGCATGCCGAGCATCCAGGCCAGCCGTGCCCGGTGTGCGCAGGCCGGATCTTGGACGACGAATGGGCGACAGCGGCCCGCGCCGAGGTGGCTCGGCTCACCGCGGTTGCGGCGGAGGCGGAGCAGGCACATACCGCGTACGGGGGGCGCTCCAGGACGTCCGTGCGCTCGCTGCGCCCGTTCCGGAGATCCTGTCGTCTCCGTCGCCGGCCGGTGTGGACACCACGCAGGCGCGGGTCGCCTGGCAGGCATGGGCCAACGTAGTCAGCGGGCCGGTCGACGCGTTCGACAGGGCCGCCGCGATATACGAGGACGCCCGGCAGGCTGTAGACAGGGTGCAGGCGGCTGCCACGGCGGAGTTGCGTCGCCGCGACGACGCCTGGCGACCACTCGCGACCGAGCTGGCCGGGTGGGTCGCGACAGCGCGGCGGTCAGTCGCCGCGGCCGGGTCGTCGACAGCGGTCAAGGCGGCGATCACCTGGCTTCGTGCCGCCGGGCAGGAGATCCGTGATGCTCGGTTGGCGCCGTTCGCGGCGATGTCCGCCCAGGTGTGGGAACGGCTGCGCCAGGAGAGCAACGTCGAGCTCGGTCCGATCCGGCTCGAAGGCGCAGCGACCCAGCGCCGGGTGAGCCTGGACGTCACGGTGGACGGGGTCGAGGGTGCGGCCCTCGGCGTGATGAGCCAAGGTGAGCTGCACGCGCTCGGCCTGGCCCTCTTCCTGCCCCGAGCCACCACTGTGGACAGCCCGTTCCGGTTCCTCGTCATCGACGACCCGGTGCAGTCGATGGATCCGGCCAAGGTGGACGGCCTGGCCCGGGTCCTGTCCGAGGTCGCTGCCACCCGGCAGGTCGTGGTGTTCTCCCACGACGACCGGCTCACCGAGTCCTTGCGCCGGCTGCAACTTCCAGCCACCGTCTGGGCGGTCGGGCGACGCGAAAACTCCCTCGTCGAGCTGCGTCGCATCTCCGACCCCGTGGAGATGTATCTTGACGACGCGCGGGCGCTGGCCCGCACCGAGCAATTATCGGAGACTGCCCGCGGCGTCGTCGTCGCCAGCCTGTGCCGCGGCGCGATCGAGGCGGCCTGTCATGAGGCGGTGCGTCGGCGCCGGCTGGGCAAGGGCGTGCCGCATGCCGACGTGGAACGGGCGCTGACCGACGCGCAGAAGCTGTACGAGACCGCGTCCCTTGCACTGTTCGACGATCCTGCCCGCGGCGGCGAGGTCATCGCCCGGATCAAGAACCGGTACGGGCCCAGCTTCGGCAGGGCGTTCGTCGCCGTGAAGGACGGCTCGCACAAGGGATACGCAGGCTCGCTGGCGTCGTTGGTCGAGGATGTGGCCCTGCTGACCAGGAAGCTGCGGCCATGACCCCCGAAGAACTGCTCGCCGAGGCCGACCGGATGCGGCGGACCGTCGTGCCAGGCGTCGGTGGCTGCTGGCCCCGTGCATGCGTCTGGCTGACCCGACTCGCCCTGGAAGATGGCCTCGACCGGTTCTGGGCAGAGGTGCGGCCGGAGGTGGCCGCGTGCGGGATGCGGCCGCAGTTGCTGCTGCTGCCGTGGTACGCCGGGGCCGATCTCGCACAGCGGACACGGCAAGCCTGGATCGGCCTTTCCCGCGCCGCTCACCACCACGCATACGAGTCCGCGCCGACCGCCGCCGAGCTCCGGCGCTGGCACGACCTGGTCGCCGCCATCCTGGCGGACCTGTCGAGAACGACCCTGTCGCACAACGCTGATACGTCAACCGGAGGGGCATAGCGTGACCCAGCTCGGAGTGATCCTCGAACAAGTCGACTCGGGGACCATGCTGCTGCCGGAGTTCCAGCGCGGCTATGTGTGGAACCGCGACCAGGTGCGCGGTCTGATGCGCTCGCTCTATCGCGGGTACCCGGTCGGTGGGCTCCTGACCTGGGATACCGAGACCGACGGCGCGTCGGTCCGCGGGTCGGCCGGGTCCGGGCCGGGTTTCCGGCAGCTACTGCTCGACGGTCAGCAGCGGGTCACCTCGCTGTACGGGGTGATCCGGGGTAGGCCACCGGCGTTCTTCGAGGGCGACGCGGCGGCGTTCACCGGGCTGCGGTTCCATGTCGAGGACGAGGTGTTCGAGTTCTACGCGCCGGCCAAGATGAAGGACGATCCATTGTGGATCGACGTCACCGAGTTGTTCACCGCCGGTCAGGCTGAGCAGTTCGGCAAGCTGACCGCACGTCCGGAGCTGATGGCCCGGTTCCCGGTCTACGTCGAGCGGCTCGCCCGGCTGCACGGCCTGCTGCAACGCGACTTCCACGCCGAGAAGATCACCGGACCGGACAAGACCGTCGACATCGTCGTGGACATCTTCAACCGGGTGAACTCCGGTGGCACCAAGCTGTCGAAGGGCGACCTGGCACTGGCGCGGATCTGCGCGGAATGGCCTGAGGCCCGCGGCGAGATGCGAACCACTCTCGAAGCGTGGAAGGCTTCCCGCTACACCTTCACCCTCGACTGGCTACTCCGCAACGTCAACGCCGTCGCCACCGGACGGGCGCCGTTCTCCGCGCTGGAGGACGTGCCCTCCCAGACGTTCGCGGACGCGCTGCAGGCGTCGGTCAAGTACGTCGGTGGCTTCCTCGACATCGTCGCCGGACGGCTGGGCCTCGACCACGACCGGGTGCTCATGGGCCGCTACGCGTTCCCAGTCGTCTCGCGCTTCCTCCACCTCAACGGCGGACGGTTCGCCGACGGCGCCCAGATGGACCGCATGCTCTACTGGTACGTCCACGCCGCCCTATGGGGCCGCTTCGCCGGCTCCACCGAGACCGTGCTGGCGCAGGACTACGAGGCGGTCGAGCGGGCAGGCATCCACGGTCTCATCTCGTCGCTGGAACGCTGGCGCGGCGGCAATCTCGGCATCGATGGGCAGGATTTCGAGGGCTTCGGCCGCGGGTCCCGGTTCTACCCGCTGCTCTACCTGCTGACCCGGGTGCTCGGCGCCCGTGATCTGTGCTCCGGGCTGGAGCTGAAAGCCACGATGCTGGGGTACCTCGCCTCGCTCCAGGTGCACCACATCTTCCCGAAGGCTCGGCTCTACGAAGCCGGCTACAGCCGCGTCCAGGTCAACGCGGTCGCCAACTTCTGCTTCCTGACGCAGGACTGCAACCTGACGATCGGCAAGCGACGACCCGAGGACTACTTCCCTCAGGTCGAGGCTGCGCACCCCGGAGTGCTGGCCTCGCAGTGGATCCCGGCACACCCCACGCTGTGGCGCATCGACCGGTACCCAGACTTCCTTGCCGCCCGCCGCGAATTGCTCGCCGATGCGGCCAACTCATTCCTCGACCACCTCCGGTCCGGGACGGGCGCGGCCACCGCGGTCACGCTCGAACGCATCGAGGTCTCCGTGGTGGACGAGGAGGACGACGACCGCTCCGCGCAGATGACGGCGCTGGTTGAGGACCTGGCGGCGGCTGGCTACGCCCGTCCCGTCCTGGACGGTGAGATCGCCGATCCGCAGTCCGGCCGGGTCTTGGCGGTTGCCGAGGCACACTGGCCGGACGGCCTGCAACCGGGGCAGGGTGGCCCGGTCGTGCTGGAGCTCGACCCCGAAGAAGCCGATCTGCCGCGCCTGGAGGAGCTCGGATACGAGGTCTTCACCTCGGTCGGTGCGCTGCGTGGCTTCGCCCACCGCCGCAGCGAGGTCGCCGCGGGCCTGCGCCAAGACGGCGAGGAGGCCGCGGACGCCGACATGTGATCACGTGGTTTCGCCCGGGCCACCAGCCGCGTACCGGCCATCGCATGCCGGCGGGGGCGCCTCGATGACGGACCACGTCGAGGGTGACCGCGGTCGGAACCGGACACCCTTGACCCGTAGGCCCGGCCGGAGGCCCTCGCCCCGCTCCAGGTCTTCGACGAAACCGGGCGGAGGCGGGGGCGCGGCGGCTACCGGGCGGCCAGCCAGTCCGCGGCCACCTGCAGGAAGACGTCGTTTGCGGCCTGCTCGCCGATGGTGACCCGGGCGCCCTCGGTGCCGTACGGGCGGACGAACACGCCGGCCTCCTCGCAGGCGGCCGCGAAGGCCGGGGTGTCCGCGCCGAGCCGCAGCCAGATGAAGTTGGCCTGCGTGTCGGGCACCGTCCAGCCAGCCTTGCGCAGCACGCCGGCCACCCTGGCCCGCTCCGCCACCAGGGCGGCCACCCGCGTCGCCAGCAGCGACTCGGCCGTCAGCGACGCCAGCGCGGCGTACTGGGCCACCACCGACACCCCGAACGGCACCGCCGTCTTGCGCAGCGCCTCGGCCACCGGCTCCGGCGCCACGGCGAAGCCGACCCGCAGCCCGGCCAGCCCGAACGCCTTGGAGAAGGTGCGCAGCACCGCCACGTTGTCGTGCTGCCGGTACACCGCCAGGCCGTCGGCCACCTCCGGATCGCGGACGAACTCCGTGTACGCCTCGTCCAGCACCACCAGCACACCCGCCGGCACCCGGCCCAGGAACTCGGCCAGCTCGGCGGCGCCGATCGCCGGCCCGGTGGGGTTGTTCGGCGAGCAGAGCAGCACCAGCCGGGTCCGGTCGGTGATCGCCTCGGCCATCGCGGGCAGGTCGTGCCGCTCGTCCGCGGTCAGTGGCACCCGCACCGAGGTCGCGCCGGCGATCTGCGCGATGATCGGGTACGCCTCGAAGGACCGCCACGCGTACACCACCTCGTCGCCCTCCCCCGCGGTGGCCTGCACGATCTGCTGCAGCACGCCGACCGAGCCGGTGCCGGTGGCGATGTGCGCCTCGGGCACCTCGTACCGCTTGGCCAGCTCGGCGACCAGCTCGGTGCAGAACATGTCCGGATAGCGGTTCATCGCGCCGGCCGCCGCCACCGCCGCCTCCAGCACCCCGGGCAGCGGCGGGTACGGGTTCTCGTTGGAGGACAGCTTGTGCGTGGTCACCCCGGGGCGCGGCGTCGGGTTGCGGCCGGCCACGTACGCCGGGATGCCGGCGAGCGCGGGGCGCAGGCGTGGTGCGGTCATCGGCTCCTCCTCGTCGAGGTACGCCCATCCAACACGACGGTGGGCCGCCACCCGAAGGCGACGGCCCACCGGCGGGCGGGGTGCGGGTCAGGACAGCGCGGCCAGCGCCGGGACCAGCCCGTTGGCCTTGGGGCTGCCCAGGCCGGAGGCTGCGTCCCAGCCCCGGGTAGCCGGGAAGCCGGAGATCGTGACGGCACCGTGGTAAGTGTTGTCGCCCACGGTGATGTCGTGGAACAGCGCGTTGTACTTGTTGGTCGCCGCCAGCCCGTACAGCCGCGTGTTGAGGGACCCGAGCCGCTGGTTCGCGAGCTGGTCGGCCAGCGCGGTCAGCCCGGCCCACTGCGGCGAGCCGGCGCTGGTACCGCCGAACCGGAGCACCAGGTCATCACCGAACGGGCTCCACACCACCAGCACACCGCCGACGATCGCCGCGTTGTACGCCACGTCCGGCAGGCCCCGCGACGGCAGCCGCTGCGCCGCCTGGTACGCCGGTGTGCCGTAGATCACGCTGAACCCGCCGCCGCCGGCCGCGGCAAAGTCCGGCTCGTTCCACACCACCTCGCTGTGGTAGGCCCCGGTCAGCCCGTCGGCGTCCAGGATGGTGCCGCCGACCGAGGTGACCAACGGGTCGGAGGCCGGCGTGCTGGCCGCCTTGAAGAACGTGCTCCCGTCACAGGTGGGCTGCGCCGCGCCCTGGTCGCCCGAGGATGCCATCAGGGTGATCCCCTTCTCCGCCGCCCGGGCGAACACCGCGTGCTGCTGGTCCAGCAGCGCCGGGTCCATGCACTGCTCCGCCTCGCCGAAGCTCTGCGAGATCACGTCACCCAGGTCGTTGTCCACCGCGTAGGTCGTCGCCGAGATGATGTCCGCGTCCTGGTCACTCTTGGCCAGCACCAGCACGATCCTGGCCGCCGGGGCGATGGCGTGCGCCCACTCCACGTCGAGGGTGATCTCGGCAGCCCAGATGAGCATCCTGAAGTTGCTCGGGTCGAACGGCGTCAGGCCGTCCGGCGCGACAATGTCCAACGTCGGGTCGGGCAGTTCGAAGAGCGCGTCGAAGGTGGCCAGGTCATGCCGGATGGAGGGGCTCTGGAACGCGTCCACGATCACGATCGTCCGGCCGGCGCCGGTCAGCCCGTGCTCGGCCAGCGCGTCCACGCCGTACGCCGTCCGGATCTGCGCCGGGCCGTAGCAGCTTGCCGGCGTGGTCAACTGGCAGGAGAAGGTCGGCGGGGTGTCCGGCGACGCGGTGGCCTGCCCGACGACCTGGAAGTGCGGTCTGGTACCGACGGCCGGCACCTTCTTCCCGGACGCTGCCCCGCCGGACGCTGCCCCGCCGGACACCGCAGCGCCGGACACCGCCGCGCCGGACACCCCCGAGCCAGAGACCCCCAAGCCGGACACCGCCGAGCCGGACACCGCCGCGCCGGACAACCCAGCGCCGGCCAGGGCCGGCGTGCCGACCGACAGCGCGGCGATCATCGCGAGCGCGCCGGTCCCCGCTACGCAACGGCGTAACAGCCGGTACGACGAATTGGTCATGCTCGTCCCCTTTCGGGGGCCGACGCATCGACGGCGGCCCCGACGGCCGCTGCCACCATCGGGCAGCGCTGGCGCGGACGCTACTGCGGAGAGCTCAACGCGGCGGCGCCGTTCGGGCCAGATCAACCGTGTGGGCGAACGGCGGGCCTGGTCACCCCGAACAGCGGTGGGTCCGTTTCGGGCCGTCGGCGGGCCAGCCGGATGACGGGCACCTCACAAGTCTCGGCGGATCTGCCGCTTTCGTGCCCCCCGCCTCGCGCGGCGGCCTACCCTTCCCATTGCCGGCCGGATGTATCGGCGGTGGATGCGCGCGCTCTGTACTCGGAGGGCGTGCCGGGGGCGAGGGGGGCGAACTGATGCCGCGATCGGTCAGCGTGGTGGTCGAGCCGGGGCGGCTCGAGATCGCTCCGGGCGCCACCGGCCAGCTCCGGGTCCGGATCGCGAACCGGACCGGGGTGGTGGACCAGTTCATCGTCCAGGTGCTCGGCGTTGATCCGCGGATGGCACCGCAGCCGCAGCGCATCGGCCTGTTCCCCGACCAGGAGGGCACCGTCCAGCTCGATCTCGCGGTGCCGGCCAAGCAGCCGCCGCCGGCCGGCCAGCGGGTCGTCGCGGTGCGGGTCACCTCGCAGGACGACCCGAGGCTGTCCCGGGTCGAGGAGTTCATGCTGGCGATCGGGCCGGCCGCCGCGGGGAGCCTCCGGGTGCAGCCGCCGCGGATCAAGGGCGGCCGGGCCGGGCGGTTCGCCGTGGTGGTGAGCAACGAGGGCAACGTGCCGATGCGGCTGGCGCTGCGCGGCGAGGACGAGTCGGAGGAGGTCAACTTCGCCTTCGACCCGCCGCTGATCGACGTGCCGCCGGGTGCCGCGGTGGAGACCCGCGGCCGGGTGAGAGCACCGCGGCCGTTCTCCGGGCCGGAGACGAGCCGGCCGCTGACGGTGCACGGCGAGGGCGGCCCGGTGCCGCTGGCCGCGCGGGCCACCTTCGCGCAGCGCTCGGTGGTGGGCAGCCACCTGCTGCGGACGCTCGCGGTGCTGGCCGTGCTTGCGGTCGCCCTCGGGATCTTCCTGTCCACCCGGCAGAACTCGCCGAAGAGCAACGCGGGGAACGGGCCGACGGACTCCGCGACCCCCACCCCCACGCCGACGCCCTCCCCCACGCCGACCGGCGGCGACGGCACGGGCCCGGTGCCCAACGTGTCCGGGCAGAGCGCGAGCGACGCCGCGGGCGCGCTGGCCGCCGAGGGGTTCGCCGCCGAGAAGGTGCTGCGGCACAGCAACACGGTCAACAGCGGCGACGTCATCGGCACCGACCCGGCAGCGGGCGACAAGGCCGCCGACAAGACGGTGAAGCTGATCGTGTCCGACGGGCCGACCCCGCCGTTCGATCTGCTGGCCGCGGCCAAGGACGCGGCCTGGTCCAACGACAGCGAGGGGCTGCCGTTCAACGGCAACGACACCGACCCCCGCGGCTACGTGATCGTGCGCAAGAACTTCCCGCTGGAGGACCGCACCGAACCGGAGCGGGTGCTCGAGACGGCCCCGCAGGCGATCCCGGACGGCGCCATCCAGGGCGACTACACGCTGCCGACGCCGATCATCGCCGGGGACCACTTCGTCAGCGACGTGGGCTTCATCGCAGAGCACCCCGGCGAGGTGGACTTCACCGTGGTGGTGCTCGATGACCAGGGCAACCCGAAGACGGCCGAGCCGACCGCCACCGTGCACGACACCGGCACCGACGAGCAGCTCCAGCACCTGGACGTCGACCTCACCCAGTTCGCGGGTTCCACCAGGATCCGGCTCAGGGTGAACGCCGGCACCAGCGCCGACAACGACTGGGCCGTCTGGATCAACCCCCGGATCACCGGCACCCCCAACGCCGGCTGAGCCGGTGCGGTCAGAGTCCGTCGATCTCGCTGCCGAACTCGTAACCGATCTCATGGCCGGGCCGGGGGTGGGGCCAGCGGGCGGACTCGGGGGTGGGCAGGGTGCCGTTGCACATCGCACAGCTGCCGACCGGATGGTCCTCCAGCAGGTCGATCATCGGTCGGGTGGTGTCCACGCTGTCGCCGCCGAGCTCACCGATCAGCCGCCGGGGGCTGGACTCGTACTCGCTGAGATCCATCGCTGGCAGACAGTGTTCCTGCGTCATGCTGCGGCCCTTCGCGCGACCGGCTCTGGGTCCCCCGCAATGTGGTTACCCGTCTGGACGGGCAACCACACTCGATCCGTCCGAACCACCGCAGAACGGGAACGCAGCAGGCTCCCGCCGACGCCACGCTCCGGACGGGTCGGCCCGGCCGAAAGCTGCGGCGGTGGCTAGCAATTGTCCACTTTTAGGACGACCATCGCTGTGTGTCGCCTGACCGAGGTACACGACTCCCGGCCCTGGTGCGGCCAATGCTGGCCGTGGCGGGTGAGCTGCCGCCGGCCACCGGATGGGGACTGGAGTTCAAGTGGGACGGCGTCCGCGCGCTCGCCTACGTGGACCGGGGCAGGGTGCGGGTGCTGTCCCGCAACGACCTCGACGTGACCGCGCGGTACCCCGAGCTGGACGAGCTCGGTGAGCTGCTGCCCGGACGGTCGGTGGTGCTGGACGGGGAGATCGTCGCCCTCGACGAGCAGGCGCGGCCGTCGTTCGCGCTGCTGCAGCAGCGGATGCACGCCCGGCCCAGCCAGGTCACGCGCCTGGCCCCGATCGTACCGGTGTTATACCTGATCTTCGACGTGCTGCACCTGGACGACTGGCCGCTGCTCGCCGCCACCTACGAGCAGCGCCGGACCGAACTGGCCGACCTGGGTCTGGACCGCGCCGGCCGCGCCGCCGTGCCGCCGCACCTGGTCGGCGAGCACCCGCCGGACATCCTCGCCGCCGCGAAGGCGCGTGGCCTGGAGGGGGTGGTGTCCAAACGGCTGGGCTCCCGGTACCGGCCGGGCGTCCGCTCCCGCGACTGGATCAAGACCCGGGTGCACCGCGCGCAGGAGGTCGTCATCATCGGCTGGAAACCGGGCGAGGGCCACCGCACCGGCATGATCGGGTCGCTGCTGTTCGCCGTCCCCGACGCCGCCACAGGTCAGCTCACATTCGCCGGGCACGTCGGCACGGGCTTCACCGAAGCCGCGCTCCGCGACCTCGCCGCCCGGCTCGACCCGCTGCGGCAGCCCACGATCCCCGTCGAGGGCGACATTCCCCGCGAGCACATCCGCGGCGTGCACTGGGTCGAACCCCGACTGGTCGGCGAGGTCGTCTACGCCACCTGGGCACCCGACGGGCTGCTCCGCCACGCGTCCTGGCGGGGACTGCGCCCGGACAAGACCCCCGACCAGGTCCGCCGCGAACCGTAGCCGCGGCCGACGCCCACGCCGGCTGCCGTGCCGGCCGGACTTCAAGGCCCGAACGACGACCCTTCATCGAAGGAGCACCGGGCAGCGGTAGAAGCCGTCGTTCGCAGGCATGAGCCTTGGCGATCGACACGTCGGTCCACAATGCAATGGCTGCCGAAATGCCGGCATTTGGCCCTGCCTTCTGGTCGGCCCTGATGCGCACACGGCCGGCGGCCCTGTACCCGATCCGCGTTGATCTGGTACCCGTCGACAAAGGCAACTCGACAGCCTGGCCTGTGCCGTATCAGGGAGGAGAAATCTGGGCTGGCGCCACGGCGATCTTCTGCGTGGCCGTGGACGCGGCCGGAACCTCGTGCCGCTCGCGGCGGCCCTGGGCACAGTCCCGACACCCAGCAGTCGGTAGGACGAAAACAAGGATGCACTGGTCAGCATGGACTATCTTCGTCGATTGTGACGACCGACGCCCACACGAGCGCGGATAACCGGGACATGCCACAAGATGACGTCCGGTCGCATGACGTCCGGTCGCATGACGTCCGGGCGCATGGCGGCACCTGGGCGACCGTCTACGCTCAGACCGGTCCCTCGACGGCCACGGGACGAACGCCGCACCGTCCGGTGGCGGTACAGTCGGATGACGCAGCCGGAAGTCGGCTCGATCCACCGTCCGATGCATCCAGTCGCACTCCGCTTGCCGCAGGCAGCGTCGGCCACCGGGCCGACCGAGATCGGTGGGGAATGCATGCCGGCGTGGCCAGGATGCGCGGGTTCGCTGCCAATGCCTTCGAACCGTGCATCGCGCTGCCTGCCCTTGCCGTGGTACACCAATTTGGTCTGCTCGGGCACTGGCCGCTGTGGGTGTGGACCGTGCTGGTGCTCATCAATGCCGTACTCCAGCAGCCGGGCCTCCAGCGCTGGCTCGGCGGTGGGGATCTGCGAGGTCGTTTATGGCTCCGACTGGCCCTCCATGTCGGGCTGGTCACGACGGGCATGTACCTGGCCGGGTGGGGTGCGCTTCTCAGTTGCGCCTACCTCGTCGCCTTGTCCGTTCAGCTTCGCTGGTCCGGTGCGCGCGCATGGCGGCCGGCCGCCGTCTGGAGCGTCGTGGGGATCGCCTGCGGCGAGGCGACGATCGCGCTGGGCTGGGTACCCAGCTACGTCCCCGAGCCCGGCGTGCACGGGGTGGCGCTCCTCGCCGCTCTGGGCACGGTGCTGACCTGTCGACTGCTCGGGCAGGCCGCCGAGCAGCGTGAGCAGGCAACGGCGGCGCTGCGGCGAAGCGCGGAGCGGTTCCGCGCCCTGGTGCAGGACTCCTCCGACGTCATCACCGTGGGCGACCAGACCGGACGCATCAGCTACGTCAGCCCGGCGGCCGACCGGGTCATGGGCTACGCCCCGGACGACCTACACGGCACCGCGTACGTGCGTTGGATCCACCCCGACGACCTTGCCTCGGCCGAGGCCATCCGCGCCAGCGTCCTGATCGACGACGGCGTCGAACACCGGACCGAGCTACGGGTCCGCCACGCCGACGGAAGCTGGCGCTGGCATGAGGTGACCGTACGTAACCTGCTGGGCAACCCCGCCGTCCAGGGGATCGTGGCCAGCCACCGGGACGTGACAGAGCGCAGGGCCATCCAGGAGCTGCTCGCCTACGACGCCTCGCACGACGCGCTCACCGGGCAGCTCAACCGCGCCGCCTTCCTGCGTGGCCTGGAGCAGGCGCTCACCGAAGCGGACCACGACCAGCGGCAACTGGCGGTCCTGTTCGTCGACCTCGACGGGTTCAAGCGGGTCAACGACACTTTCGGACACGACGCGGGCGACGGTCTCCTCATCGCGGTCGGCAGGCTGATCCAGCGCAGCGTCCTCGGCTGCGACGTGGTGGGCCGGCTCGGCGGCGACGAGTTCGGCGTGGTGCTGACCGGCATCGACACGCCCGACAACGCGGCGGCCGTCGCCAAGCGGATCCTCGCCGAGATGGACCGGCCGCTCACTATCGCCGACCAGACGGTCCACGCCCGCGCCAGCATCGGCATCGCGGTGTCCCGGCCGGGCAACGCGGACGCCAGGGAGTTGCTGCGCCGGGCGGATACCGCGATGTACCGCGTCAAGCGGCACAAGAACATCGGGTGGCAACTTTACGTCGAGGGCATGACCGACCACGACGCGGACGCCGCGGCGCTGGAAAACGATCTGCGGCACGCCGTCCAGGCTGGCGACCTGCGGCTGCAGTACCAGCCGATCGTGGCGCTCGACAGTGGTGATCTGGTCGGCGTCGAGGCGTTGGTCCGCTGGCAGCACCCCAGCCGGGGATGGCTCGCGCCCCAGAACTTCATCTCGCTGGCCGAGCAGGCCGGGATCATCGGCGAGCTCGGAGAGTGGGTGCTCGAGCACGCGTGTCTGCAGGTACGGCGGTGGCAGCAGCGCGTCTCGCGCGGCCGGCGGCTGAGCCTGAGCGTCAACCTCTCACCGGCGCAGCTGGAACCGGAGACCCTGGTCGGGAGCGTGCTGGCGATACTGCAACGCACCGGGTTCGAGCCCGCTGACCTGGTTCTGGAGGTGACCGAGAGCGCGCTGGTCGACGACAGGTCGGCCATCCCGCAACTCGCCGCGTTGAGCGAGCATGGCATTCGGATCGCTCTCGACGACTTCGGCACCGGTTACTGCTCGCTGCGGTACCTGACCCTGCTACCCATCGACATCCTCAAGCTGGACCGCTGTTTCGTCGCCGAACTCGACGGAACCCCCGAGGGCGCGGCGGTCGCCGAGGCCGTCGTCCGGCTGGGCCAGATCCTGCACCTGGACACCGTCGCCGAAGGAATCGAGAACGCAGCCCAGGCCGCCGAGCTGACCCTGATGGGGTGCCAGGCCGGGCAGGGCTACCACTTCTCGAAACCGGTGGACGCAGCCCGCATCGAGGCGCTCCTCATCGACCCGACGCAGGACTGGACCGGGCAAGGTGTTCCCACGCCGGGCGTCCGGGGCCGAGCGGCGCGCCGGGTCCACCGGGCGCCTCCTCGCTGACCGTCCGAGCCGCCCAGGCCCGGCGATCGTGGGAGCAGACGCCCGGTCCCCATGTTGCCCCGACTCCGTATGACGTTCGGGGAGGGCGCGGTCCGGCTGCTCGGCCGGCAGCGCCCGCCCCGCGGGTCGGTCAGCTCAGGTCGCCGGCCAGCCGGCACGCGGCGGCGATCAGCGGCACCGGGTCCGCCTGGGTCGCCACCAGATATGGCATGGCGTAGAGCACCCCCAGACAGAATCCGCCCAGCGACGCGGTGGTCATCGGCACGTCGCCGGCCACCACGAACGCGTCCCGCACCACCGCGCAGGCCTGCTCGGTGTCGCCCTCCCAGTCGTCGAGCAGGACGGCGAGCCGCGCCATGAACTTGCGGCCGAAGCTGGTCCGGGCCGGCCCGACCGGCAGGTACCGGCCCACCAGCAGTACCCCGCCGAGAACCGGGAACATCGACCCCTGCTCGACGCTGCCGTCCGGTACCAGGTAGGCGCCGGCCATCATGAACCCGTGTAGGAAACCGGCCACACTGTCCTGGTGCAGCGGCAGGTCGGGCTGGCCAGCGAACAGCGACAGGATCGCCGTACGGTGGTACTCGAACAGCGCCCTGGACTCGCTGCCCTCGGTCAGGTCCACCTGGAGCCCGCTGGCCAGGCCGACGAAACACGCACGCTCAGTCATAGCCGGCCACGCTACCCACGCGGCACCCGCCAACACCATCCGAGGAACGTATACGTTTCGCTGATCAGGGCCGCATATGACGGATCTATATGACGTACACATATGTCGCCTACGTATCACTCCTACTGATCGCAATCTGCCGCACTCAGCACCCCGCCGACCCCGGGCATGGCGGCCCGGCCCCGCGGCGGCGGCCCGGCCCGACGGCTGCCCCAGGGCCTCGTCATGATTACCGACTGTCACGATCGTTACTTTAGGTAGCCAATGGGTGAAGGCCGCGGTTCCGGTCCCGCCAGATCTCACTGCGCGTCTCATGACTGTGCGGCGAGTGCCGGCTCCGGTCTGATGTCCGGGTACGCGGTCGGCGTACGGATGTCGGAAAGGGGCTGATCGAGCCAACGACCAACCGACTCAACAACCTCGCCTATGTTGTTCTTGCCCATCTTCCATTGGACAGTCGAACCGCCTTGACCGCGGAATGATTCGCAGTTGTCAGCTCGGTCGTCGATGAGCAGCGCGTCGGAGAACGTGAGGCCGCACTCGGTGAGCCAGCCGCCGAAGAAACCCTTCGGGTCCTCGGCCTTCAACGTCCCGACATCGCTGGAGCAGATGATGTCGTCGCAGATGATGGCCCAGTGAGCCAAGGTCCCCGATTTCGCCGTCACATGTCGGTGTCGGCTGCGCACCGCGTCGAACGTGCGCGCAAAGCAGTCCATGTTGTCGGTCGCCAGCACGATGATCGCTCTGGACTTCAGGCCCCGCAGGATCTCGAACAGTTCGACGTTGACCCGCATCTTGGCGCAGTCGATGTCTAGCCGTCTGGCGAGGAAATCGTCTCGGAATCGACGGTCGAGCCAGATGCCCATATTGGCAATCACATCTTCAGAGGAGAGAATGCCGCGCATCCAGTCGTGCGCAATGCGATCGCTGGAGAAGACTTCACCGAGCTTCGCTTCAAGTTGCGGGCGCAGCGGGTGGGCGCTGCTCTCACGGATGGATGTCCAGAAGGGATCACGAGAAAGCACACCATGCCAGTCAACAAAGATGACGCGATCCCAAATTACCAATTGTCTCATGGATGCAACCCCTCGACGGACGATCCCGTGAGCTTCCCTCGGCTGACCATCTCAACGCCGAGGCGGCAACTCGTGCTCGCGTCGAACTGGGGGCGATGCTTCGCCGCCCAGTAGCGCCCGGACATGCCTCTCGGCCATCCTGCGCAGCTCGACTGGTGTGAGCGTGGCATCGATCCATACAGTCGCCGGAAGGTCCGCATCCAGTGTCTCGAAGAACGCGCGGAAGCCAGCGTTGTAGTCCGGATCGATGAAGATATTGCCGTCCTCGAACTTTCCCTGGTTGCGATCTTCGATGGCCTCCTGTGGTAGGTCGAGGTACAGGACGAGATCAGGCCACAGGGGAAGGTCGGACCTGGCGAGGAGCTGCCGCGCCGGCTCGGACAGGCCCAGGCCGGTTCTCCTTTCGAGCGCGTAGCGATGGGCCAGAAGCGTGTAGACACTGCGGTCAACGAGCGCCAGGTCGTACGGCTGTGCGTGAGCGTACGCGGTCCGCTCAGCCTCGACAGCAAGGAGGGCCACAAGCGCCTGTGCGTCCTCGCTCACAGACGCCGGCACCGGCCGAGGCAGGAACCGGCCGCCGCCGACATGGTCGGCGTAGCACGGCACGCGGACAACGGTGAAGCCGTCGAAGACAGTCACGAGCGTTCGGCCGAGCGTGGTCTTGCCGGCGCAGCACGGCCCTTCGATCGCCACGATCCGACCCTTACCGGTCATCGTCACCGCCGCTCCGTCTTGCCAACGCCCGAGCCGCCTCTGACGAGCTGCGCAGCACCGATGAAGCCGCCCAGACCGAAGAACACTGTCGCCGGCGGACAGGCCAGCACCCGAGCCAGCCGGCGGCCCGGGCGAGCCGGCGCGCCCAGACACGCCTCGGTCAGGAGGACCTGGGCGAGGTATAGCGCGATGACGGCCAGCGGCAGACCACGCAGAGGCCAGGCGGCCAGCCACGCAGCAGCCAGCATCAACGGCGGGATGACGGCGCAGCCCAGCCACTCCGCGGCCGAGCCGAGCGCGGAGGCCGCCTGAACGACCGCCCGTGGACCACGGCGGGTAGCGGGGTCGCGCAGGTAGCGCAGGGCGCGGCCGGGACCGAAGAACCAACGGGACGCCTGCTCGACCTGGCCGCGCACGGTGTCGGGCACTTCGGCGCGGTCGAGGCTGGGTACGGCCACCATCGACATTCCACGCGAGCAGAGGTAGAAGCTGTAGTGCATGTCCTCCAGGGGCGAGCGGCTAGGAAATGGCAGGTCCAGGACGCTGGAGAGTCGGACGCACAGTCCATGGCCGGTGACGTGCGCGTAGACGTACGAGCAGGCGGCACGCTTGCGGCGGCCGACCGCCGTGGAGCGGTTGAGCAGCCGCGGGATTTCGAAGCCCAGCACGAAACGGTTGGCCCGGACGGCGCCGCCATCGCAGACCGCCCGCGCCAGCCGCTTGAGCGGGCCTCCAGCTCGGTCACGCTCGCGGAGCTCGCGGAGCTCGAACCGTGACGACTGGTGGAGCACGTCTGCTTCCGGGAAGCGGCGCATGGCCTGCGTGAAGTGCTGGAGCGAGTCGAGCGGAGGACGCGAGTCGGCGTCGTAGCAGAGCAGGAAGGCGTCCTCGGCGACGCCATCGCCGAGCAGCGTCGAGGCGCAGTAGCTGGCCGCGAAGTTCAACTGGTCGCCTTTGAGCCCACGCGGATCGGGGTAGTGCAGGTGGACGAACGTGCCAGCAGCGGCCAGCTTCTCGACGACCTCAACGGTCCCAGTTCCCGGGGAGCCTGCGGCGTCGAGCTGCTCGCGGGCGGTGGTGGCGATGACGACCTGGGCGCGGTGGCCGACGGCGATCGCCTCCATGTGCGTGATCGTGTCCGCGATCACGGCAGCTTCCCGCAGCGCCGGCACGACGATGAAGAACCTCGGGTCAGGGTCAGCCGGCGTATCCGAGGCGCCTTGGTCAGCCCCGACGCTCAGGAAGCGACGCGAACAAGCCATGCCGGTCAGGACGAAAGCCTGCCGGACCAGCAGCGCACCGAAGACGCATCCGGCTAGGACGGCACCCGTCATGACGTAGGCCGAGTCCGCTTGGCGCCTGCCCGGCCGTCCTCGCCGAGCGGCAGAGGCTGCGCGGCGAGGGATCGCAGCTCGACGGGTGGAGGCTCCGCGACGATGCCGTCCTCGGCTGCTGCGTAGGTCAGCTTCCGCTGGTCCCGGATGAACTGGCGGGGATCGGTGATGGGCGGCCCGGGATACGGCCTCGCCTCCTCCCCGCCCCATCGCGCGAGGTACTGGGCGTGGAAGCCGTCGCACACGGCGCGGAGGGCGCAGTCGGAGCACGCTGGCGGCTGCCGGTAGCTGTGCCGTTGTTGCTGGCGCTGGCTGGCTTCCAGGTACCAGTCGGGAGCGGGCTGTCCCTCGTGGCCGCTGTCGTACCAGGAGTTGTAGTCCCACTCGTGTGGGTCGTACGGCAGTTGGTAGCCGGTGTAGACGTGCGCCTCGCGGCCGGGGAGCTGGCACAGCGGCATGTAGCGGACGTTGGCCTCGATGCCGAGCGTCGTACAGCGGTCGATCGCCCGGGCGAGATATGGCGCGATCTCTGAATGCCTCCCCTGGAAGTCGATCTCCGGTTGCGCGGCCCACTCGAAGTACGGGTTGAAGGTCAGGAAGTTGACGACGCGGGCACCCTTCTCGCCGGCCAGCTCGGCGATGGCTTCCAGTTCGGTGAGGTTGTCGCGGATCATCGTGACGTTGAACCGGAACGGAATGCCCAGCTCGCGGAGGTTGTCGAGCGCCGCCATCTGCCTGGCGAAGTTGTCCCGGCCCCGGCCGTGGATCGCCGCGGCGGTCTCGCCGGTGCCGTGGATGGACACGATGAAGTCGTGGATGGCGGCCTCGGCGTAGGCCCTGGCGCGCTCTAGGTCGGCGAGGTGCATCCCGTGGGTGATGATCGTCGGCCGGATCCCGATGCGCGCGGCGTGGGCGACAATATCCAGCACGTGCGGGTGCAGGGTCGGCTCGCCGCCCATAAAGTCGACAAACTCATTGCCATAGAAGAACCGGAACTTGTCCAATGCCCGGCAGGCTTCGTCGGCCGGCATCCAAGCCTTCTCACGGCTGGCGACCAGCTCGTCGTAGCAAAACTTGCAGCGCATATCGCACTTCAGGCCGAGCCACAGCACGGCGCGCCGGGTGAGCTGCCGGTCGGTGGACCATCTGGTTGGCAAGCGGGTCGAGGTCATCGACGTCCCCTTCGCAAGAGCCTTCATCTGATGTTCAGAGGTAAAGCTGGCGGAACCGGACCGCGCCCTCGATCTCGCCAACCAGCACGCCAGCGGCCTCGACCACTTGCAGGAATGCCGTCAGCGCCAGGACGGCGTCGCAGTGCACCAGGCTGGCGAGGGCCCGTGGAAGGGCACTCAACGCCTGTGCGGTGCGAGTGAACGGGTAGTGGTCGAGGACCAGGCGCTTGCCGGACACATGCTTGTACTTGGCGTACAGCAGCACCTGGAACTGGGCGTAGAAGCGGAACCGCCGGAAGTGGGCGGCCAGCGTGGCCCGGTCCTCGTGCCACACCACCGCCGCGGGCGTCACCGCCACCGTGCCGCCACGCAAGCCCAGCTTGTAGCAGACATCGACGTCGTTGCCGGACTGCAGATCATCATCGAACCCACCAACGGCACGCAGCGCCGCAGCGTCGAAGCCGGCGTTCGCGCCAGCAACGTAGGGCAGGTGCAGGGCCGGCAGGTAGCTGAGAACGGCCTGCCCGTTGACGATCGTCGTGGCGTACCGCTGGACCCAAGTCCTGGACCGGTACTTGCGGATGGTGCCGCCGACCGCGGCAGCGCCCGTGGTGGCCAGTGCGCCGCAATGAGCGGCGACCCAGCCGGCGTCAGCCACGCAGTCGGCGTCGGTCAGCAGCACATACCGTCCGCGCGCCGCAGCCAGCCCCAGATTGCGAGCAGCCGCCGAGTTGGCCTGTGGGCTGTGCAGGTACCGGACCACGTCGGCGAGACCGTCCACGTCCGGCAGCTCCATGCTGCCGTTCTCGACCACGATGACCTCGTACTGGTCGGGCGGCATGGTCTGCTGGACCAGGCTGGCCAGCAGCCGCCGCACCCGCTCGTCGTCCCTGACGGCCACCACGACCGATGCCAGCAGCTCGCTCATGGGCGGAACTGGCGGCACATCGACGGGACCAGCCCCAGGGTCATGTTGCGCGGCGACGAGCACTGCTGGCAGAACGGGATGCGGTCGCGCCGGAACTCCTCGAACGCCTCGCCGTTCCACACATCCGGCAGCGGCAGGTCCATCACGTTGCCGACCTCGCCCTGGTGCGCGATCTCGACCAGGCAGCACGGCAACGCCCGGCCGTCCGGCTCGATCAGGGTGTAGGAGTCGGGGACGCGGCAGGCTCGCTTCACCGAGGCCATGTCCGGCCAGTAGACCCCGCTGGCGTAGTTCTCGTCCGGGTTCTCCCGCGAGAAGAACGTGCCGAGCACGTGAGCGGCGTTGGTCTGGACGATCTCCGGCGCACGCTTTTCGCGCAGCACGGCGAGCGTTGCTGGCACGACGCTATCGCGGAACTCGCGGATCTCGGGAACCGTCAGGAGCGACGTGCCGGTTGTGTCGCCGTAGACGTTCATCAGGTACATCGAGGCGATGCCGGTGTCGAGGCACGATCGCCTTCATGATCGTCGGTAGCGCGTTGCGGACGCCTCGCAGCTTCTCGTACTTGGCCGGATCCAGCGTGTCCACCGAGAAGTTCCAGGCGCCCAGACCAGCATCGATGATCTCCCGCGCCTGCTCGACCGTCACGCCGGTGCCTACCGAGTTCATCAGGACGAAGACGCCCGGATGGCGCGTAGCCGCCCGAATCACGTCGAGCAGGTGCGGATAGAGCAGTGGGTCGCCGCCGCTAAGCTGCAACTCCTCCATGCCCAGGGCCGCAGCCTCATCAACGAGGCGCAGCGCGAGGTCGCGGGGCATGTGTCCAGGATTTGGCCGCCGCGAGCCGTTGACCGCGAGCAGTTGAAGCTCCTTCTTTCGAGTGGAGACCATGTCCTTGTAGTAGTCCTGGCGAAGGTCACAGTAGGGACACCGGTGGTAGCAGAAGATGGTCGGCTTGAGGACGAACTGCTTGAGCCGGCGGTGGTTGTGATCAACATCCATCATGATAGTCCTAACGAACTCAGGGGATCGCGCCGCTGCGATTGATGGTGGCAGAACGCCACCCGCGGTGTCATCGGTCACGGGCCCGAAGCCGATCGAACTTCTTGCGGATCACCGCATTGGGTGAACGTCGGTGCCCGGGCCCAACAGGCACCAAATTCAGCCCACGCAACCGCTCGGCCACTCGTTGACGGAGAGCGAACTCGACCTCAGCCGACCGGCTCACGCCTAGACGTCGGAATGCGTCTCGGCAACCGCTGCTCTCCAGCGCGCGGAATCCGAACCTCGCACCATGTCACCTTGCCAATCCCGGATCGGAAGAAATCCCACGCCTCGGCCGGCATCGGCACCCAGTACAGCTCGCTGCCGTCGCCGCTGCCCATGCCGGCCTGCCGCATCCGCGGCGGCCGTGGGTCGTGGTCCCATGTGGCGACGATCAACCCGTGTGCTTCGAGCTGGAAGCGCAGCTCCAGCGAGCGCACCTGGAGCAGTTCTCGGTACCGCGGCGGATCGAGACGTGCTCGCCGAGAACCTCAGGACCGCGGATCCAGCTCGGCACGGCCAACACCGGGTCCACGACTACGCGGACGTCTACACCCTCACCGGCCGGCACACGATCACCGACGCCCTCGCCCCGCCAGGCCCTGCTGGCGGCCGTCGCCCGCCAAGCCCCGCTGGCCACCGCCAGCCACCGCCGGTACCGCTGCGTCCAGATCGTGCCGCTGTCTACGGTGATCGACAACCTCGTCCAACTCCGCGCCGCCACCTGCACCTCTACTGCACCGCCCTCGGCCCGGCCGGCACCCGCCCGCCGACCGACTTCGACGCCGTTGTCACCGCCGTGACCAGATTCGCCGACCGCCTCGCCACCCCCGCACCAGCCAGGGCGAGTGAATCCAACCACCCGCCGCTGGATCCGTTGACGACGAAATCGACCTTGTCCTGGCCCGAGCAACGAATCATCCTTTGCTCAGGTCGATCGCACGCGCACATCCCCAAGCTGGTGTCGGGCTGACCGAAGCGGAGATCAGGTGGAGGGGATCACCGAGTCTGAACCGTCGGAAGGATTCGACGGGCGGCTGAGGCACGCGGCGATGGCGTGGCTGGCCGAGCTCGCCCGCCGGGGACAGGACCTGGTCACCTTCGATCAGCTGGCCGACTTCCACTTCGAACAGCACCGGATACCACTGATGGACCGCCAGCGAGGCATCCGCAAGCCCGCGGTTCTCGACGCGGCCCTGTCCTTCCGCACCACCTTCACCCCTCCCGGCCAGATCCCGCCCTACGACGACGCCCAAGGCCCGGACGGGCTGCTCCGGTACAAGTATCGCGGAGACGACCCGCAGCACCCAGAGAACGTCGCCCTCCGCCGCGCCTTCGAACACCGCCTGCCACTGATCTGGTTCTACGGCATCGCACGCGCGGTCTACCTGCCCCGCTACCCGGTCTGGCTGGTCGCTGACGAACCCGACCAACTACAGTTCGCCGTGGCCCTGGACGGAGCGCAACTATTCGTCCCAGCCGAAGCCCACCTCGACCCAGAACAACGCCGATACGTGGACCGGCTGACGAAGCAGCGACTACACCAGCCGGTCTTCCGCGCCCGCGTCCTGCAGGCCTACGGGCAGCAATGTGCAATGTGCCGGCTCCGCCACAGCCAACTACTCGACGCCGCCCACATCCTCCCCGACGGTCATCCGCGCGGCCTGCCGATCGTCCCCAACGGCCTGGCCCTGTGCAAGATCCACCACGCGGCCTACGACCAGAACCTGATCGGCGTGCGCCGCGACCTGGTAGTCGACGTCAGAACCGACATCCTGCACGAGATCGACGGCCCGATGCTGCAACACGGGCTCAAGGAGATGGCCGGTGTCCACCTGCTCGTACCCCGACAGCGGACAGCCAGACCCGACCCGGACTTCCTCGAAGAGCGCTACCAGACGTTCCGCGCCGCCGGCTGAGCCGTCGCGCATCACCCTCCGGCCCTGCCAGCCGCCAGCCGAGTCCCGAACGGCCCACGGTGGTGAGCCCACGACAGCCGCGCCCGATGCTCTGGAACTACCAGATGCCAGTACCACGACCCAGTTCCGCGTACCTCGTGTTCGGGCCTGATCGATCACCCCGTGGAAACTCGCGTGGTGGCGCCGGCCGACAGGGCGACGGTCTGTCCGATGTAGGCGGACCCCTCGATCGACTCGGCCAGGAATCGGCCAACCCGGGCCCGCGCCACCTTTATGGATCGCACTTCGCCGGAGGTGGACGCGAATGGCAGCCCGGGCAGATCGTCGTCGGTCAGGTTCACCGGCTGGACATTGATCCAATCGAGGCCGCTGGCGCGTACGTCGCCGTCCTGGCGCTCGGTATCGGCGATCTGCGGACGTAGCAGGAGCCAGAAGATGAGGCGCTGCGGCGCGGCAAGCCTGTCCCGCGTCGCGCCGACGCCGTACGAGGTCTGCACAACCAGTCGGCGGACACCGTGGCGCCGCATCGCCTCCATCACGGTCCGGGTGCCGCGTGACCGCACGTCCGTTGGCGTCCCGGAGGCCCCGCGCAACCGGACGCGCAGGGGGTTCTCGCTGATTCCCAGCGTGACGATCACCGCGTCCTGTCCGCATACCGCGCGATCGACGTCGACCGGATCCGTGGCGTCGCCGTCGATCGCCCGCACCCGTCCGCTTGTGCCCGCCACGAGGCGGGACGCGTGCCGCGAGAACGCCGTTACCTCGTGGCCGCGTCGCAGTAGCTCCCCGACCGCCGCCCGCCCCGACCCGCCGGTTGCGCCAACTACCAGCACCTTCATCGTGTGCTCCCTTCTCGAGGTGCCGCCGCCACGGCGGTCGCTTCGAGCACACCAGCCGCGCCCCGGACAGGCTATGGTTGGTAGTCGCTGTTTTATGCTCGATCGTCCAGGATGCCGACGATGACGGATGTGGAGATCAAGCCACCGTGGGCCCCGGTGGATCCGATCGGCGAGGCGTTACACCTGCTGCGGATGACCGGAATCTTCTACTGCCGCACCGAGGCGACCGAGCCCTGGGCTCTGGAGATGCCGCCGTTCGCCGACTGCCTGAGCTTCCATGTGGTGACGTCAGGCGGCTGCTGGTTGAGCGTTGCCGGCGCGCAACCGATGCACCTGCGGGCCGGCGACCTCGCGCTCGTCCCACACGGCCAGGGCCATCTGCTGCTCAGCGAGCCGGGAGCCGGGCCCGCGGGCCGGGTCGACCTGTTGCCGCAGCAACACGTGAGCGAGCACTACTCGATCCTGCGTCACGGTGGGGGCGGCGACGCGTCAACACTGGTCTGTGGCATCGTGTCGTTCGACGGGCCGGCCGCGCGCCAGCTCGTGCAGCTGCTGCCGCCGGTCATCTATGCCGATGGCTCGACCGAGACAGCTCGGGCATGGATCGGTGACACCCTCGCGCTCATGGTCAACGAGGTTGCTCGACTGCGTCCGGGCGGCGAGGCGGTCACGACCCGGTTAGCGGACATCCTGGTGATTCAGACGATCAGGGCGTGGATTGAAGACGATCCGATGGCCCGCACCGGCTGGCTCGGTGCGCTGTCGGACCGGCAGATCGGCCTCGCGATCGTGGCGGTGCACCGCGATCCGGGCCGCATGTGGACGGTTGAGTCGCTGGCTCGCGAGGCGTCGATGTCGCGATCGGCGTTCGCGGCCCGGTTCACCCAACTGGTCGGCGAGCCTGCCATGCGGTACGTGACCCGCTGGCGGATGCACCTTGCGGTGGTGCGGCTCAAGCAGGGCCGCACCACCGTCCACGAGCTCGCGGCGCAGTTCGGCTACGACTCCGAGGCCGCGTTCAGTCGCGCGTTCAAGCGCCTGACCGGGGTCTCCCCCGGAGCGGTCCGGCGAGTCGGCAGCCCCGTGGCATAGCGCCCACGATCGTTGCCCGGAGGCTGAGTTCGGCCGGCCGGGACTACCCCTGATCCCGGTGCCGGCGCGAACGTTGGTGCCGAACCGCCTCAGGCGTCGTCCGCGCGCTGATCGACCGCGAGCATGCGGAACTCGGAGGTGTACCGGGAGCCGGCCGCGTCCCGTAACCAGAGCTGCGACCGGTCCGGGAGCATCTCGGTCAGCGTCACCGAACCTTCTTCCTCCTCCGCCGACTGACGGATGGACTTGGCGAGGATATTGACGAGCGCCAGGCTGCTGAAGTCCACGAACGTCGGCTTGTCCTGGACCGGTACCTTGTAGAACGCGCGTTCGGGCAGACCGTGCTGCTGGCGCCAGGCCCGGGCCGCAAGGAAGCGGTCGGCCTCGGACCTCATGGCCGCCCACGCCACCCCGTCGGCCCGGAAGGTCCACGACTCCCGCGCGATGACGAGTCGGTCGAGCGTGATCCGCGGGCTGTGCGGGCTGCGGGCCACCGGCTTGAAGGCGTTGACGCACGCGGCCGCCAGGGGCTCTCCGGCCACTGTGGACAGTGGCGCCTGGAGGGTGCCGCAGCGCGAGCGGACGACCAGGCGGTCGCCCTCGCGGTGCACGAGGAGGTCGACGGACGGGATGATCGGCGCCGGGGGGTCGGCCGACTCGCGATGTGAGGTCCAGTACGTGTACCGGGGCGAGAGCAGCGCCGACGGCGGCGAGACCCGCGAGCTCACGCCGGGCATGTCGCGGGACGCGATCCCGTAGATGCGCCGGCCGCCGAGATCCGACTCGGCGGCGGCGAGCATCAGGGCGGGATCGTCGTGCTGCTGGACGAAGAGCCGGCTCTCCATCGAGTTGTACGACAGGTGGAGCTCGCCGAGCACGTAGAGGTGCTCGTTGCGGTCGACGGCCCCCGCGTTCGCGGCGGCGAGCATGAAGTCGGGCGAGTGGTGGATCGCCGTGCCCCAGGGCACCGGGCGCGCCGGGAACAGCTCCGCGACGCGGTCGGCGAGGTCGTCGCTGTTGCGCCGCACGTCGCGGGCGCCCGGTGGGATCTGCAGGATCGCGGCCCAGCGACGCTGGAACTCCTCCACGGCGCGCTGGACCGGCTTCGACAGGCTCCGGATGTTGTAGTACATGTGCGGGGTGGCCGGGCTCAGGATCGCGTCCAGGGGAACGGCCGTGCTCCCCGACTGCGCGACCTGGCGCTCGTAGAGCTCCAGGAAGATCCGGTCGAACTCCTGGCCGATCTCGGTGACCAGCCATCGGGCACTGTCCAGGAGCAGGCACAGTGGACGGGAGAGCTCCTCCCGCGCCGTCGGACCCAGGGTGGCCCGGGCGCCGCCGACGGTGTCCTCGTACACCGGCGTGCGCCCCGCGTAGGTCTCGCCCGGACGGCGCTCGCCATCCACCCCGGTGATGGCGCGGAAGCACTCGCCCAGGTCGGCCAGGGCGGCCTCGAGCGCCACGTCGTCGCCTGCCGCGGTGCTGACCCGGTCCCTGGCGGCGACGAGGCGACCCACGGTCTCCAGCGCGCGCTCCCTGGTCTCGGGATCCTCGATCCGCTCCAGCCGCGCGCGCAGGGTCCGCTCCGGCCACGCCTCGATCGGGCCCAGGAGGTCGAGCCGCACCAGGGCGCGGTCCACCAGCGCGTCGAACGCGGCCAGCAGGGCCGTCACGTCGCCGAGCTCCGCGAGCTCCGGGAACTGCGACGACGTCATCTCGGCGGCGATGTCCCGCACGGTGCGGACACCGTCCACCAGGGACAGCAGCGCGCGCTCGCGGGGCGGCCCAGTTCTCGAAGTACACCGTGCGGCGCGCCAGGAACTGCTCACCGATGTCCAGTGTCAACGGGGCGCCCTCGTCGGTCCACCGCGCCCAGCCGACCGGGCCGACGAAGCCGATCGTGTCGTTCTTCATGCCGTAGCGCTGGACGTAGCTGGCGACCGTCAGCTCGTGGTTGCGGCCACGGACGTTGCGTGGTTCCCCGGCCGCGAGCTTGTCCAGGCACAGCTTGACCAGCTTCGGGTTCTGCCACGCGACGGCCTCCCGGAACCGGGGGGACCGGGCGACCTCCCGGATCGCCGCGGACAGCCGGTCGGCGGCGGACCGGTACTCCTCGCGGTAGGCGTCCAGCAGGCCGGCGTCGCGCGCCGCGGCGTCGGCGGCGGCGGCCAGCGCGGGATCGGTCAGCGCCAGGACGCTGTCGGCGGGGAAGCCCGTGCTGCGCAGCACGACATCCCGCCACGTGGCCCAGCCCGCGCGGCCCAGCGGGACCAGGTGGGACCGCTCCTCGCTGCCCTCAGTGCCCTCAGTGCCCTCAGTGCCCATCACGCCCGCCTCCCGCCGGTCGAGGTAGGTGGGCCAGCCCGTTCAGCGCCGCCACCAGGTACCACACCTGTGCGCGACCGATGCGATCACCGGACAGCCGGTGCGCCGCCGGCACTCCGGCATCCGCTACGAACGCCGCCGGCCCGGGGAACTGCCGCCGCGCCCTCCGCCGTCGCCTGACCCCGCGGGCTGTGGCATCACCGTGCAAGCGGCATGCCGGTCCGCGGCATAGGACGTGCTCCGCACGCAGCGCGCATGGGCATGCTCCGCGCCGGTGGCTGCGTCCCCCACTGTCGACTGGAGGGATGATCCACCGGGTTGGGGGCGAAGCCGAGGTCGGGCGAGCCGCTCAATGCGGCTGGCGTCCCCGATGTGGTCGCGGCCGGGTGTAGTCGGTCGATGAGGCGGGTGACTTCGCGGGCGCATCCCCAGGACAGGGTGACGCCTGATCCGCCGTGCCCGAAGTTGTGCAGGATCCGGGTGCCGGGTTGGTGTTCGAGTCGGACGCCGGCGGTTCGGGCCGGGCGCAGGCCGACCCGGACCGGGGTTTCGGGGTCGATGGCGGCGTCCTTGAGGATCGGCAGGAACTCCTGGCAGCGCCTGACCATGTCCAGGATCGGTGGGTGGTTGTGCATGGTGATGGCGGTGTCCCAGTGGTCGGGTTCGACCAGACCGCCCAGGACGAGCCGGTCGGGGCCGCGGGGGACGATGAAGACCATGTTCTGGCCGCCGACGGAGTG
>WNFU01001167.1_pt1 | contig 41289 bp, 41 predicted proteins | sample 5400121 | NCBI WGS metagenome assembly WNFU01 (sample SAMN13153360, study PRJNA577476) | soil metagenome | isolation source: 100 cm soil or saprolite under grassland replicate 1 | place: USA:California | collected 2016-06-15
AGTCGACGTCCCCGTCTTCACGACGCGGCCGGACACGCTGTTCGGCGCCACCTTCTTCGTGCTGGCCCCGGAGCATCCGCTGGTTGACGAGTTGGCCGCACGCTCTCCCCGTGGCGACGAGATTCGCGAGTACGCGCGCCGGGCCTCGGTGAAGCGGGCTGAGGACCGAGCGGCGGCAGAGGAGAAGACAGGCGTCTTCGCCGGCGTCCAGGCCACGAACCCCGTCAACGGCGAAGAGCTGCCGGTCTGGGTGGCCGACTACGTGCTGATGGACTACGGGACCGGCGCGATCATGGCCGTCCCCGCCCACGACGAGCGCGACTTCGAGTTCGCGCGCGCGTTCGACCTGCCCGTGCGGACAGTGGTCGTCCCGGCCGGGGGCGAGCGGCCGGAGGGAGAGGCCTTCGTCGGCCACTCCGAGAACGAGGAGCTCGTCGACTCGGGACAGTTCAGCGGCCTGCCGAGTCCCGAGGCCAAGCGCGCGATCACGGAATGGCTCGAGCAGCAGGGCCGCGGGCGCGCGGCGGTCAACTACCGCCTGCGCGACTGGGGCTTCTCCCGTCAGCGCTACTGGGGCTGCCCGATCCCGATCGTCTACTGCGACGAGTGCGGCGTCGTTCCCGTGCCCGAGGACGAGCTGCCGGTGGTGCTGCCCGACATCGACGACTACCTGCCCAAGGGCAAGCCGCCGCTGGCCTCGAGGCCGTCGCGAAGCGGAGACGATGGACACGTTCGTCGACTCGTCCTGGTACTTCCTGCGCTACTGCGACCCGAAGAACGGCGGGGCCCCGTTCGAGCGCTCGATCGTCGACTACTGGATGCCGGTCGACTTCTACCAGGGCGGCGTCGACCACGCGACCATGCACATGATCTACGCGCGCTTCTTCCAGAAGGGGCTCGCCGATCTCGGCCTTGTCCGCGACCGGGAGCCGTTCGCGCGCTTCCACGGCAACGGTTGGGTGCAGCTCGGCGGCGCGAAGATGTCGAAGTCCAGGGGCAACGTGCTGGGCCCGGACGCCATCGTGGAGCGCTACGGCGCCGATCCGACCCGCCTGTACATGCTCTTCATCGGTCCCGCCGACCAGGACATGGAGTGGACCGAGGAGGGCATCGAGGGCATGGTCCGCTTCGTCCGGCGCCTGTGGCGCATCGTCCACGAGGTGATCGAGGCCGAGCAGCGCACCGGTGAGTCCGGGCCGCTGGCTCGAAAGGCCCACGCGACGATCGCCAAGGTGACCGACGACATCGGCCGCCGGGAGTCGTTCAACACCGCGATCGCCGCCGTGATGGAGCTGGTCAACGAGCTGGGGCGCGACACGGCCGCGCCGGACGCAGATTTTGCGGCCGAGACGGCCGTGTCGCTGATCCAGCCCTATGCTCCGCACATCGCAGAGGAGCTGTGGCAGCGCCTGGGCCGCGAGCGGCTGTGGGAGACGCCGTGGCCGCAGGCCGACCCGGCGATGCTCGAGCGAGAGACCTTCGAGCTGGTCGTCCAGGTGAACGGCAAGGTGCGTGACCGCCTGCAGGTCTCGGCCGAGCTGTCCGAGGACGAGCTGATCGAGCGGGCGAAGGCCTCGCCCAAGGTGCAGGCGCACCTGGACGGTCAGGAGATCCGACAGGCCTTCGTGGTGCCGCGCAAGCTGGTCAACCTGGTCGTGTAGGCGCGTCCCATCCCCCGTCCGGGGATTTTGCCTGCAATTTGACAAGTTCTCTCGAAGGGCGCGGTCTCTACTGGCGCAACCAAAGGAGGCCTCGTGAGACACAGAGTTGTGGCTCTTTGTGCAATCGGTCTTGGCAGTCTCGTGCTCGGTGCCGGCCGCGCCGCTGGCGAACTTCCGCCGGGCAACACGGCCGGCGGATCGGTCGGGACGGTACAAGTCGGCTCGGTTTCTGCGGGCGCGGACGGCTCGACCGACACCGTCGGCGACGTCAGCAGAACAGTGGAGACGACTGCCTCCTCGTCCGGAGCCGGGGGCAACGGCGCCACGGGGTCAGTCGGTACTGTCCAGCTTGACGGGGGCAACACCACCACAGGCTCGGTTGGGGCCGTCCAGACTGCCGGCACAAACACGTCCTCCAGTGGGGCCGTCTCGAAGACCTCGAGTTCGGGCGGACCGCCCACGCCTACCAGCCGTAACGAGCCTTCCGCGCCTGCGTCGGGCCAGAGCGGGATCCGCAACTCGGCCACCGGCTCGATCGTGACCGCCCAGGCCGGCGGCGGCAACACCGCAGCGGGATCAGTCGGCACCGTACAGATCGGCGGTGGTTCGGGCCCCAGCGAGGGCAACTCGGCAGTCGTGGTCGCGGAACGCATGGCCAACCTTGTCGCCCAGATCCTGGACGTCTTTGAGCCACGTTCGGACTGGGCATCGAGGCGGGGGAGCAACTCCGCCACCGGTTCCATCGGTACGGTCCAGGTCGGTGGTGGAAACTCGGCCACCGGCTCGATTGGGACAGCCCAAATCGGAGCGCTCATGCTCAAGCCGAGCGCGACGCTCGGCTCGGAGGCAGTCGGGCTCATGCTGTCACTCGGTGGCGAGTCGGGCTTCACCGGCGGGGACAGCCCGCAAACGCCTCGATCGGCACGGTCCAGACGGGTGGCCTTCGCCTCGCGCCGACCCTGACGCTTGGCGCCCAGCCGCTCGACACCACGATCTCGCTCGGCGGCTCCAGCGGAATCGAGGGGAGCGGCGGCAACGAGGCGAACGGCTCGATCGCCAACGTTCAGATCGGCGGCGGCAATTCGGCGAACGGCTCGATAGGCAGCGTCCAAGCCGGACCCACCTCCATCGGCCCGACGCTCGAGCTCACGACTCCCTTGGGCGATGTCTCTCTGAACCCGTTTGCCTCGGCCATGGGATCGGGAGGCAACTCGGCCGAAGGCTCAGTTGGCACCGTCCAAGTCGGCGGCGGCAACTCCGCGGAGGGCTCGATCGGGACCGTTCAAGCCGCGGGCGCAGGGCAAGGTCAGTCCGGCGGGGCCGGGGGATCCGCCTCGGGCGCTGGCCAGGCCACGAGCGGCGCCCAGCCGCCGACAGGAAGCTCGCCCTCGGGCGGCCGGCCCTCGGGAGTGGTAAAACCGGCGACGATCCGTCCGGTCGCGGCCCCTCGGAAGCCGACCAGGGCACGGCCGGCGGCGACGGAGCCGTCGGCAGGCTCCCGCGGAGGCACCCACGATCGAACGCATGCCGTCGAAGTCCGCGGGCCTACGGCATCGACCTCCGCCGTTCCCACCCGGAAGGGGTCATTGTCCTTCACAGGGCTCGCGCTGGTCCTGGCGGTCCTCCTCTCTCTCGCCCTGGTCGGCGCAGGGGTTTTCCTTCGGCAGCTGGCGATGAAGGTCGTCTAGACAGGTCAGAGGTCCAGGGGCGGTGGCGGGCTGCCCCTGGACCTGCCTACCTGATGCCGGTGTCGATGAAGAAGTTGAGCTTGTCCCAGTGCCCGCCGCGGACGTGCACCCGGTGGGGGCGCAGGTTGCGATCGATGCCGATTCGCTCCTTCGTCGTCACGGTGTAGTAGCCCGACGGCAGTGCGATCCGGTAGACGCCGGTTGTCTTCGAGCGCACCGCATAGAGCTTTGTTCCGGTCGCTGTCTTGCGGGAGAACCGCAGCGTGGCCTGAACGGGAGCGTCGCAGGGCTCCCCGCTGCGGCAGACGGGCGCGGTCGGGCCCTTCCTGACGACACCGGAGAGGCCGCTACCCGTCGTCGATCCCGCAGGGACGACGAGTACCAGTGCGGTAGCCGACAGGGCGAGAACGATTCTCGCAAGAGCCATGGTCACATGATGCCCGGCCGGGCCCACCTCCGCGCAAAATCGGCGCAGCTGCGGCACAGACGCGTGATCGCCTCGGCGCGACACTCGAAGGGTGCCGCAGTTGCCCGTCTCGCGTCGCCATGCGCTTGCCGCAGCAGGTGTGCTGGTCGTGCTCCTGCTCGTCGGCAGCCGAATCGTGCATCGCTCGGCGCCGGCGCAAGTCGTCCAGCCGACTCCGGGCACGGCAGCGACGCAGGCCGTGTCGCAGCCCCGGCTGGTCGTCGACGTGGTGGGGGCCGTGCGCCGCCCCGGGCTCTATCGCCTGCCCGCAGCTGCGAGGATCGCCGATGCGGTTGAGCGGGCCGGTGGGCCGACGAAGAAGGCCGACCTCGAACAGGTGAACCTCGCGGCACCGCTCGCCGACGGCGAGCAGGTGGTGGTGCCCCGGCGGACGTCGTCGCCGGGCGGGGCGGGACCGGCGGCGGAGCCGGGCGCGCGCGGGCCTGTGCAGCTGAGCACGGCCACCCTCGAGCAGCTCGACGCACTGCCGGGAGTCGGCCCCGTCACGGCCCAGAAGATCCTCGACTACCGCGCGAAGCACGGAGCGTTCCGTTCCGTCGACGAGCTCGATGCCGTCCCGGGGATCGGCCCGGCCCGCCTCGATCAGCTGCGCGACCTGGTCGTCCCGTGACGCCGTTCGCTCGACTTCCCGTCCCTCACGTGCTTCCGGCCGCGCTGTGCACAGGGTTGGCCACGGCCAACCTGGTCCGGACACCTTCGCCTGCGGTAGGTGCGGCGGCGGCCGGGCTCGCCTTCGCCGCCGTCGCCATCGACGGTGTTCGGCTGCAGATGCTCCTCGCCGCTGCATTCCCGCACATGAGCCGATCTTGCTCGAGTTACCGCCCGGGCGAGCCCCGCCCCAGGGGGCCGTGCTGGACGTCCTCGGTGTGCTCGCGCTTCCCCGCGGGCCCGAGCGCGGCTTCGACGAGCGCACCTGGCTGCGCCGCCACGGGGTCCACGTCGTGCTGCGCGGAGACCGATGGCGTCAGATCGGGCGGCGCGGGGGGCTCGGCGGCGTCGCCGACCGGCTCCATGCCTGGCTGGCCCGCTCACTTGGCCGTCACCTCCGTGGCGAGCGCCGTGCGGTCCTCGAGGGCGTGGTGCTCGGGGAGGACGAGGGGCTCCCGGAAACGCTACGGCAGGACTTCCGCGCGTCGGGCCTCTATCACTTGCTTGCGGTCAGCGGCCAGAACGTCGCGCTCGTGGCCGCCGGCGCGCTGGTCCTCGGCTGGCTCGCGGGGCTGCCGCGCATGGTTGGGGAGGTGGCCGCGCTGTTCTCGATCGCCGCCTACGTGCTCGCTGTCGGAGCTCAGCCCTCCGTCCTCCGCGCAGGCATCGCGGGGGCCCTCGGCTCGCTGGCCTGGATCACGGCACGCGAGCGCGATCGCTGGTGGTTCCTGCTGCTGGGTGCGCTCGCGCTCCTGGCCTGGAATCCCTACGCGCTGCTCGATGCGGGTTTCCAGCTCTCCTTCGTGGCTGTGGCGGCCATCTTCATGCTGGCGCCGCGCCTGTCGGGAGCGCTCGAGGGCTACCCCTTCCCGCGGAAGCTCGTCGGCGTCGTCGCCGTCTCCGGTGCCTGCGGTCTGGCGACCGCGCCGGTTCTCTGGCTCCAGTTCGGCGCGGTTCCTGTTCTCTCCGTGCCTGCGAACGCGCTGGCCGCGCCGGTGGTTGCTCCACTTCTCGGGCTGGCGCTTGCCACAGCGGTCGTCCAGCCGTTCTTTCCCGCGGGCGCCCTGGCGCTGTCGTGGCTTGCCGGCTGGTGCGCCGCGTACCTGGCGGCCTGCGCCCGGCTGGTCGGAGGGCTGCCGTTCGCCCAGGTGCGCTCCGCCTGGGCGACGACGCTCATGTTCACCGGGGGACTCTGCATCGCCGCCTATGCTTGGCGACGATGGCGTCGACAGCGCTCGACCCTGCCTACCTGATCTCCGGAGGCGATCGTCCCAAGGTCGAGCTGGCCGTCCGCAGGCTCCGCGCCCACTTCGATCCGGCGGCGGTCGAGATGATCTCCGCGGCCGAAGTCGGTGGCCCCGACGCGGTCGCGGCGTGCAATGCCATGGGACTCTTCGGCGAGGGCCGCCGGCTCGTGCTCGTGACGGACGTGGAGCGCTGGAAGGCTGACGAAGCGAAGGCGGTCGCCCAGTACCTGGAGGCTCCCGCACCCGGCACGGTGCTGGCGCTGGTGGGTGAGGACGTCCGCAAGGATTCGGCGCTCGCGAAGGCCTGCGCGAAAGCTGGGCAGTTGCTCCTGTTCGACGTCCAGAAGCGAGATCTCGTGCGCTGGCTCGGGGGGCAGCTCGCCCGGCGAAACGCCAAGGCCGAGCCGGACGCGCTTCGGGCTCTGATCGCGACCGCCGGGGACGACCCCGGCGTGCTCGCCAGCGAGGCCGACAAGCTGGCCACTTGGGCAGACGGCGACTCGATCGGCCTCGAGGCGGTCGAGTCGCTCGCCACGCCGATCGAGCCGCCCACGTGGGCGCTGACCGATGCCTGGGGCCGCCGGGACGTCGGCGGCGCTCTGCGGGCAGCACAGGAGCTGCTCGAGCGCAGCCCGCTGCCCCGCTCCCAGGTAGCTCCGCGGATGGCGAACGCCATGGTCAGCCAGGTTCGGCTCGTGCTCGCCTGCCAGGCCTTCAAGGAGCAGGGCATCTCTCCGTCAGAGGCCGCCAAGAAGCTGCGCCGCCGGAGCGACTATCCAGTGCGCAAGGCGTACGAGGTCGCAGACCGGTTCGGCAAGGAGGAGCTGCGCGCGGCGCTCGTGCGTCTGGCGGAGCTCGATCGCGCGCTGAAGGGAGGCTCACGGCTTCCCGACGAGCTGGAGCTCCAGCGGGCGCTCGCAGACATCACGAGCCCCCGCGAACGCGCTCGGGAGGAACGCTAGGAGCGCGAGGCGACGAGCCGGTCGGCCTGCGCCTTCTTGCGGGCCGCTGCGTTGCGATGCAGCGCGCCCTTCGAGGCAGCCCGGTCGATGAAGCGGACGAGCTCACGATGCTCTGTCGCGATCCTGTCCGTATCACCGTCGGTGACCGCGGCTCTCAACCGCCGCGTGAGCGTTCGCACCGTCGAGCGGTAGCGCAGGTTCTCCAGCCGTTCGCGGGTGGTGATACGGACGCGCTTGCGCTGCTGCTTGAGGTTCGGCATAGGCGTGAAAATGCCCGCGTCGCGGGCTCGGCGATCGTAGCAAAGGCGACCCGCCGCCGGTTCGCTCCCTATCCTCAGAGCGTGATCGGCCGGTGGTGACCTCGGGCGGCTCCGAGGAGCTCACGCTCGAGCAGGCGGCCACGGGTGCGTCACAGCGGAGCCGCCGGCTTGCCCGCTCGACGGCGATCTTTGCCCTCGCGACAGGGCTGTCGCGTGTGCTCGGGCTCGTGCGCGAGATCGTGGCTGCGTACTACTTCGGCGCCAGCGGGAGGATCAACGCCTTCACGGTCGCCTTCCAGGTGCCGAACCTGATCCGGGCGCTCGTCGCGGACACGGCGCTCTCCTCCGCCTTCGTTCCCGTCTTCAGCGAGCTGCTCGTGAAGGGCGACCGGGCCCGCGCGTGGCGGGTTGCCTCGAGCGTGCTCTGGCTCATGCTGCTCGGGCTTGGCGGCGTGACCGCGCTGTGCATGCTGGTCGCTCCGCTGATCATCGCCCCGTTCGGGCTTCCGGGCGGCTACGAGAACCTGGCGGTCACGCTCTCGAGGGTCCTGTTCCCGATCGTCACCCTGCTCGGCGTCTCCGGGGTCTTCGTCGGGATCCTGAACAGCTACGAGCACTTCACCGTGCCCGCCCTGTCGCCGGTCTTCTGGAACCTGGCGATCATCCTCGGCCTCGTCCTCGGGGTGCCGCAGGCGGGCTCTGTCAACTCCGAGCTCTACGTCTACGCCGGCGCCATCCTCGTCGGGACGGTCATCCAGACCTTGCTTCCCCTGCCCTGGGTCGCGGGGCTCGACGGACGGCTGCGCCTGGTCCTCGACTGGCGCGATCCGGCCGTCAAGCGGATCTTCCTGCTGATGGTGCCGGTGACGATCAGCCTCGGCCTGATCAACTTCAACGCCGTCGTCGACACGCTCTTCGCCTCCCGCCTCATCGACCCCCAGCTCGCCCCGACCGCGATCGACAAGGCGTTCCGCATCTACATGCTGCCCCAGGGAGTGTTCTCGGTCGCGGTGGCCACGGTGCTGTTCCCGGCCCTGTCGCGGCTCTCGGCCCAGGGCGATCTCGACGGCTTTCGCCGCACCGTCTCGCTGGGCCTGCGCCAGATCGGATTCCTGCTCGTCCCCGCCAGCGCTGTCGTCGCCGTTCTCGCCGAGCCGGTGGTTCGGCTGCTCTACCAGCGCGGTCAGTTCAGCTCGGTCCAGACCCCTGTCGTGGCCGCGGCGCTGGCCGCCTTCACCCTCGGGCTCACCTTCAACGGCACCATGCTCATGCTGAACAGGGGGTTCTTCAGCCTGCAGCAGAACTGGGTCCCGACGCTGGTCGCCCTGGGCAACCTGGGGCTCAACGCCGTCTTCGACGCCGTGTTCTACCGCCTCGGCATCTGGGGCATCCCACTGGCAACGGCGGTCGTCAACATAGGCGGGACCGCCGTGCTCCTCTACCTCTTGCACAGGCGGCTCGGGCGCCTCGGACTCGGGCGCGTCGCAGAGACGTATCTCCTGGTCGCGCTGGCGTCAGCCGCCGCGGCCGCCGCGGCCTTCGGCGTCTGGTGGGCGCTCGATCACGAGCTCGGACGCTCCCTGGCCGCGCAGATCGTCTCGCTCGTCCTCGGCTTGGCAGCGGCCGCCGACGCCTACCTGATTTGCTGCATTTTGCTGCGGATTCGTGAGCTGGACGCGCTGCTATCGTTGCGACCCCGCGTCCGCAGCCGCTGACGGAGACGCGACGTTTTCCATGGACCAGGATCGCATCCGCAACTTCTCGATCATCGCGCACATCGACCACGGCAAGTCGACCCTCGCCGACCGGATCCTGGAGCTGACCGGGGCGGTGACCGGGCGGGAGATGCGCGAGCAGGTGCTCGACACCATGGAGCTCGAGCGTGAGCGCGGGATCACGATCAAGGCGCAGGCCGTTCGCGTCTCGTGGAAGGGCCACGAGCTGAACCTGATCGACACCCCGGGCCACGTGGACTTCACCTACGAGGTCTCGCGCTCGCTCCAGGCCTGCGAGGGAGCCCTCCTCGTCGTGGATGCGGCTCAGGGAATCGAGGCCCAGACGCTCGCGAACGCCTACCTGGCGATCGAGAACGACCTCGAGATCGTCCCGGTCGTGAACAAGATCGACCTGCCTCAGGCCGACCCGGACGCCGTTGCGGCCGACGTTGGGGAGCTCGTCGGGGAGAGTCCGGAACGCGTGCTGCGGATCTCGGCCAAGACCGGCGAGGGCGTCACCGGCGTGCTCGACGCGATCGTCGAGCGCATCGCGGCCCCGGCGGGCGATCCGGCTGCCCCACCTCGCGCCCTCGTCTTCGACTCGTCCTACGACCAGTACCGGGGCGTCGTCGCCTTCGTGCGCGTCGTCGACGGCTCGTTCCGCCGCCGGGAGCAGCTGCGTGCCATGGCACAGGGCACCCGCTTCGAGCCGGAGGAGCTGGGCTTCTTCTCCCCCGAGATGACCCCGGCCCAGTCGCTCGACGCCGGAGAGGTCGGCTACGTGATCACCGGTCTCAAGGACGTGAGCCGGCTGCGGGTGGGTGACACCCTGACGGCCGAGGCGCAGCCCGCGCCCGCGCCGCTGCCCGGGTACAAGGACGTGAAGCCGATGGTGTTCGCCGGTCTCTTTCCGACGGACTCGGACGACTACCCGGATCTCCGCGACGCCCTCGAGCGACTCAAGCTGAACGACGCCGCGCTCTTCTACGAGCCCGAGACGAGCCAGGCTCTCGGGTTCGGCTTCCGCTGCGGCTTCCTCGGGCTACTGCACATGGAGATCGTTCGCGAGCGGCTCGAGCGCGAGTTCGACCTCGACCTGTTGGTGACAGCCCCCACCGTCGCCTACCGCGTCCTCACCCACACCGGCCAGGAGGCCGAGGTGCACAACCCGGCCGAGATGCCGAGGGAGTTCGAGCGAGTCGAGGAACCGTACGTCCGGGCCTCGATCATCGTCCCGAAGGAGTACGTCGGCCCCGTGATGGAGCTCTCGAACGAGCGCCGTGGCCGCTTCGATCACCTGGAGTACCTGTCCGAAGAGCGCGTCTTGCTCTCCTACGACCTGCCGCTGGGCGAGATCGTGCTCGACTACCATGACCAGCTGAAGTCGCGGACGCGCGGCTACGCGAGCTTCGACTACGACGTCGCCGGCTTCCGGCCGGGAGACCTGGTCCGCGTGGACATCCTGATCGGCGGCGAGGCAGTGGACGCTCTCTCCCTGATCGCCCATCGCGATACGGCCTACGGCCGCGGGCGCGCTCTCGTCGAGCGGCTCAGGGAGGAGATCCCGAGGCAGCTCTTTGATGTCGCGGTGCAGGCGGCGATCGGCTCACGGGTGATCGCGCGCGAGACGATCAAGGCCAAGCGCAAGGACGTGCTGGCGAAGTGCTACGGCGGGGACATCACCCGGAAGCGCAAGCTGCTCGAGCGGCAGAAGGCCGGGAAGAAGCGGATGAAGCAGGTCGGCGCGGTCGAGGTGCCGCAGGAAGCCTTCCTGGCCGTGCTCAACCTCGAGGGGGGCGGCAAGCGGTGACCTGGGAGGACGTCGCGCGGGCAGGACTCGTGCTCCCGGAGGTGGAGGAGGCGACGTCGTACGGCACGCCGGCACTGCGTCTGCGCGGCAAGCTGCTCGTGCGCCTGCGTGACGACGGCGAGACGCTCGCTCTGAGGGTCGACCCCGAGGAACGCCTCGCCCTCGTCCACGAGCAACCCGAGATCTTCTACGTCACGCCCCACTACCAGGACTACCCCTTCGTGCTGGTGCGGCTTGCCGCTGCCGATCGCGGGGAACCGGAGGAGCTGCTGGCGGAAGCCTGGCTGCTGTCGGCGCCCAAGCGCCTCGCCGCCGCGCACCCGGAGGTCGCGGGATGACGGGCGGTGTCAGGCACCTCTACGTGCACCTGCCCTTCTGCGCGCACCGCTGCGGCTACTGCGACTTCGTGACCGTGGTGGGCCGGTCCGGACAGCACGCGGCCTACGTGGACGCCCTGCTCGGCGAGCTCGAGCTGGAGCGCCCGCGACTCGCGCGGCCTCTCGAGACGGTTTATCTCGGCGGCGGGACACCGACGTTCACGGAGCCCGGGGAGCTCGCGCGACTGCTCGGGCAGCTGCCGGCCGCGCACGAGGTCACGGTGGAGGCGAATCCCGAGACCGTGACGCCCGAGCTCGCGACGCTCCTGCGCGAGAGCGGCGTCACGCGCGTCTCGCTCGGGGCACAAAGCTTCCGGCAGCGGCTGCTCCAGGTGCTCGAGCGGAAGGCGGGGCCGGAGGACGTTCGGCACGCCTTCCGGGTCCTGCGGGATGCGGCGTTCGACAACCTCTCGCTCGACCTCATCTACGGCATTCCAGGTCAGGACGAGGCCGATCTCGTCCACGACTTGGCCGAGGCGTTGCGGCTGGAGCCGGAGCACGTGTCGTGCTACGAGCTCGAGGCGAAACCGGGGACGCGCTTCACCCATGCGCACGGCGACGAGCTGTCGCGCCAGGCGGACGGAATGGAGGGCTACTTCGAGCGGGTCGTCGAGACGCTCACTGGAGCCGGGTACCGCTGGTACGAGACGGCGAACTTCTGCCGGTCAGACCGGGAGTCGCGCCACAACCTCGCCTACTGGCTCGGCCGCGACTACCTCGGGCTCGGGATCGGCGCCGTCTCGACCGTGGACGGGGTGCGCTGGAAGAACACGCCTCGGCTTCCGGTCTACATCGGGGCCTTGCAGAACGGCGACCCCCCGGCGCGCGAGCTGGAGCCGCTCTCGGAAGAGACGAGACTGCGCGAGCGGCTCCTCCTGGGCCTGCGGCTCGACGGCGAGGTCGACCTGGCCGAGGTCGGTCCTGCGCTCGACGGCGAGGCGCTCGGGCGCATCGAGCGGCTCGGCCTCGCCGAGCGGCGTGGAGGAAGCCTGCGGCTGACCGCACGTGGTCGCTTCCTCGGCGGCGCCGTGACGGCCGAGTTGCTCGCCTAAACTGGATTGGAATGAGTCCGTCGCAACAATCGATCGAGCTGAGCGACCGGCAACGCGAGCTGCTCGCCCGCGTCGTCGAGAAGTACGTCGAGACCGGACAGCCCGTCGGATCGAAGGCCCTGGTCCAGCGCCTGGATCTCGCCATCGCGCCCTCGACGGTCCGCAGCGAGCTCGCTGAGCTGGAGCGCCTCGGTCTGCTCACGCACCCGCACACTTCGGCGGGCCGCGTCCCCACCGAGCGCGGATACCGCTACTACGTCGACCGCCTGCTCGAACGACTGGAGCCTCTCCCACCCGCCTTCCAGCTCGACCTGACGACGCCGCGCAGCGAGGTCGAGTCTGCCCTCCAGGCGACCACCGAGATGCTCTCCCAGGCCACCCGGTTGCTGGCCCTGGTCTCGGCGCCGCGGCTGGAGGCCGAGGCTGTCCGCCACGTCGAGGTGCTGCTGCTGCAGCCGGAGGTGGTGATGGCGGTGGTGATCACCTCCGGCGGCGGCGTGACCAAGCGCGTATTCGCCTTCGACGCCCCTGTCGATCCGGGCCTGGCCAACTGGGCGAGCCAGTACCTGAACGACCAGCTCGCGGGAGTGCAGCTCGGCTCGAGCCTGCTCCAGCGGCGGCTCGCCGACCCCGGTCTCTCGGTCCGCGAGCGGGAGTTCATCGAGGCGCTGCACCCGGCTTTCACCGAGCTGGTCGCTGAGCAGGAGCAGCGCCTCTTCGTCGGCGGTGCGGCCGGGCTGCTGGACGACCTGCGTGGGGACGAGCTCGACCGCTACCGGGGGCTTCTCGAGCTGCTCGAGCGCCGGCGCGCCCTCCTGGACGTGCTGGCCGGCGCGTTCGACCCGCGCCGTCCCTTCGTTCGGGTCGGGGGGGAGCTCGCGCACCCGGCACTCCGCGAGCTGGCGCTCGTCGGCGCCGCCTACGGGCTCGCGAACCGCTCGCTCGGCGCGGTCAGCCTGCTTGGCCCGGTGCGCATGGACTACGAGCACGCGATTCGCTCTGTGCGGGTTGCCGCGTCGGAGCTTTCGCGCTTCTCCGAGGACCTCTTCGGCTCGAACTAGGCACGGTATGGCGACGAGTCAGCGCGACTACTACGACGTGCTCGGGGTCTCGCGAACGGCAGGCGACGCGGAGATCAAGAAGGCGTTTCGCCGGCTCGCGCGCGAGCTGCACCCCGACGTTTCGGACGCGTCTGATGCCGAGGAGCGCTTCAAGGAGGTAGTGGAGGCGTACGAGGTGCTCTCGAGCTCGGAGCGGAGGGAGCTCTACGACCGCTACGGACGCGAAGGCCTGCGCAGCCGCGGCTTCGAGCCGACCTTCGACTTCGGGTCGCTCAGCGACCTCTTCTCGGCCTTCTTCGGCGACGACCTCTTCGGCGTCGAGGGCCGGCGCACGCGCCGGGGTGCGGACCTCGCGGCGGAGGTCGCGATCGACCTGGTCGAGGCGGCTCACGGCACGACCCAGCGCGTCCCCTTCGAGGTCGCCACCTCCTGCGAAGCGTGCGACGGGAGCGGTGCGGAGCCCGGCACGAGCGCGATCACGTGCCCGGCATGCGCGGGAAGCGGCCGCCTGGAGCAGATCTCGCGAACGTTCTTCGGTGAGTTCGTGCGCGCGCAGGCCTGCCCGCGCTGCGGGGGGGCCGGGCGCGTGGTCGAGGCGCCGTGTCGCGCCTGCGGCGGCGGCGGACGGGTGCTCACCGAGCGGGAGCTCGACGTGGAGATCCCTCCTGGAATCCACGACGGCCAGCGGATCCGCATCTCGGGAGAGGGCCACGCGGGAGCGCTCGGTGGGCGTTCGGGCGACGTCTACGTGCGGGTCCGCGTCCGTCCCGATCCCCGCTTCGTCCGGGAGGGAAACGACGTCTTCTCGACGGTCGACCTGACAATGACCGAAGCGGCGCTCGGTACCAAGCGGACGATCCCCACGCTCGACGGCGAGCTCGAGGTCGAGCTCGCGCCGGGCACCCAGCCGGGCCACGTCGTCCTGCTGCGAGGAGCGGGCATGCCGGTGCTCCAGGGTTACGGCCGCGGCGACCACCGCGTGCTCGTGAACGTCGCCGTGCCCCGGAACCTGAGCGAGGCGCAGCGTAGGCTGCTGGAGCAGTTCGCGGACTCCGAGGACGAGAGCACGTACCGCGCCGTAGACGGCTTCTTCGACAAGCTGAAGAGCCACTTCCGCTGAGACGAGTCTCGGTCAGCGTCCCGCCGGAGCGGGCCGAGGAGGCCCGTGCGGTCATGCTCGAGCTCTTCCCCCAGGGATTCGAGGAGGTTGACGCGGCGGACGGCGTCGAGCTCATCGCGTACACCGACGCGGGAGGAGAGGAGCGCCTGTGGCAGGCGTTCGGAGGCGCTCGCACGTCCGAGGTCGGCGAAGACTGGGAGCAGCGCTGGCGCGACTTCCACCGCCCTGCTCGGGTGGGCCCGCTCTGGCTGGGCCCGCCGTGGCTGGATCCGCCTCCGGATTCGACGCCCGTCGTGATCGAGCCGGGTCGCGCCTTCGGCACGGGGTCGCACGCCACCACACGGCTCTGCCTCGAGCTGCTGCTCGAGCTCGAGCGCGGCAGCCTGCTCGACATCGGCTGCGGCTCCGGCGTCCTGGCCGTAGCGGGGGCGCAGCTCGGCTTCGGGCCGGTCATCGCGCTGGACTCGGACCGGCCGGCGGTCGACGCCGCGCGCTTCAACGCGAAGGCGAACGACATCGAGATCGAGGTGAGGCACGCCGACGCACTCACTGAGCCACTGCCCGCCGCAGACGTGGCAGTCGCGAACGTGACCCTGCAGGTCGTCGAGGCGCTCGCGCCGCGGCTCGACGCTCCGGTCTTCGTGGCCTCCGGCTTTCTCTCCTGGGAGCGGCCGGTTCTGTCCGGCTACGGCCCGCTGCGCCATGCCGAGTCGGAGGGCTGGGCTGCGGAGGTTTTCTCGCGGGAGACGGAGTAAGGTTCGCGTCCGCGCGACAATGGCCACGTTCTCCGTCACGTTCCTCGGCTGCAAGGTCTCGCATGCCGATGCCCACGCCGTCCGCGAGCGTTTGCTTGCCGATGGGCACGAGGAGCGGGACGGCTCGACGGACGTCGCCGTGGTCAATACCTGCTGCGTGACGCACGAGGCGCTTCGCAAGTCGCGGCACGCCGCCTCACGAGCGGCTCGCACGCACCGGAAGGTCTACGTCACGGGCTGCGGCGCCAACCTGTCCGCAGATGCCTTCGCCGGCCTTCCCGACAACGTGGTCGTCGTCCCACGGCGAAGCGAGGAGACCCCCGCGTTCGTCGCCGGAGACGTGGGCGCGATCGGCTGCGTTCGCGCGGACGCGCGCCTCGACCGGGTGCGGGCCTTCGTGAAGGTCCAGGACGGCTGTTCGTTCGCCTGCGCCTTCTGCGTGATCCCGCTCGTGCGAGGGCGTTCCCGGTCCCGCCAGGCCGAGGCGGTGCTTGCCGAGATCCGGAAACGCGTCGACCAGGGCCACCGCGAGGTTGTCCTCACGGGCATCAACCTGGGGTGCTACCGCGACCGCGAGGCCGGGTACGACCTGCCGCGCCTCGTGCGCGAGATAGGCGAGTCGCCCGGGCTCGCACGACTCCGGCTCTCCTCGATCGAGGTCAACCACGTGACCGAGGGGCTGGTGTCCGCCCTGCGCGAGACGCCCGGCGTCTCTCGCCACCTGCACGTGCCGCTGCAGTCCGGCGACGACGCAGTGTTGCGCGCCATGCGCAGGCGCTACGACGCGGCCACGTACCTCCGTCGGGTCCGACTTGCCGAGGGCTTCAACCTGACGAGTGACGTTATCGTCGGCTTTCCCGGCGAGGACGAGCGCGCGTTCGCCAGGACTGTCCGGGTGGTCGAGGCCGCAGGAATCACGAAGGTGCACGTTTTTCCGTACTCGCCACGCCCGGGTACAGACACGGCGGGCGACGACACGGTTCCGAAGGAGGTCAAGCGCCAGCGGAGCGCCCGGCTCCGGGAGCTCTCACAGAAGGCATGCCTCGAGCGCTGGCGCCGCATGATCGGGCAAGAGGATGCCGTGCTCGTCGACCGGCCGGGCCGGGGCTACGGCGACGACTACTCTCCGTGGCTCGTGAACGCGCCCGTGGGTGAGCTCGTCCGCGTGCGAGCCCGCGCGGTGACCGAGGAGGGGATCCTCGCTGCCTGACGAGTGTCTCTTCTGCAAGCTGTACCGCGAGGGGGAGCACGTGGCGAAAGGGCCGGGAGTCGTGGCCATTCGGGACATCGCGCCGAAGGCGCCGACTCACCTGCTCGTGATCCCCGAGCGTCACGTGGACTCGTTCCGCGACGTCGAGCAATTCCCGCCGGACGAGGCGAAGGCCATGCTGGACTTCATCTCCCGGACCGCTCGCGACGCAGGTCTCGAGGACTACCGCGTGATCGTCAACGTCGGCCCCGACGCCGGCCAGACCGTCTTCCACCTCCACTGGCACATTCTCGGTGGGCGGGGTCTCGGAGGAATGGGATGAGCCTGATCGCGGACCTGGAGGGTGAGCTGAAGGAGGCGATGAAAGAGCGGGACGTCCCGCGTCGCGATGCGCTGCGGCTGATCCTGAACGCGCTGCGGGCGGCGGAGAAGGAGCTCCAGCGGCCGCTCCACGACGAGGAGGAGCTGCAGGTGCTCCAGCGCGAGCGCAAGCGCCGGCAGGAGGCGATCGAGGCGTTCCGCGCGGGCGGGCGGGAAGAGCAGGCGCAAGCGGAGGAGGCGGAGCTCGACGTGCTCGAGGAGTTCATGCCCGAGCCGCTCTCCGACGACGAGCTGGAGCGCATCGTGGACGACGTCATCGCCGAGGTCGGGGCGACGAGCCTGCGCGAGCTCGGCCGCGTGATGGCCGACGTCATGCCCCAGGTGGCGGGTCGGGCCGACGGCTCCGTCGTCAGCCAGCTCGTGCGCGAGAAGCTCGCCTAGGCGCGGAACGCGACGACAGGCGCTCCCTGTAGCCACCCCCAATAGTGGTGGCGCGCATCGTGACGGCGTCTGCGCCGACGATGGTGCCGCGCGTGGAAGTCGACTCAGCGATCACCCAGATGATCGATTTTTGTCCCCCGAACGATTGATCTTTTCTCTGCAGAGCGCATGCCAAGCACGTCGAGCGGCAACCAGATGAGTAGGCGAATTTTCGCTCCGACGAAGAGAGGCATCCGTGGCGGATCGCATTTTCTTTGCGGCTCGGGGAGAATGGACGCCCGGATCAGCGTCGGCGCCCACAAGACCGTCCCCCTCTCGTCTTGCGCGGGCTTCGAAGGTCATGGGCAGACGGGCGCAGGTCAGCGCCGCGGTGCTTCTTGTGGCGGCAGCGCTCGTTCCGGCAGCAGGGACCGCTCCGGTTGCGACGGTTGTCTCCACGCGGCCTGCGCTCGCGTCTCAAGTCCTGGTGCAGGTGAACGCGCTGCGCGCTCGGCGAGCTCTCGAACCGTTACGGCCTTCCACGCGACTAACGACCGCAGCACGCGAGCACTCGCTCGAGATGGCGAAGCAGGGCTATTTCGAGCACGACGAGCCGGACGGCACAGCGTTCTGGAGGAGGATCGAACGGTACTACCCCTCGCGCGGCCTCCGCTTCTGGGCTGTGGGCGAGAATCTGCTGTGGGCTTCTCCAGGAATCGGTGCGCGAGAAGCCTTGCGCTGGTGGTTCCGAAGTCGCGAGCATCGCCAGGTCCTACTGAATCCCGTCTGGCGTGAGGTAGGGCTCAGCGCGATTCACTCCCCGGCCGCGGTAGGCACCTTCCGCGGACTGCCGGTCACGATCATTACCGCGGACTTCGGGGTGCGCGCAACATGATGAGGGCCGGCCGGCTTTCGAAGGTGCGCTTCCGAGCCATCGCGCCTTGTCTCGGCCTCGCGATCGCCGCAGCACTCGCCGGTCCCGCTGACGGATCTCAACTCATCGTGCGCAATGCAACCGCCGTTGCGCTACGCGTCAACTCCAACGGGGAGGCGCTCATCGAGTACGGCGCCCAGGGCCGAAGGAACCATGTGCTCGCGTGGGGAGCCGTCAACGCGCTGCCGCCGACGCGCGGCGCGAAGCAGGTTGCCTTCGGGCTTGACTACTCGGGCGGCTACGGTAAGTACCACAGGAACTACTGGCAGACGTTTCCACGCTTCTGTGGCCGCTACGACGCACCGATGCTGGCCTGGTTTGTCGCCGCCTGCAAGGCGCCGGACGGCTCCTACTGGGCGCTGCAGCGCTGGCAGCGGGAACTGCCGAACTATGGCAAGCGGCCGACGCGAGCCCAGGCGGCGTGGGAGCTTCGGCTGTCGCATTTCACCCTCGCCTCGCCGCTTCCGGTCCTCGACATCCGCACCGACTGGGCCTACGCCGGTCGCTGGGCGCACCTCTACGGCACCTTCAGCTATGCCGGCTCGGGTGTGTACGGCTTCGGCTCCACCTCCGCCGGTGTGCCCACCGACACCTTCGGGCGCAACATCTATGTCGACACCTTCAATTCCAAGTACCCCGGCGGTAAGGGCGGCTGGCTGCGCGAGAACAGTTTCCTCGCGCACGGCCGTGCCGGCACATTCTGCTACCTCTTCGCGCCTCACGGCTCGCGCCCGGATGGGACTGGCACGATGTACCGCGCGACGGCGATCGGGCCAGGCGTGATGCCGGATCCGTTCTGGCAGAGTCGTGGGCCAGGACCCTATGATCCGGCTCTCGACTCGCAGGCGAACGCGGTGCAGAAGTCCTGGAACGATCCCGCCTGTAAGCCTCGTTAGCGACGGGTTCCTAGTCGGAGCGGAACGAAACTACCGGCTCGGTCACATCGACGCTGCTCGGCAAGGCCTGAGTGGCACACTCAAGCCTTGCCGAGCGGTCTTGACGCTCTGACGTCCCACCTACACTGAGAGGCGGTGCAGGAGGTCCTCTCGGTCTCCAACGACGTCGCCGCCGAGCTCGCCGGGGTCGGCGACGGCGTGCTCGACGCGCTCCGCGAACGGCTGCGCTGCACGATCCTGCTGCGCGGGAACCGGCTGACCATCGAGGGCGAGGAGCCGCACGTCTCCGAGGCGCGCGCGGTCGTCGACGAGCTGGTGGAGCTCGTGGAAGGAGGTCACGAGATCGGCCCGGGGACGGTGGACGCCGTCCTGGGGGCGCTCGACGAGGCCGAGGACATTCGCGAGATCTTCGAGGACGTGGTATGGCGCCACCGCGGCAAGAAGATCGCTCCCAAGACCGTGACGCAGAAGCGATACGTCGACGCGATCCGCGCCCACACGGTCACGTTCGCGATCGGCCCGGCGGGGACGGGCAAGACCTATCTCGCCATGGCCCTGGCGGTGCGCGCGCTCCAGGAGCGCGAGGTCGGGCGAATCATCCTCACCCGCCCTGCCGTCGAGGCCGGGGAGCGGCTCGGCTTCCTTCCCGGGGACCTGCTGGCCAAGGTCGACCCGTATCTGCGCCCGCTCTACGACGCCCTCTACGACATGCTGGACGTCGACCGGCTCACGGCCTACATGGACAAGGGCACGATCGAGGTCGCCCCGCTGGCGTTCATGCGCGGGCGCACGCTCAACGACTCCTTCATCATCCTCGACGAGGCGCAGAACACCAGTCCTGAGCAGATGCAGATGTTCCTGACGCGGCTCGGATTCGGCTCGAGGATGGTGGTCACGGGCGACGTCACCCAGATCGATCTCCCGCGCGAGCAGGCGTCGGGCCTCGTCACGGTCCAGAAGGTGCTCGGCACCATCGAGGGCATCGCCTTCGTGCACTTCTCCAACGAGGACGTCGTTCGGCACAAGCTCGTCCAGCGGATCGTCGAGGCCTACAAGCGCCACACTGAGGAAACCGGAACGCAGCGCCGAGGGTCGTGATCCGCGTCGAGGTCGAGAATCGAAGCGGCGGTCACGTCGCCGAGGGGGCCGCCGAAGGCCTGGCGCGCCGTGTGCTCGAGGCAGAAGGAGTGGACGAGGGCGAGTTGGGCATCGCCTTCGTCCCACCCGACGAGATCCGCGCCCTCAAACGCGAGCATCTCGGCAGCGACGAGGCGACCGAGGTCCTCTCGTTCCCGATCGACGGTCGCGACGAGTTGTCGCCGGGAATCCCGCGCCAGCTCGGCGACGTCCTCATTTGCCCGCAGGTCACGGGTGATGCGTGGCGGGCGGCGTTGGTTCACGGCCTTCTGCACCTGCTCGGCTACGACCACGGCGCCGAGATGGAGGCGCGCGAGGAGGCTCACGCCGCGTGAATCAGCGCCGCCGCAGCACCTCGGTGATCGAGAGCTTCAACTACGCGATCGAGGGAGTCATCCACGTGCTGCGGACGCACCGCAACTTGCGCATCCACTTCCTGCTCGCGATCGCCGTCCTGGTCGCTGCGCTCTGGGTCGGCGTTGACCGTTTCGAGCTCATTGCACTCCTGATCTCCATCTCCTTCGTGCTGGTCGCGGAGATGATCAACTCGGCTATCGAGCAGGCGATCGACGTCGCCACGACCTCATTCGACCCGCTGGCGAAGCTGGCGAAGGACGTTGCGGCGGGTGCCGTGCTCATCGCCAGCGTCAACGCCCTCGCCGTCGGGTACCTGGTCTTCTCGCACGAGATCGGGCGCTCGGCGTCGAAGGGGTTCGAGCGGCTGCACGACGCTCCGGTGAAGCTGACGCTGATCGCCCTGCTGCTGACGGTGCTGATCGTGATCGCGACCAAGGCGTTCACGGGCCGTGGCACCCCGCTCCGGGGCGGACTGCCCTCGGGACACGCCGCCGTTGCCTTCGCCGGCTGGATGGCCGCCACGTACATCGTCGGGGCGCACGACCGCTTCCTGGTCTCCACGATCATGTTGATCATGGCGCTGCTCGTCGCCCAGACCCGGGTCGAATCCGGGGTGCACTCGGCGCTCGAGGTCGCCTACGGCGGCCTCCTGGGCGCCCTCGTCACGCTCGGCGTCTTCCAGCTGTTCTTCTGAGATGACAGACGCCGACCGGGAGCTGTTCGAGCAGGCCGCGGCCATCGCCAAGCGCGCCTACGCCCCGTACTCGCAGTTCCACGTCGGCGCTGCCGTGCGGGCCCGGGACGGGCGGGTCTTCACCGGCGTGAACGTCGAGAATGCGACCTATCCACTCGGCGTATGCGCCGAGAAGACCGCGCTCGGGCGGGCGGTTTCCGAAGGGTGCAGGCCCGGCGATCTGGAGGCGATCGCCGTGACCGCCTCCCCCTGCGGCGGATGCCGGCAGTGGCTCGTCGAGCTGGGCCTCGAGCGCGTGATCTACCGCAATGCAGCCGGCGAGGTGGTCACGGCCACGCCGGCCGAGCTACTCCCGGACACCTTCGAGCTCTAGCGCGACTCGCTACGTTCCGTCCCATGAGGAGCGGTTTCGTCGTCGTCGCAGGCAGGCCGAACGTGGGTAAGTCGACCCTGGTGAACGCGCTCTGCGGTGGGAAGGTCGCGATCGTCTCAGACAAGCCACAGACGACGCGCACGCGGATCTTCGGCATCGCCTCAGGTGACGACCACCAACTCGTGCTGACCGATCTCCCGGGCTTCCAGCGACCCCGGGACGCACTGACCGAGCGCATGCAGCGCACCGTCGACCAGGCGCTCGAGGATGCCGATGCCGTCCTGCTGGTGCTGGACTGCCGGGAGCGGATCGGGGCGGGGGACCGGTTCGTGGCCGGGCGCGTCTTCTCCATCGGCGTGCCGGTCGTCATCGCCGTGAACAAGATCGACCGCTTGAAGCCGGGTCATGTCGCCTCGCAGATGGAGGCGGCTGCGAGGCTGGGCGACTTCCGCGCGCTGCATCCCGTGAGCGCGAGGACGGGTGACGGGGTCGGCCCGCTTCGGCAGGAGCTGGTCGACCTACTTCCCGAGGGACCCGCCTACTTCCCTCCCGACCAGCGGACCGATCTTCCCGTCGGGACGCAGATCGCCGAGCTCGTTCGGGAAAAGGCGCTGGAGCTGACGCGTGAGGAGGTGCCGCATGCCCTCTCGGTCGAGGTCGAGGACCTCGGAGAGAAGGTGGTGCGCGCGACCGTCTACGTCGAGACCGAGTCGCAGAAGCAGATCGTCGTCGGCAAGGGCGGCCAGGTGATCAGAAAGATCGGCATGCGCGCGCGGCCTGAGATCGAGCATCTGCTGGGGCGGCGGATCTTCCTCGAGCTCCACGTGAAGGCGCGGCCGCGCTGGCGGCGCGACGAGACGATGCTCGAACGGCTTGGTCTCTAGTGCTCCGGGACCGGGCACTCGCTCGCCATGCACGCCTACCTCGGCTCCAAGCGTCGCCTGAGCTCGTTCTGCCCGCGGAGACCGGCCTTTGACGGTGCGGGGCTACACTCCGGCCATGGCCAAGGCTCCGGCGCTTCCGGCTGGTTTCGAGCTTCCGCTCGAGCCGCGCCTCCCGCGCGTGGGCTCCGTGGACGCGGTCGCGGTCGAGGAGCGCGCGGCGTCGCTCGCCCGGCGCTCGATCAAGCGCGAGGCGAAGCTCTACGCGCTCGAGCTCGCGATCCGGATGATCGACCTGACGACGCTCGAGGGGGCCGACACGCCCGGCAAGGTGGCCGCCCTGAGCTCGAAGGCGGTCCGTCCCGACCCCTCCGATCCCACCGTGCCCTCGGTGGCCGCGCTCTGCGTCTATCCAAACCTCGTACCGCACGCGGTCGCGCGGCTGCGCGGCACGGGCGTGAAGGTCGCCTCGGTCGCCACCGCCTTCCCCTCGGGCCAGACGCCGCTCGACGTCAAGCTGCGCGAGGTCGAGGAGGTCGTCGCCATGGGTGCCGACGAGGTGGACATGGTCATCGATCGCGGCGCCTTCCTCTCAGGCCGCTACGCGAAGGTCTACGACGAGGTGGTGCGCGTGAAGGCGGCCTGCAGGCCCGCCCACCTGAAGGTGATTCTCGAGGTGGGCGAGCTCGGCACCTACGACAACGTCCGGCGCGCGTCGCTGCTCGCGATGGCGGCAGGCGCCGACTTCATCAAGACCTCGACCGGCAAGCTCAGCTCGGCTGCGACGCTCCCGGTCGCCCTCGTCATGCTCGAAGCCATTCGCGACGTCCACGACGAGACGGGCCGGATGGTAGGGATGAAGCCGGCGGGCGGCATTCGCCAGGCGAAGCAGGCCGTCCAGTACCTCGTCCAGCTCCACGAGACGCTCGGGCCGGACTGGCTCACGCCCGACCTCTACCGCATCGGCGCGTCGACGCTCCTGAACGACGTGCTCATGCAGATCAGGAAGGAGAGGACGGGCCGCTACCAGGGCCCGGACTACTTCACGATTGACTGAGCTCGACCGCAAGCAGGCCGGCGTACCGGCGCCTTCGGGCTGGGACTATGCGCCTGCGCCGGAAGCTCGGGACATCGTCCAGGTCGAGGAGCGCTACGGCATCTTCGTGGGCGGAGAGTGGGTCGAGCCGCGCTCGGGCGAGTGGTACCCGACGATCAGCCCGTCCAGCGAAGAGCCTCTGGCCGAGGTTGCCCAGGCGGGGCCCGAGGACGTGAGCCTCGCCGTGCAGGCGGCGCGCGATGCCTTCCAGAACGGATGGTCGCGGCTGCCCGGCTCCGAGCGGGCGAAGTACCTCTTCCGGATCGCCCGCGTGCTCCAGGAGCGCTCCCGCGAGTTCGCAGTGCTCGAGTCCCTGAACGGCGGTAAGCCGATTCGCGAGTCCCGCGACGTCGACCTGCCGCTCGCGGCCGCGCACTTCTTCTACTACGCGGGCTGGGCGGACAAGCTGGAGTACGCCTTCCCCAACCGCAAGCCGCGGCCCGTGGGCGTCGCCGGCCAGATCATCCCGTGGAACTTCCCGCTGCTCATGCTGGCGTGGAAGATCGCTCCGGCGCTCGCGTGCGGCAACACGGTCGTCCTCAAGCCGGCCGAGACCACTCCGCTGACGGCGTTGCTCTTCTGCGACGTCCTGCGCCAGGCCGACCTACCCCCAGGTGTCGTCAACATCGTCACCGGCGACGGGAGCACCGGCGCCGGAATCGTCAAGTCGGACGTGGACAAGATCGCGTTCACCGGCTCGACCGAGGTGGGCAAGGCCATCCAGCGGGAGCTCGCCGGGACCCAGACGAAACTGACCCTGGAGCTCGGCGGCAAGGCTGCGAACGTCATCTTCGACGACGCGCCTCTGGACCAGGCGGTGGAGGGGATCGTCAACGGCATCTACTTCAACCAGGGTCACGTCTGCTGCGCGGGCTCCCGGCTGCTGGTGCAGGAATCCGTCTACGAGGACGTGGTCCGGAAGCTGAAGCGGCGCATGGGCACGCTGCGTGTCGGAGATCCGCTCGACAAGAACACCGACATCGGCGCCATCAACTCCCGCCAGCAGCTCGAGAAGATCCGGGAGCTGGTCGAGACCGGCAAGGAGGAGGGGGCGGAGGTCTACCAGCCGCCGTGTCGCCTGCCCGAGAAGGGCTACTGGTTCGTGCCGACGGTCTTCACGGAGGTCGCCCAGAGCTACCGCATCGCCCAGGAGGAGATCTTCGGGCCGGTGCTCTCGGTGCTCACGTTCCGGACGCCGGAGGAGGCGGTCGAGAAGGCCAACAACACGCCGTACGGGCTGTCCGCGGGTGTGTGGACGGAGAAGGGCTCCCGCATCCTCTGGATGGCGGAGCGTCTGCGGGCGGGCGTGATCTGGGCCAACACGTACAACCGCTTCGACCCCGGCTCGCCCTTCGGCGGCTACAAGGAGTCGGGCTTCGGCCGCGAGGGAGGCAGGCACGGGCTCGAGCCCTACCTGGAGTTCGAATGACACGCATTCGTCACCCTCACGCGCCTCCCCCGGCACGGCTTCCCCACTACGATCGAATCGGGGAGGAGGCCAGGGACACCTACGCACGTGTCCGGAAGGGACGATGAGCCGCCTTCCGATTAGGAAGACGTACAAGCTGTACATCGGAGGCGAGTTTCCGCGCTCCGAGTCCGGGCGTTCCTACGAGGCGCAGGGTCAGAACGTCGCCCGCGCCTCGCGCAAGGACGCCCGAGACGCCGTACGGGGCGCGCGCCAGGCCTTCCCGGACTGGGCCGGCAAGACCGCCTACAACCGCGGCCAGGTCCTCTACCGCGTGGCCGAGATGATGGAGGCTCGCAAGGGCGACCTCGCCTCGGTCTGCTCGGGGATCGAGGAGGTCGAGCGCTCGATCGATCGCGTCGTCTGGTACGCGGGCTTCGCCGACAAGTTCGCCCAGGTGCTCGGCTCGTCGAATCCGGTTGCAGGCCCCTACTTCAACTTCACGATCCCCGAGCCCACGGGTGTCGTCGCCGTCCTGGCACCGGAAGAGCCCGCGCTCGCGGGAGTTGTCTCGCGCATCGTCCCTGCGCTGGTAGGAGGCAATACGGTCGTCGCGGTCGCGTCGGAGTCGAGGCCGCTGGCCGGGATCGAGCTGGCCGAGGCTCTGGCCACCTCCGATCTCCCCGGCGGGGTCGTCAACATCCTCACCGGGTACAAGGAGGAGCTCGCGCCGTGGCTCGCCGGCCACATGGACGTGAACGCACTGGACGTCGCCGGCGCCGACGGCCAGGCGGCAGAGCTGGAGAAGCTCGCGGCGGAGAACGTCAAGCGCGTCGTCCACCCGAAGGCGGACGAGCAGAGCCCCTGGGAGATCGCCGCCTTTCTCGAGATGAAGACCGTCTGGCACCCGATCGGCCGCTAGCATCCTGCGCCCGTGCCCAGCAACCGCCGCTTGAGTCAGGCAATCTCGGAAGGCGACGGTATCTCCGTGCTCGTCGACGTGTCCGATGTGGAGGGCGCGCGGGCGGCGCGCGCCGACGGTGCCGAGGGAGTCGCGCTCGAGGGCGCGGCAACCGGCGTGCGCGAGGCCACCGGACTGCCGGTGCTCAGTCGCTCCGGAGAGCCACGGGCCGCTGACGAGACAGACGCGGACGCGTGGCTGCTGGTGGTCGCCGGCCACCGCGACGACGCCGAGGCTCTCGCGCGCTCCTACGGGCAGGCGCTTGCCCTGGGACTCGAGTGCGTGGTGGAGGTTCGGGACGAGGAGGAGCTCGAGCTGGCCCTCCGGGAGCTCGATCCCGAGATCTTCCTGCTCTCTCCCAGCGACGCAGACGACGACGAGGAGCCCCTCGAGCGTGTGCTCGACCTTCTGCCGGACGTGCCGGCGGGGAAGCTGGCGATCGCGGAGCTGGGATCGACGACGCGCGACGAGGTCGACGCGCTGGAGCGGGCCGGAGTGGACGCGGTGCTGGTGAGCACGGGCAACGTGGCAGAGCTGGTGGGGACCGCGCCACCCGAGGTTTGAGGCGGCTACCCTGTTGCGCGGCTCCTCGATGAGACGCGCCCTCTTCGTCGCAGTTCTGCTCGCCGCCCTGGCTGGGCTCGCCGCAGGCTGTGGCGAGAACGGCTCCACGAAGGTTGCGCAGGCCTCGACTCCGACGTGCCCCAAGGCCTGGCGGGCCGGCTGGCAGAAGCTCGCCGACCGCATCCGCGCTCCCGTGTATTGCCCGCGCTGGATGCCCGACCCGCTGACGGGCCAGATCGAAGGACGCGTTAGCTTCGGCGGCGCCGGCGGCTCCACGATCTCGGTTGATCGGGATCGCAGCTACCTGGCCGCCTTCGTGTGGGCCGAGCCGCAGAGCGGCGAGGTGCACGTGAACCTGCGCGGCTATCCAGGCTCGACGCGGATTCCCACCTGCCTCAAGGAGGACTACAACCGGGGCAAGTTGATCAAGTCCAAGACCCCCTGCTTCGCCGACAAGCGCGGAATCGTCAGGGCGCCGGGCATTGTCGCGACGGTCTATACGGTCAACCAGGACGCCGACCGCTGGCACGTCCTCTACGCCTGGAAGCACGGCGGCGGTCTCTACACGGTCAGCGAGCACGTTGCCGCACCCCTCAACTACAGGAAGGTCGTCGCGAACCTGAACCACATGCTGCGCACCCTCGTGCTGGTCGCGCCTCGCGCGGGCTGACGTGCCTCTGACCCGGAAGCAACTGCTGAGCTCGGCAGGAGCCGCGGCCCTGGCCGCCACCGGCGTGTACGAGCTCGTCGACCGGTTGACACGGGCGCCGTCCCGGCCGCGCGCGCACGGGCTTCCGCCCGAGCAGCACCTGCTCGACGGCGTGCGGATCGTCGTGGACAACGACGTCGAGGTCCTGGTTCCGCCGCTCCACCACCAGGTGGTGACCGCGACCGTGGCCGTTGGACAGAACGCGAACGATCTGCGCGAGGCCCAGGAGGCACTCGAGGACGTGCTCCGGACGCTCGAGGCGCGGTACGAGCCGACGCCGGCTGGCCTCGGCGTCACCGTGGCCTGGGGGCTGCCCTACTTCCGGCGCTACACGCCGCGGCTCGCCGACCGCTATCTGCCGGTGGACCGCCGCGCCTCGAAGGCGCAGGGCAAGCAGGTTCCGGCGCTCCTGGACGCGATTCGCTTTCCCAGCGATCCGGCCTCGACGATCCTGGAGCAAAACGACGTCGCCGTCCTCCTTCGCAGCGACGTCCTGGGCCACATCCAGGACGGCGCGAAGACGATGTTCCGGGATCTCGACGTCTTCCGGCCGACGAGCATCCGCAAAGGCTTTGCCGGAGGCGGCTTCGACGGAGGCCCCAGCCTGCCGAAGCAGATGGCGCTCGCGGCGCAGGTTCCCGGCGCGGAGCTGATGCCCGAGCGGGCGGAGCTCTTCCTGGGCTTCACGTCGACGCAGAGGGCGGGACTGGGACCGCCGCGGATCGCGAATCTCGAGACCCTCGGCTACTCCGGCGGGGGTCCCGGCGGTTACTTCCGCAACGGAACCCACATGCACCTCTCCCACCTGAGCGAGGACCTCGAGTTCTGGTACATCAACTTCGGCTTCGGAGAGCGCGTGTCCACGGCGTTCCGGCCCGGCCTCGACGTTGCCGAGGGAACACTGACCGTGGCGCAGAAGCCGGACGATGCCGCGTCGGTGGCTCAGATCGCGCGTGACTACCGGCGCCACGGGGCGATCGGGCACAGCGCCGCCATCCAGACGACGTCACGCCTCCAGTCCGACGTCGTGGGCGCGGACGGCACGAGGTACGAGAAGGGGACGGCCATCCCGCACCGGGCAGACTTCAACACGCTCGACAATCCCTTCTTCTGGAGCGCGGCCCCTGCGCGCGACGCGATGAGCAAGGAGCCCGCCGCCGGCTTGCATTTCGTGGTCTTCAACCCGACGAGCGACGACTTTCATCGCAACCGCCTGGCGATGGACGGCGTGTTGCCGGACGGAACACACCTGCATTTCGATCCCGCGTCGCGCGGCCAGGGCATCAACGCCGTGCTCACGACCACGCACCGGCAGAACTTCATCGTCCCGCCGCGCCGGCACCGGTCGTTCCCGCTTGCCGAGCTGTTGGCCTAGTCTCGGAGGATCGGAAGGGTGAGGCACGTCGGGCCGCCGTCGCCCTTGGAGAGCTCCTCGCCTGCATAGACGTGGACGTCGACGCCGGCCCGCTCGAGCCTGCGTCGCGTCTCCCGGTTGCGCTCGAGCATCAACGCCACACGAGGCGCCAGCGCGAGCACGTTGGGGCCCATCGACCCGAACTCCTCGTCAGGCACCTCGACCAGCTCGATACCTCGTTCGCGGAGGAGCTGGACGAGCCGGACCGGCATCAGCGGCGGGTAGCCGACGACGAGGTCGCGGTCGAGCGGGGAGAGCAACGAGAGCAGGTGCATGACCTCGGCCTCGCCGTGCCAGTGCGGCAGGTCGAAGACGAGCATCTCCACGCCCGGAAGCAGGCCCTCCACCGCCCAGATTCCGTCCGAATTCGTCCGGTAGCCGCGCCCGGCGAGCATCGTCCGCTCGTCGAGGCGGATGAGATCGCCGCCCTCGGCGAGCGCCGGCTCCTCGAGCCGCGCCGCCACCGGAATTCCGGCCGCCTCCAGAGCCTCCCCGGCAGCCTCGGGCTCGCCGCGCCGCTCTTCCTTCCCGGGCCGGAGCAGGATCCCGCCGCGCTCGGTAGCGAGCGCCGGGTCGAACGCGTAGACGGCATCCAGGTCGCCGCCGACCGAGTCCTCGGCCACGACGACCTCGGCGCCCGCGTCCTGGAGCAGCGCGCAGAGCTGCTCGTGCTCGCGGAGAAGCCGTGCCGGGTTGGGCTCCGAGCGCCAGCCGTACTCCCGCCACCGTGAGCAGGCGGCTTCGTCCGGCCGCCGCACGAGCACGCGGCGAAGCGCGCCGGTCATGTTCCTGCACCCGAGGCCCGCGCCGCTAGCCAAAGAACGCCCTGGCGACCTCGTACCAGTGGGCGGGCACGGTCTTCAGCTCGGCGACGGCGTCCCGGAGCGCGACGTCCACGATCTCGTTTCCCTGCAGGGCGACCATCCTGCCGAACCGGTTCTCGTGTACGAGGTCTGCGGCCTTCAGGCCGAAGCGGGTGGCCAGAATGCGGTCACGGGGGGTCGGCGAGCCCCCGCGCTGGACGTGCCCGAGCACCGTGACGCGGGTCTCGAAGCCTGTGCGCTCCTCGATCTCCCTGGACAGCTCAGCACCGACGCCGCCCAGGCGAACGTGCCCGAACTGGTCGACGATCACCTCCTGCACGACCTCGCGCCGCTCGCCCGACTCGTACGTCAGGTGGTAGCCCTCGCTGACGACGACGATGGAGAAGTCCTTGCCCCGGCGGTGGCGGGCCTGGAGCTCGGCGCACGCCTGTTCGACCGTGACCGGATGCTCCGGGATCAGAACCGCGTCGGCGCCGCCTGCGATCGCGCTCATCACGGCGATCCAGCCCGTGTGCCGGCCCATCACCTCCACCACCATCACGCGGTTGTGCGACTCGGCCGTCGTGTGCAGGCGGTCGATCGCCTCCGTGCAGATGGCTACCGCCGTGTCGAAGCCGAACGTGTAGTCGGTGGCCGAGAGGTCGTTGTCGATCGTCTTCGGGACGCCGACTACCGGCAGCTCGTGCTCCTCGAAGAGGCGCGAGGCGACCCCGAGCGTGTCCTCGCCGCCGATCGCCACGAGCGCGTTCAAGCCTTCGTGGTGGAAGTTGTTGACGACCTTCTCGACCCCGCCCTCCTGGTTGTAGGGGTTCGTGCGGGTGGTGCGGAGGATCGTCCCGCCGCGGGGGAGGATGCCGGTGATCTCGCGGTGGCCGAGAGAAGTAAAGGTGCCCTCCACGAGCCCCTGCCAGCCCTCGCGGACGCCGACCACCTCGTAGCCGCGGTCGAGCGACCGCCGCGCCGCCGCCCGGATCACCGCGTTCAGGCCCGGGCAGTCGCCCCCGCCGGTCAGGATTCCGACCCTTCTCGTCATCGGCGCCTCTATTCTGGTCGAGAACGCCGAAGTGGCGGAACTGGCACGGCGCGGGTGAACCCATGGTTCCCCCGCGGGCCCCCTCCTTTCCTTCGTCGATGACTCCCGCCCTCGGTGTGCCTCCGGCCGGCCAAGCCGGCCTGCGGCGGCGAAGCGTGACGAATCCTGGAGCTACGATGCGTCGCCGGCCGAAGTGGCGGAACTGGCACGGCGCGGGTGAACCCATGGTTCCCCCGCGGGCCCCCTCCTTTCCGTGGTCGATGACTCCCGCCCTCGGTGTGCCTCCGGCCGGCCAAGCCGGCCTGCGGCGGCGAAGCGTGACCAATCCTGGAGCTACGATGCGTCGCCGGCCGAAGTGGCGGAACTGGCAGACGCGCCGGACTCAAAATCCGGTGGCCTTCGGGCCGTGCGGGTTCGACTCCCGCCTTCGGCACACCGCCGGCACACAGGCGTTTCTCGGGGGAACCTCCCGGTTCCCCCGGATCCCCTCCACTGGTCCGCTCCGCGGACGGGCGCTACGCGCCGGGTTCGACTCCCGCCTTCGGCATAGGTAGCCAGAAACTAAGCTCCGGCCTCGGTCACCCGCGAGCAGGGAGGGACAACGAAGCGCGGCACGGTCTCGATCACGCTGTCGGTCGTCGCTCTCGCTGCCTCGGTATCGGGTTCCTCTGCGAGCGCCGTCGTCGCGAACACGGCGCCGCCGGTGATCCTCGGTGCTGGCCCCCGTGCCGAGGCCTCCGACCGGCCGGGCGGCGGCTTCCTCCGGGTCACCTTCTCGCCGGACGGGGACGGGCGGCGGGACCGCGTTCGGATCGTTGTCTCCGCGACCCCGCGCGACCGGCTCGTGCTGGAAGTGCACCCGGAGTCGAACATGATCGGCTTTCGAACGAAGCCCCAGCGGGTTCGATCCGCAGTCAAGACGCTGACCTGGGACGGGCTCGACACCGACGGGCTTCCACGGGCAGCCGGCTCGTACCTGATCCGCGTGTGCAGCGCGATCTCGGGCCGGTGCTCGGAGACGCAGGTCATGGCGCATCTACGGATCCTCTCGGTCTTCGCGCCGGAGTTCGAAGCCGTCTCCCCCGGCGAATGGATCAGCGCGGTGATCGCGACCGACCGCGTCGGGCCGTACAGGCTCGACCTGGCCCCGGCCGTCAATCCCCACGCCCCGGGTGCGGGTGCGCGCGAGGTCACATTTCCCGGCCGCGTCCCCTTCCAGATCCCGCCCGTCGGCGGGGGACTCTGGCTCTTGCGCCTTCGCAGCGGGAGCACGACGACGTACTTCCCGCTCGTCGTGCACGAGTCGAAGCTCCCGCTCGACCGTCCGCCCCGGGGGACGGCGCTCGCCGTCCACCCCTACATCACGTGGCGGGCCTACGACCGTTCAGACTCGAACCGCGACGGCGAGATCGACAGCTGGTACTCACACCCATTCACGCCCGTGGTGCCGCTCACGGGCGCGTTCGAGCGAGTCCGCCGCGAGCCCGTGCTCGCCGGCCGCGAGGCGAGCCCCGGCGCCGAGCAGGCCTTCGCCCGGTGGATGCAGAAGCACGAGCTCAGGGCGCAGTACGTGACCGACATTGAGCTCGGCCGCATGCCGCTCGGGGTGCTGCAGCGCTACGCCGCGATCGTTTTCCCCGGCCACACCGAGTACTACGAGCGCACCACCTACGACCGGCTGCTCTCCTACCGCAACCACGGCGGGCACCTGTACTTCCTCCAGGGCAACTCCTTCTACGGTGAGGTGTCCGTCGGCCGCACGCAGATCGTGCGGCTCTCCTACCGCTACCGGACTCGCACGCGATCGGACTTTCGCATCGCGGTCACGGGCTTCCGCTCCTGCTGCTGGCCCCCCTCGATCAGGCCTCGGTACCGCCTCGCAGGCGGCGTGCGCGAGCGACTGCCGTGGCTCTTCCAGGGCACGGACCTGAAGGCGGGGGATCGATTCGGACTGGCGCTCCGCGAGGTGGACACGGTGGATGCCCGGCTGTCACCTCCGGGGACCCTCGCGGTCGCCTCCGCGATCGTCCCCCGTTTCTCCACCCCGGCCCGTGCGCATGCGTACCGCTGGGTAGGGACCCGCCGGATCGCTTACGAGCCCGCCGCCATTCGTGATCGCCGGATCGACATCGCTTACTGCGCCACCGGCCGCGGCGAGGTGTTCTCCTGGGGCAACAGCGGGTTCATGCAGAGTCTCAACCTCGACAGCCTGCCTGCAGGCGAGCGCGCCGACCTCGACAGGGTTGCCCTGAACGTTTGGCGGAGGTTCACGAGGTGAGGCGTGCGGCCGTCCTCGCGCTGTCGCTGTTCCTTCCCGTGCTCGCGCTGGTCCCGGGGGCCGGTCTCTCTGCGGGGCCGGCAAGCGCGCCGCCGTTCGCGCCCTCGGTGGGCCATCGTCTCGCGGGCTTCGCCCTCGACCGCGAGTGGCTCGCGCTGGCGGAGGACCCGGCGGCGGCCGGGCGGTGCCCGATCGTGCGCCTCGTCGACGCGGCGGGCGGGCGCCCGCAGACGCTCACCCGTCCGGCCGGGCCCACCTGCCGCCTCGGCGGTCGCTTCTGGATGCGTCCGGGCGACCGCGCCGTCGGCCTGGCCATCGAGAAGGGCATCTGGGTGGTGCGCCACGGTACGACGGCGATCGCCGTCAAGGGTTCCCCCGATGAGCCGGAGGAGGTGCTCGGGCGGGTCACGGCAATCGAACCGGGGCGGGGGCCGTTCCTCGGCCCCGTGGTGGCCACGAACTGGCTACGCCTGTTCGCCCGCTATGTACAGGGTCCCGGCGGCACGCTGGCCGGAAAGGTCGTGAGCGGGAACCGCCGCACGCTTTGGTCGGCGACCGGCCCGGTTCTGCCGCTCGGGTTGGACGACGAGGAGCACGCCGTCTCGGTCGGGTCGGACGGCGCGATCGCGATGTGGCACGCTCACGGCGCGCGCTACGGACGCGTGGAGACCGCGCGGGCGAAGGCGGCGGCCGTCGACCACGGCGTGGTCGCCGTGCTGCGGAGCGACGGTCCTCGGCTTGACGTCCGGGGGTTGGCGGGAAAACTCGTCGCTTCGTGGCCGACGGCGCACGACGCGAAGCCGCTGCTCGACGCCGAGGGCGGCATCGCCGTCTACCTGGCCGGCGGCTCGGTCCACGCGATCGACCTGGCGACCGGCACCGACCGGGTGGTGGCTCGCATCCCCCGTGGCACGGCTCTGGTCGATGCCCAGATCGAGCGCCGCTTCATCGCCTACGCCTATCGAGGCGGTTCCGCGGGAGCCGGCCGGGTCGTGCTCCTACGTCGGCAGGAGCGGCTGGCGCCAACCAAAACGCCGCGCAGACGTCGATAGAATTTGAAACAGGGAGCAAATCCACACATACTCCCTCCTCACTGCATCGAGCGACCCAAGGAGGTAGTGTGAAGAGGCGCATTCTGGCATGGGTTCTGCCAGCTGCCGTGGTCGGGATCGCGCTTGTCGCCACCGGAGCGGCGACCGGCAAGATCGGCCCGAGCAGCGCCAAGCACCCATCGACGCTGCCTGCGTCGTCGTGTGGCCCGGTCAAGTACGGCGGATCGGGCAAGCCGAAGTTCATCATCCCGTCCGACCTGCCGCTCCAGGGATCGAGCCGGTCGCAGACGATCGAGATGACGAAGGCGATCGAGTTCACGATCAAGAACGCGGGCTGGAAGGCCGGCAAGTACACGATCGGCTACCAGTCGTGCGACGACTCGACTGCCCAGGCTGGCAAGTGGGATCCGGCGAAGTGCTCCGGGAACGCGGGCCTGTACGCACGCGACAAGTCGGTGATCGCCGTGATCGGGACCTTCAACTCCGGCTGCGCCGAGATCGAGGTGCCGGTCGCCAACCGGGCCGGGCTCCAGTACCTGAGCCCCGCGAACACGTACATCGGCCTGACGCACCGCCCCGCCCTTCCGGGTGAGCCGAACAAGTACTACCCAACGGGCAAGCGGACGTACGCCCGCGTGGTGGCGGCGGACGACTTCCAGGCAGCAGCCGACCTGCTGCTCATGAAGCAGCTGAAGAAGAAGTCGGTCTACATCCTGAACGACAAGGAGGCGTACGGGTTCGGCATCGCCTCCGCGCTCCGGAACGTGACCAAGAAGTCCAAGCTGCTCAAGGTCGCAGGCTTCCAGGCCTGGGACGGCAAGGCCGCCAGCTACGAGGACATCGCCACCAAGATCAACAACTCGGGGGCCGATGTGGTCTTCCTCGGCGGCGTGGAGTGCCTGAACGGCGGAAAGCTGATCAAGGACATCAAGGCCGGGGCCCCGAACGTCACCATCGTCGGGCCTGACGGCTTCAGCTCCTTCAAGGACACGATCAAGGACGCCGGCGCCGCGTCGGACAAGATGTGGATCTCGATCGCGGGCCAGCCGTTCAAGTTCCTGGACGCGTCCGGCAAGGCGTTCGCACGGAAGTTCGGCAAGTCGATCGGACTGACGGCGGCGAAGGTGAACCCGTACTCGAACTACGGCGCCACGGCCGCGCAGCTGCTGCTGGGCGCCGTCGGAGCTTCGAACGGGACCCGCCCCTCCGTGACCGCCAAGCTCTACAAGCGGTGCTACAAGAACACCCCGATCGGCAACTTCTGCCTGAACAAGAACGGCGACACGAACCAGGGAACGATCAGCTTCTACCAGGTGAAGGGCACTGACGCGCCCTTCGTCAAGGTCATCACCCCGTCGGCGTCGCTCGTCGCCAAGGCGACTCCGTAAGGAGGCGGTAGGTAACAAGAGACGACAACCGGGGGAGGCCACCCCTCCCCCGGTTAGTCTTCCCGTCCACACGTGGCTAGCGAGGCCCGCACGGAAGCCGCTCCCGCTTACGGGCGGCGCCTGCGTCTGAACGTCGTCCCCCTGATCGGGCTGTCGCTCGTCGCGCTGCTGGTCGTCTGGCTGATCTTCAACCTGATCAAATCGCCGGACGTCTTCCTGAAGGCGACGCTCATCGGCGTGACAAACGGCTCTGTGTACGGCCTGATTGCGCTGGGCTACACGCTCGTCTACGGCATCCTCGAGCTGATCAACTTCGCCCACGGCGACCTCTTCATGCTTGGCTGCATGATGGTCATGTCCCTGGTGGCCGCCTTCGGGCTCTCGGCCGGGGATCCCGCCTACGTCGTCTGGCCGCTCATCTTCGGGATGGGCGCGGTCGCGATGGTCTCCTGCGGCGCGATCAACATCACTATCGAGCGGATCGCCTACAAGCCCTTACGACACGCGCCACGGCTGGCGCCGCTGATCACCGCGATCGCGATGTCCTTCATCCTGCAGAACATTGCCATCGTCTGGAAGGGCCCGAACACCGTCACCATCGAGCAGGGGACTGCCGCCGGCGCCGACTTCCTGCCGCAGGGGACCGTGTTCGATGTCGGGAACGTCAAGTACTCGTGGCCCAGCCTCATCGTCGTCCTGCTGACGATCCCGGTGCTGGTGGCGCTGATCTGGCTCGTCCAGCAGACCCGTCAGGGCAAGGCGATGCGCGCGACGGCACAGGATCGCGAGGCGGCGGCGATGATGGGCATCAACGTCAACCGCACGATCTCGTTCACGTTCCTCATCGCCGGCTCGCTGGCCGGGGCGGGCGGTCTCGTCTTCTCGCTCTACTTCACCAACGTCAGGTTCGATACCGGCTTCCAGATCGGGTTGATCGCCTTCACCGCGGCAGTGCTCGGCGGCATCGGCAACCTCCCCGGCGCCGTCCTCGGCGCTCTGCTGATCGGGCTCGTCCAGGCCTACAACAACTCCCTCACCTGGCACTCGCCGGGGAGCGACTGGACGCAGTCCATCGTCTTCGCGATCCTGATCCTGATCCTCGTGTTCCGCCCGGAGGGTCTGCTCGGGGAGCGAACTCCAGAGGGGGTCTAGCCGGTGGAGCTGCGCATCCGCGAACGTACGGCTTCAGCCTTCTGGTCGCTCGTCGGCCGGCTCGGACTGAGCCGGGAGCGCTGGCTCGGGCTCTCGGTCACGCCGAAGCGGGCGGTGATCGCAGCCGTGATCGGCCTGCTCACGCTCGTCATCTTCCTGCCGCTCTACGGGGTCGATCCCGGTGCGCTTGCGACCTACGGGGTCTTCGTTGTGCTCTTCGTGCCGCCCTGGGAGCGCGTTCCGTACGTGGGGCGTCTGATCATCCCAGGGGCCGTCCTCGCGATCGTCGTCACGTATCCCTTCTACTGGGACGGCCTCTTCACGATGCCGATCCTCGGTCCCTTCCCGGACATCCACACCGGCGTCGTGATGCTGATCTACATCATGATGGCCGTCGGCCTGAACGTCGTCGTCGGCTACGCCGGCCTGCTCGACCTCGGCTACGTCGCCTTCTACGCCATGGGCGCGTACACCGCCGCCTGGCTGGCGTCGGTGCAGTTCGCCGGCCAGGACGCGACCGGCGCCCCGTTGCGCAACATCGTGATCGGAGCAATCGACGTCGACCCACATCTCGGCGGCATCCACTTGAACCCCTGGCTCCTGCTCCTGGTCGCCGGCTGCACGACTGCGATCATCGGCATTCTGATCGGCTTTCCCACGCTTCGCCTCCGGGGCGACTACCTGGCCATCGTTACGCTCGGCTTCGGCGAGATCCTGCCGCAGGTCTTCCGCAACGGGAACGACCTTTTCAACACCGGCTTCAACCTCACGAACGGTCCCCAGGGGATCGGACCGCTCGACGGCCTGGGCTTCGGACACACTCTCCATCGGGCCATCGGGGTGCCCGCGAACTACCAGCTCGAGGCGGACTTCGACAACCTCTTTTTCTGGACGGCGATCGGGCTCGTGCTGCTCACCCTGTTCTGCAGCCTGCGGCTGCGCGATTCGCGGCTCGGCCGTGCGTGGATCGCCATCCGCGAGGACGAGACGGCGGCTTCGGCCATGGGCGTGCCGCTCATGCGGACGAAGACGTGGTCCTACGCGATCGGAGCCTTCGTCGGCGGCGTTGCAGGCGCCTTCTTCGCCTTCTTCGTCTCGAGCGCGAACCCGGACAGCTTTTCGTTCAACTTCTCCGTCTTCGTGCTCGTGATGGTGATCCTCGGCGGCATGGGCAACGTCTGGGGCGTGCTGTTCGGCGCCGCCTTCCTCGCGTATCTCGACCAGGCAGGCCTGGCCAACACGGGCGCCTGGCTCAACCAGCACATCCTGCCCTGCGACCAAGACAAGGCGGTGATCGGCGACGTCTTCAGCCACGGCTGCATCGACGTGCCCCAGCTCGAGTTCGGCATCTACGGCGTCATGCTGCTGCTGGTCATGCTCTTCCGGCCGCATGGCCTGATCCCCGAGGCCAGGCGCAAGCTCGAGTTCGAGCACGGCGTCTCCGACGAGCCGCTCGTGGACGTCCAGGCATGACGGACGAGATCCTCCTCTCGGCCGAGCGCGTGCGGAAGGTGTTCGGCGGGCTCATCGCCGTCAACGACGTCGACTTCACGATCCCGACGGGCTCGATCGTCAGCCTGATCGGACCCAACGGCGCCGGGAAGACGACCTTCTTCAACATGCTCACGGGGATCTACAAGCCGACTGCGGGGCGCATCGTCTTCGACGGAGCAGCCATCACTGCGAAGCCGCCGCACGCCATCACCGCGCGTGGCATCGGACGCACCTTTCAGAACATCCGCCTCTTCAAGGAGATGACGGCGCGCGAGAACGTGCTCGTCGGCATGCACGCGCATCTCAAGGGCGGCATCCTCTCCAGCATCGTGCGCACGCCGCGGATCAGGCGAGAAGAGCGAGAAGCGCGCGCGCGCGCAGAGGAGCTGCTGGAGTTCTCCGGCCTCCGCGGCCGCACGGACACCTTCGCGGGCGCGCTTCCCTACGGAGACCAGCGCCGGCTCGAGGTTGCGCGAGCGCTGGCGACGCAGCCGAAGCTCCTGCTCCTGGACGAGCCCACGGCCGGCATGAATCCGCAGGAGACGGGCGAGTTCACCGCCTTCGTGGGCAGGCTCCGCCGCGAGCACGACCTGACGGTGCTCCTGATCGAGCACGACATGCGCGTCGTGATGGGGGTCTCCGATCGGGTCACCGTGCTGGACTACGGGGAGAAGATCGCCGAGGGGACGCCCGCCGAGGTGCAGCACGACCCGCGGGTGATCGAGGCCTACCTGGGATCGGCGGCGGTCACGTGACGAGCAGTGACGCCGTCGTCCTCGAGCTTCGGGACGTCCACACCTACTACGGCGCGATCCACGCACTCAAGGGCATCTCGCTCGAGGTGCGGGAGGGCGAGATCGTCACCATGCTCGGTGCGAACGGAGCGGGCAAGTCGACCACGCTGCGCTCGATCAACGGGCTTAACCGGCCCCGCAGGGGCACGATCCACTTCCAGGGCCGCGACATCACCTCCACGGCCGCGCACGAGATCGTCAAGCGCGGCATCTCGCAATCGCCGGAAGGACGTCGTCTCTTCCCGCGGATGACCGTCTACGAGAACCTGGAGATGGGAGCTTTCCAGCGGAGCGACCGCGGCGGGATAAAGGAGGACCTCGACCGGGTCTTCACGCTCTTTCCCAGGCTGGCCGAGCGAAAGTCCCAGAAGGCGGGAACCCTCTCGGGCGGCGAGCAGCAGATGGCGGCGATCGGGCGGGCCCTGATGGCGCACCCGAAGCTATTGATGCTGGACGAGCCCTCGATGGGCCTCGCCCCGATCTTCGTCGAGCGGATCTTCGAGACTGTCGTCGAGATCAACAAGCAGGGGACGCCCATCCTGCTGGTCGAGCAGAACGCGCTGATGGCGCTCGACGTGGCCACCCGCGGCTACGTGCTGGAGACGGGGCGCATCGCGCTCGCGGACGAGGCCAAGGCCTTGAAGCAGAACGAGGATGTACGCAAGACCTACCTCGGCGAGTCCTAGCGCTGCTCGCGCTGCTCCCTGGCCGGCGGGCTCCCGCCGGGCTGCCTGTCGGGGCAGCGCTACGCGCTCCGCACGCGGATCGGGAAGTACGGAGGCGAGAGCAGGAAGCCGATCCGGGGGCGTCCGGCCGCGCGCCCTTCGACCATCGCCAGCGCTGCGCTCACGCCGTGGGCGGGAACGAAGCCGAGCTGACGTGCGGCCGCGGCGTCGCGACAGTCGGCCACGAGAACGGCGCCCAGCCGCTCGAGGGCCGGCTGGCAGGCGGCCCAGTCGGCGAACGGGAGCAGCGGGTGGCAGGTGCGGCCGGCCCGGTAGGCGGCAACGGCCCGCTCGTCGGCGGCGGCCTCCCGCTCAGCCGCAGCCAGCGCGGTGGGGTCGGGACCGGTCCGCGACGCCTGGAAGAAGGTCCGGTAAGGCTGCTGCGTGGGGTGGGTGAAGCGGCGGCGAAATCGGTCGACCAGGACGAGCGTCCCGCCCTCGGCCACTGGGAACGAGTCCCGCCAGAAGCGAAGAGCCAGGCCGAGGCCAAGGTAGGCGGAGAGGAGCGGGTTGGGGCGCTCGCGGGGCAGATGCGGGGTCAGCCGTGGAATGCCGACGCAGATGGCGTCCAGAGTCTCGTCGATCTCCGTCGAGCGCAGCTCGATCGCGCGCAGGAGCGCCTCCGCATGAGCCACCGACGGTGGCCCGGCGAACACCGCGGAGGAGGTCAGCTCCAGGGAGATCGAGCGCAGAACTCTCATTCGCAGCGGCGCAGGCGCGAGCCGGAAGGCCCGGGCGCGCGCCGAATCGGCGATCTGCTCCAATGCGGCCGGGTCGTAGGGGTAACCCTTGACGGCTCCGGAGAGGCGGGGCTGGTCGAGAGCCAGGGAGACGCCGACGACGGGCAGGCGGCGGAGGAGAGCCCGCTCGAGCTCGACCGCGAGCTGCCAGCCGAAGGAGCCTCCGGTCTCCAGCAGAGACGATGCTCCTGCCGCCCGCAGCGCCTCGGAACCGCCGGCGGCGAGCAGCGCGGCCGGCCCACCGTGAAGAACGGTCTCTGCGGCGGTGACGATGACGATTGCGTCGGCCTCGACCAGCCTGCGGCTCACGCGGAGTGGTAGGCCGTCGAGCTGGCCGACCTCGACGAGATCCGGGTCCTCCACGTCGTGCACGTGCACGTCGCCGCGAAACTCGAGCGCGAAGTGGGGTGAGACCAGGGTCTCGAGCTCGCGTCGCCCGGCCCTGCGGGCCAGCCCGCCGGCGACGAGGATGGTCTGCCGCTCGTCCGGCACGCCGCATCGCCGAAGCTCGTCGACGGTCGCGGCGATGGCGTCCTGTCGTGGATCGTGAGGGGCTCCCGGCAGCGGAAGCGACGGCAGCTCGGCCACGATCGTCACCCGGCCGCTGCGGGGTACCTGGGCCGCCAGCGGCTCGCCGGCGAGCGGGAAGCGCAGCGCGTCCCGGACTGCCGCGCGAACGTCCGCGATCGGATCGGGCGTGGGAGGCGGGGGCCGGAGAACGCGGGCGTCCTCGGCGGCGTTGACGATCAGGAGCCGGCTGCCTGAGAGGAGCGGGACCCGGGGCACTGTCTAGGAGTCCAGCGTCAATTCGAATCGCCGCCCGCTGTGTGTGAAGCCGTAGGCGTCGTAGAAGGCGTGGGCGTCCTCGCGGTGGTTGCCCGACTCGAGCACGATCCGGTGGCAGCCGCGCCGCCGCGCCTCGCGGACGCACGCGTCGACGAGGGCGCTCGCGATGCCCTGCCGGCGGTGATCGCGGTCGACGTACAGGTCCGAGATCCAGGCCTCTGGGGCGGTCCAGTTCAAGCGCGGACGGATCCACATGCCGACCACGCCTGCGAGCACTCCACTCTCGTCGGCGACCAGGACCGCGGCGTCGTCGAATGCGAGGTGATCGAGGAACACCTGCCTCTGGGGATCGGAGTCGTCGGCCACTGCCGGCCGTCCGAGCCCGGCGACGAGTGAGAGAACAGCGTCTGCATCCCGGGTTTCGGCTCGTCGTACGTGCGGCACGGCGCGAGACGCTACAGGAGTACTGGATTCGATCAGGGGATCGAGCGGTAGAGGCGCACGAACGTGGTGCGGAAGCCGCGCCGGGGCCAGAATCGCGACGCCAGCAGGTTCGTGACCCGCCAGTCGGTCGCCATCGTGGTGTAGCCCTGCTCTGCGGATAAGGCGAGCGAGGCGTTCGTCAGCGCCACGCCGATACCGGACCCACGGGCCTCGGGCAGGGTCACGGCGAAGCCGAGGAAGGAGGCGCCTTCGGGGCGCATCAGACCACGGTGCTCCCGCGAGCGCTCGAGCGGCACGACCGCCCAGCACGCCACGGCCTTCCCCTCGCGCGCACCGATCAGGATTGTCTCCTCGTCGCCGG
>WNFU01000916.1_pt1 | contig 41214 bp, 38 predicted proteins | sample 5400121 | NCBI WGS metagenome assembly WNFU01 (sample SAMN13153360, study PRJNA577476) | soil metagenome | isolation source: 100 cm soil or saprolite under grassland replicate 1 | place: USA:California | collected 2016-06-15
AAGATGGTGAGCCACACTGATCCACGTTCTATGTTTTCACACACTTTACGCAGGGACTTCTTCTTGGCTCGTGTCTTGTATACGAGTTCCTGGTAATCATCTTCGTCTATCAGGTTCATAACTTCCAAGGCTTGAAGCAAGTAATGATTCGTAGACCTTAGCAGGAGAACAGATTTATGTTTCATTTCTGCCCCCTGTCATCCACAGGACTAGATGCTTGTTCTCTCAGGTCATCCTTCCGCTGTTTTGCATACCTACTCACCATTTGCAAATCTCCCCATCCACCCAGTCTTGAAAGGCTTACTAGGTCAGTTTTCGATAGCATGGTCAATGTCCAAAACCTTCTGAAGCTGTGCAGACTTGGTGGTTTGACACCTGCTTTCTCAGCACGATATTCGATGGCTGTTCGTAATCCCCAATAACTCAACGGAGTGCCGCTGTTTGTCACCCAAAGATAGGGACAGGAATCTTTACGCATTTTCAAATATCTTCGGATGGAGCGTCTGGATGTTTGTCCAAGGAACACATATCGATGTTTCCTTGATTTGGTCTTGGCTATTAGGATTTCCCCTGTAAGTAAACTGATTTCATCTAGTCGTACTCGGAGAAGTTCCTTGGCTCTCAAACCTGTATCAAGCAGGGTGTACATGAGAGCCTTGTCCCTTCTCCCCGTTAATGTATTTCCACATGCACCTATCATTTTCTCTACGATGTTAATGTCAGCAGGGTCTAGTGGCTCTATGTCATTACGGGGAGTTTTCACCTTGGCGATTGGGTTTGGATAGCCTGGTTCTGTTTCGTCCCAATACCATCTCAGGAAAACCTTGATGCTTCTGTATATGACCATCACTCCACCATCATTGTGTGTTGTTTTTAGTACAAGCAGGAACTCTCTCAGGATGCTTGGAGTAAGTTGAGAGATGTGCTTTATCTCCTGTCCTGTGCAATAGCTCAGGAAGATGGTCAGTTTCTCCTTGTAGAACTTCACACTCCTTTCGGTCAGGTTCTCAGCCTTCTTTGCAATCAGGAATGATTCAATTGCGATTTCCAAGTAATCTTCTTGGATAAGGGTGAGGGTAGTCTGTTGGGTATTGTTCATGGTTTATCTCTCTTGCAAATCATCACAGGTGGATTTAGAGATAAAAGATGGGGCGAGAGGGGGTCGAACCCTCACGGTGTCTCTACCAGACGGATTTGAAAATGGTGTAAAATAAAATCCCATTGGGGCGATGGCGGAATCGGCAGACGCAACGGACTTAAAATCCGTCGGTGGAGACACCGTGAGGGTTCGACCCCCTCTCGCCCCATCTAACATGTCATTGCGGTCATCCTGAGTAATGGGCTGATGGTTAAATAACCACAAAACGGCATGAAAACCGAGCCCAAAATCGAAGGACGCAATGACATTTGCATCTGAAAGGCTAAGCATGTTTTTCACTCGTCAACAGCTTGAAGAGGTCGAGGACAAAGGCCTGGCTCCCTACGGGATGCGCAGCAAGGATTCAAAGGGCCGTGCCTATCTGGATAACGAACCTGAATACCGCACCGCCTTTCAACGCGACCGCGACCGCATTATCCACACCACAGCATTTCGACGACTCGAATACAAGACACAGGTCTTCATCAACTACGAAGGCGATTACTTTCGGACACGCCTCACCCACACATTGGAAGTAGCTCAAATCGGTCGGACGCTGGCGCGTGCCCTTGGCGCCAACGAGGACCTGGTCGAGGCGATTTGTCTGGCGCACGATCTGGGTCACTCACCCTTCGGGCATTCCGGTGAAGTTGCGCTGGCGCGCTTGATGAAGGACTTTGGCGGCTTTGACCACAACCGGCAATCCCTGCGCATCGTCACGGAACTCGAACAGCGTTACCCTGAATTCCCTGGTTTGAATCTCACCTGGGAAGTGCGCGAGGGGATGGTCAAGCACGAGTCGGAATATGATATTTCAGATGCCCGGGATTTCAATGCCGATCTACGCGGTAACCTCGAAACACAGATCGCGAACGTAGCGGATGAACTGGCTTATACCACCCATGATCTGGATGATGGCTTGCGTTCAGGCATGATCACACCCCAAATGCTGGAGGGCATCGCGCTGTGGGAAATTTTGCGGGAAACCTATAAATGGCGCGGGCCCAATCTGGGAGAGATCGAGCGTCACCGCATGATCCGTCAACTGGTTGGCATCATGGTCACAGACATGATCGAAGCCACGGATAAACGCTTGCAGGAAAGCCGCGCCAAATCCGCGCTAGATCTTCAAAAACTGAAATACAACGTGATTGGCTACAGCGAAGAGATGCAGCGCCGCAATCGCGAGCTGAAGGATTTCCTCTACAAAAAATTGTATCGCCATTATCGCGTCGCCCGGATGCAGGTCAAAGCCGAGCGGCTGATATCAGATATATTCAACGCCTATTGTGCAGAGCCGCTCATGCTGCCAGACACCACCCAAGCCAGCATCGAGAAACGCGGTCTGGAACGTACCATTTGTGATTACATTGCTGGCATGACAGATCGTTATGCGATTGAAGAATACCAGAGATTATTTAACCCGTTGGAGAAACCTTAGAGAAAGTGAGGTCAGGATGAATCAAACCTATTTAACCCCAGAAGGTGCAGCCAAACTGAAAGCAGAATTGACGGAGCTTACCGGTCCGCGCCGGGAAGAGCTGTCAAAGCGTCTGCGCTCCGCCATTCAAATGGGCGACCTTTCTGAAAACGCGGACTATCACAAAGCCAAGGAAGATCAGGCATTTCTGGAGGGCCGCATTCAGGAGCTCGAAGCGGTGCTTCGTAACGCGGTCATTATTGAAAAAAGCCACAGTGACGTGGTAACCGTTGGTTCCACGGTTACGGTTCAAGAAGCTGACTTTGACCCCGAAACCTATTACATGGTTGGAGCAAAAGAAGCCGACCCGCGTAACGGCAAGATCTCAAATGAATCTCCGATTGGAAAGGCACTGCTGGATCACAGAGTTGGAGACGTAGTGGAAGCGGAGACACCGGGCGGCAAGCTCAAATTCAAAATCTTGAAGATTGAATAATAAAACGTCCCGAAGGTTTTCGGTAGTAAACATTGCTTTGCCATTCCAAACCTCACCTGCACTGCGCGCAGGCGCAAGTGTCGGGACGGTGTGTAATAAGTAACCAAAAAGAGACCGTTACAACCGGTCTCTTTTGATTCAGTTTGGGTTTACTCTCCACTGCGCGGCCAGACCGCCAGTTCTAGAGTGATGCGTTCGAAATAACTCTTCTGAGGCATGGCACCCGTTCCATATTCCATATCCACAACAGTTGCCAGTAATTGAAGGGTGGCAGTCTCCAACAAAACTTGTTCCTGTGGCTTCACAACCACCAATTCGCCTTTTGGCTCGAGCCGGGCACGGATGTTGGGATCATTGTAGGCATGTTCGGACATCAAAACTTTGGTCGCAGTCTTGATATCGTTCTTGTCGAAGAGCCAGATCTCGAGCGCCGCGACTTTTTTCGGCTCGCCCACCCCGATCGTTTCTGAAACGCCAACGCCATATTCACCGAGGAATTCGCCGCCGCCCGTATCGATGCTGAATGATTCATCATAAAGGTCATCACCCAAAACATAAGTGGTCATGGTTTGGGTGATCGGCTGAGCAAGCCCAAGAGATTGAAAATCAGTCCGCTCGACTTGACGGCTGATCTCATTGGCCTGCATGACCGGTGTGACTGTGCCTGAGCCCTTGCGAAGCAGGCGTAATAGATAGATCGTGCCCACCGCAACCAAAACCAGTACCACTAAGGAGACAAGAATAACAAGCGAGCTAAGTCCAGACGCTCCCGCAGCAGGAGGAGTTGTTGGGATCTGCCCCTTCGCGGCTTGGATCACATTGACATATTGCTGAAGCGCAGCTGGATCTACACTGCCGGGTGTGGCCTGAAGGCGGGTAAGCGTAGGTCCTGCGGCTTCCCCTAAATCATCCCAGCGACGAACAGCATCATCGAGATTGCCTGTACGAGCAAATGAGTCGATTGCCATTCGCATATAATCTTCCTGGAGATCGGCGCGCAGGACTTCCGGAGTGCCATTCGTCCATTGGACGGGCCAAATCACCCAGCCAAAGAGTAGGCCGATCAGCAAGCCCAAGACCACGCCCACTCCAATTGCCACTGCCGTATTTTTGAGAAGATTCTTTGAGATCGCAGTCACTGCTTCCATGGTTTATTCCTTTTTTTGAGGAGTTCTACCGCCTATTTAAATTACTAAACCTATTGGAAATATACAGCAAAAAACAGTTTAGTTCGCATGCAAGACATGCGTGCGGTACTCTGCATTTCAATTATATACCATCCCATCAACAATACAACCTCTCGAAGGTACTTGAGCTTGAAAAGCTTTCCGCAAGATTTTACTTTCGTGCTCTAGCCGCCGTCCCCGGCGGCGTTTCATTCGAAATTTTGCGCTGCCTGCCGTAGGCGCCAAAGGTAGACTGCGTAAGGAGCAGGGTACTTAAAGACGTTCCATAAGATACAACATACGCTCTGATTCACGAACATTCACCGCTTCACAGATTTTGAATTTCTGTTTGAACGCGGCTTCGAAGCCCTCGCGCGTGTAGCTTGGGAAAATGTCTTCTCTGGATACTAGCAACTTTTGCACCTGACTATCCGATTTGGGCACAAACTCGATCACTAACCACTTTGCTATTTTTGCGAAGAAATCAGCCACTTGAGGCAATGGCACATTATTGGAGATCGCCAAGTGATGGATCAGCGCCAACGCCAGGACCATGTCAGCCGGACCGCGGGCAGCAAAGGCATCGCGTTCCTCATTCGCCCACCCGATGGAGGGACTGGGATTCGTTAGGTCGAGCAAAAGAGGCAAAATATTCTCTGTCTTCTCTTCTTTGACTTGGCGATAGTTCTGTTCCACCGCCGCCGGGTCGATATCAGAAGAAACTACATAAGCGCCTCCCCCGCTTGCTGCACGACTAAAGACTCCATTGTTCGCGCCCAGATCCCACACAAGCGCTGGTTTCATCTTCGCAGACCATTCGCCAACCAATTGCTTCTTATGTTCGAACGCCGCATCCGAATAATTCGTAATATCGTAATAATTTCCCCATTCTGTGCCGCCCGGTTTCCAGTCTAATTTTCGGACAGCAGAATCGAGGCCATCGATCAAGCCGATCATCGCCTGCTTGCTCATCGTCCCCGCCCGCGATTTCACCTCCGCACCTGAGTATCTTTTCTGTGCACCAGCGTGCAAATGGATATTAGTCAAGAGACCAAAATTGAGGCGGGTCTTGGAAGGCAGCAAGCTACTTGCAAGATCAAGCGGTACACCGTCGATATACACCCGTAATAGCTGATTCAAGCGAACATCTTTCAAAGCCATCAAAGACAGCGGGGCAAGAAAATGCTGGCAAAACTGACGATATGCCACCCAGGGTTGTCCTTCTTTGTAAATTTCGAAAGAAAGCGTATCGATCAACATTGGCTTGCCGCGCACAAACTGAATGTTGTACGCGCTCGCATCCTTCAACGACATGCCTACTTTCAAGGCGCGGCGCTGAATGGATAACGTCGCCAGCGCGGCATCTTTCAACTGCCCGAACGACCATTCATAGGGATAAGAAATAAATGGGACGCGCTCCGGCTGGATGATTTTGTAAGCTAGTTCGGACTCAGCCGGAACCTCATCCGTTTCCACGTGCTGAACCAACAAGCCAGCTTTGACCAATTTCTCATACAAACCGGATTCCATGAGCTTCGCGTATTCCTGCTCGTATTTGCGGTTGACCTGTCGGTAGAGGACTCCGCCGCGCGAGAACAAGAAACCGCTCGGATCCCGAAAAGAAGCGGAAAGTTGTCCACGGGACTGCTCCGCTTGTCCGCGCTGCCGCTCTGCGGCGTGCTGCGCTTGTCCACTATTTTGATTCTGGTTCGTCATCTTCTTCGTCAGTTTTAGCTTTGGGCTTGATTCCAAACCATTTACTGATCGTTCCCCAAGAAGCACGTATAGCAACGCCGAGACCCAGCAAGGTGGCAATCAACAATTGGATCAGGAAACTTCCTGAACCCGGGTCAAGATATGGAAGGGGTGCAAAATGCATGGTGTCTCCTATTTGCTTACTTTATTTTGGAAAATCCCGCGCAGGGGATGCCATGGCATCCCCTGCGCGGGATTGCTATTCAACAGTTTCAGGAACAATATCTTCCAAGAGGAAGGTTTCCTGACAATTTGTACATTGAGCTTCACGTTTATTGGCAATGACCAAAAGGCCACCGCACTTTGGGCAAGGCTGTTTGAGCGGTCGTTTCCAGGAAGTGAAATCGCAGTTCGGATAATTTTCGCAGCCAAAAAAGGTACGGCCCTTGCGCGTTTTCCGTTCTACCAGTTCACCGCCATCCTTCGGACACAGGACCCCAATTTTTTCAAGCCACGGTTCCGTATAGCGACAGGTTGGGAAGTTCGAGCACGAAATGAATTTTCCAAAGCGGCCATACCGAATGACAAGCTCACCACCATCTTCCGGGCATTTGCGGCCGATGGGTTCCGGTTCACTTTTCATGACCGGCATCTCCGCCTGAGCTTTCTTAATATCCTCCGCAAACGGATGATAAAACTCGTGCATCACTTCAACCCATTCGGCTTGACCCGAGGCGATCATATCGAGATCTTCCTCCATGCGCGCGGTGAATTTATAGTCAACGATGTCAGGGAAATACTGCGTCATTAAGTCATTGACCTGAATTCCAATATCCGTTGGCATGAGGCGTTTTTCCTCGCGCACTACATATCCACGCTGCTGGATGGTGGAAAGCGTGGGCGCATACGTGGAAGGACGACCAATCCCATCTTCTTCGAGTGCTTGCACGAGGGAGGCCTCTGAATAACGCGGAGGTGGCTGCGTGAAATGCTGCTCCGGAATCAAACGGATCAATTCCTGCTTCTGCCCTTCTACCACTCCAGCCGGAATTCGGACGTTCTCGTCATCTTCTTCCGATTTCACATCCTCATTCTTGGCTTCTTCATAAACGACCAGAAAGCCAGCAAACTTCACTGTTGAGCCCGAAGCCCGCAACAGATATTCGTGTTCCTTCGTCTTGCCGGTGACTTCCACTTGCAAGGTATCATACACCGCAGCTTCCATTTGAGAGGCAACAAATCGCTGCCAGATCAAACGGTACAGCTTGTACATCGCCGGTTCGAGATACTCTTTGATCTGTTCAGGATCCCTCATCACAGACGTTGGGCGAATGGCTTCGTGAGCTTCCTGAGCATTGGCAGAGCGAGTCTTATATTGCGGAGCTTCCGCAGGCATGAAGTCCGCGCCATATTTATTCTTAATATATTGGCGCGCTTCGTTCTGCGCTTGCGCAGAGACGTTGGTTGAGTCGGTACGCATGTACGTGATCAAACCGGTCGTCCCGCCATTGCCAACATCTTGACCTTCATATAATCCCTGCGCGAGGGCCATCGTTCGCTTGGCAGTAAAACCAAGCTTGCGCGAAGCTTCCTGTTGTAATGTTGATGTTGTAAAAGGTGCAGATGGTTTTCGCCGCCGCTCGCCGCGCTTGACCTTTGTCACTACGTACGCAGCCGTTTCCATGTCTACGAGAATCGGCTTGACTACTTCTTCGTTCGATAGTTCTGGTTCCTTGTCATCGATCTTCGCCAATTTTGCCGTAAACGTAGATTTGATTCCTTCAGGCTGAAACTCTGCGTGAATAGACCAATATTCCACGGGGACAAATGATTCGATCTCACGTTCTCTCTCGACGATCAGACGGAGCGCGACCGATTGAACGCGTCCGGCCGAGAGACGACCGCGCACCTTCTCCCACAGGATCGGACTAATGCTGTATCCAACCAAGCGATCCAGAACGCGACGCGCCTGTTGAGCATCCACTAAATCCATGTTGATCTGCCTAGGATGGGAAAACGCTTCCTTGACTGCGGATTCAGTGATCTCATGAAAGACAACGCGTTTCGTGCGCTCAGGATCGATCTGCGCAGCCTCCATCAAGTGCCACGAAATGGCTTCGCCTTCACGGTCAGGGTCCGTCGCGAGATAGACTTCTTCAGCTTTCTGCGCGAGTTTCTTCAATTCCTTGACCACATCTTTCTTTTCATTTGGCACCCGATATTTCGGCGCGAAGTTATTTTCCACATCCACAGAAAGCTGAGACTTCAACAGGTCGCGCACATGCCCCACAGAGGCGCGGACCGTGTAGCCTTTACCAAGGTAACGCCCCACCGTCCTAGCTTTTGCCGGGGATTCGACTACGACCAACTTACCATCGCGCTTTTCCACTTTCACCGGCTTTTCAGGTGGAACGAGCCCTTCATGCGCCTCAGTCCTACCCATTCTATAAAGTTTTGTTCCACAAACGGTGCACACACCCACCGTGACAGGAGACCCTTTTGCATTAAACATTGCAACCGGATCTTTCATCTCACGTTTGGTCTTGCACTTCATGCAATATGCTTCCATACATTAACCTTTATATATGTCGTTGCGAAAACACTTCGCGCACCCGAAAAAACATCGGGACTGTAGTGAGCGGAGTGACGAGTACTTTTCGAGGAGCGCAGACGAAGCGCCACCTAGTAAGCAATCTCTCTATTAATTATGCAATTGCTTCATGGGCTGGTGGTTTCGATACACCCTTCGCACAAGCCGCTCAGGGCTACTCAACCACCGATTATCTTCACAACGACATACTCTACAAATATTTCTCCTGATGATGTTTCTTTAAATGTTCCACGACGTCTTTCACTTTTTGCGACTGGTCTACTTTACAGACCATTAAAACATCGCCAGCATCCACAATGACGATATCATCCAAACCAATCGTTACGACGAGACGTTCATCGCTCTTGCTATACACCAATGTACTATGCGTATCGAGGGCAAGGTGTTGAGCGCTGGTAGCCACATTTCCATTCATATCGGGCAAGAGAACTTCAAAGAGCGAGTCCCATGAGCCAATATCACTCCAGCCCAATCCACCTGCGGGCAAAACAGCAACCTTTTCTGCTTTCTCCATGACGCCATAGTCGATAGTCTGACTCTTTAGATCGTACCAGCGTGCCTGCACAATCTCATCTTGTTCAGGTGTACCCCAGGCAGAAGCAATTTTAGTGACCACTTCGAAAAGCTGCGGCATTTGACGTTCAACTTCTGCCAGGATGGTATCCACTCGCCAAACAAACATACCACTATTCCATGAATGATCGCCACTTCGTAATAATTGCTGAGCAGTCTCTTCATCCGGCTTCTCTTTGAAGCGCTTGACTGTGTACACCGGATATTTGTAATCACCATCCAGAGAAGCGCCCTGCTGAATATACCCATATCCAGTCGAGGGATATGTAGGTGTAATACCAAGTGTTACAAGATAATTTTTCTGTGCGACGTCAAATGCGGCTCTGATCAAATAATGAAACAAGTCACGATTGCGAATGTAATGATCGGATGTCTGGATTGCCATAATTGCCTGCGGGTCACGCTTCTGGAGCACCGCAGCCGCCAATGCTACCACAGAGGCGGTTCCGCGTGGAGCCGGTTCGATTAAATAGTTTTCAGCCGGAATAGCAGGTACTTGTTTTTGCATCTCACGTGCCTGCTCAGCGACGGTGACAACTAAAATCCTTTCTGGTGGAAAAATCTGTTCAAGTCGAGAGACTGTACTTTGAAATAGAGTCTCTTTACCAAGCAAGGGCAGTAATTGCTTGGGTGTTTCTTTTCTGGAGATGGGCCAAAGACGCGTCCCACCTCCACCAGCCATGATAACAGCATATGTATGCACAGCATCATTATGTTCCATATCTTTTTATCCTCCTAGGCAGAATAACCGGATTGTACCTCATGCACAGCAACATAATTCATGCCGCCCACCTGACGTACCATCCCTTTTAATTCCATCAACGCCAATGTGGCGGAGACTTTTTCAATCGGCAGCTCAGTTTGGCTTCGAATTTCATCCACATGCAGTGGCTCATCACCCAGGACATTCATCAAGCGGGCTTCCGTTTCATCCGCCGGGATTACTTTTCGAGCGGCTTTATGCTCGCCCATCCGGGTTAGATCTAGGGCTTGCATCAAATCATTTACGCTTAGCAAAGGCAATGCACCATTTTGAATTAGCTTGTTGGTGCCTTTACTTTGCGGCGCAAGGATACTACCTGGTACTGCAAATATTTCACGTCCCTGCTCCGCAGCAAATTCGGCAGTGATCAAGGCTCCACTTGTCTCGCCTGCCTCGATCACGACAACCGCCAATGATAAACCTGAAATGATGCGATTGCGCGGAGGGAAATTGGTCGCATCGGGTGGTGTGCCCGGAGCATAATCACTGACGATCGCACCGTTCTCCATCATTTTTTCAGCAAGAGCGCGATGCTCAGGCGGGTAAATTTTATCCACGCCGGAACCCAACACGCCAATCGTTCGTCCGCCCGCCTTCAACGCGGTTTGATGAGCAATGGCATCCACCCCACGAGCAAGCCCACTGATCACCGTGATTCCGTTCGCCGCGAGAAATGATGAAAGTTCCTCTGTAATCTGTCTGCCGTAGGATGTGACTCGCCTTGTTCCAACAATGGCAACTGCAAACAGGTCGTCTGGCAGATATTCGCCGCGAATATACAACACAGGCGGAGGTTGGTCAATCTCTTTCAATCGCTGGGGATATGCTTCGTCTTCCCACGTCAGGATATGGATGTTCTGTGACTCGATTTTCTTCCATACTTTTTCCAAATCTACCTGTTTACGTGCCTGGACGATACGCTCGATTACTTTCAAGCCCATGCCTGCTCGGGCTAACTCAGCCGGCTCGGCTTTCCATGCATCTTCCAAATCCCCAAAGTGGTGGATCAACGCCTGCATGCGCACCGCGCCAATCCCTTTGATCAGGTTGAAACCAATCCAGTAACGTTTGTCGCCCATATTACGATTTTGCGCTAGTCGCCGTCCTCGGCGGCTAGATAAGCCCCTCAAGCAAGTGAACGCGCATTAAACGGCGAATAGGATCAAGGTCCAGAATGACCGAGGGAATCGCAGGCAATAAGATCTCTTTTCCAGATTCATCCCTGACCACATAGACGTCATTCGCGCCCGTTTCAATAATTTCCACTAATTCGCCAAGCGGGTTTTCGTTTTCATCCACAACTTTAAATCCGAAAAGCTCATGTTGATAGATTTGTCCTTCGGGCAATGCAGGTATCTCAGAAGCTTTGACATACACCCATTGATTTCGGAACTGCGCGGTGTCTTCCGGCGTTTCAATCCCTTTGAACTTGATCAACATACCTTTTGCATGGGAGCGCACACTCTCGACTGTCATCACCTTATACTCTTCGCCAACAAACAATTTTCTTCCGCTTCGAAACCGCTCAGGAAAATCGGTATGCAGATCCATAATCATCTCGCCCTGCAGCCCATGCGCGCGACGGAGAAAGCCAACCACCAAATAGACAGGCTCGCCGTCTGGCGAGCCTGGAGCGTTCTTCGTATCAGCCATTATTCTGGCTCAACCACATCGAGGGTGGCCTGCTTACCTTCTCGCTCTGCTGCCACTCGCAAGAGCGTGCGAATGGAGTTGGCAACTTTGCCGCCCTTCCCGATCACGCGCCCCATATCATCCTTCGAGACGCTCAGTTCGATACGAACCCGTGACCCACCTCCACTTTGCCGAACCTGTACTTCCTCAGGATGATCCACCAATGATTTGGCGATATATTCAATAAGGTCTTTCATAATTGCCTTTTGTCATTACGAGGAGCGTTCCTCCCCGGCACTTGCACCCAAGGCAAGTGTGTGACGAAGCAATCTCACTATAATCGGAGATTGCTTCAGGTGGAAGAGCATCACCCTCGCAATGACGAAATATTACTTACTTGCCTGTCTTCATGAAGACGCCGCGCTTGGTCTCAGCTTCTTCGGCTTCCTTCATGAGAGTTTCAATGGGCTCACCTTTTTTGAAGCGTTCAAAACGTTCCAAAATGCCCACGCTCTTGAAGATCTGCGCCACAGACTCGCTGGGCAAAGCGCCGTTCTTCATCCAGTGATAAGCGCGATCTTCCTTGACGTGAATCGTCGAAGGTTGCGTGCGTGGGTTATAGAAACCCAAAATTTCCAAAAAGCGACCATCGCGGGGTGACTCTTTATCAGCAGCCACAATGCGGTACGTGGGTTGGCCTTTGAGGCCAATACGACGTAAACGAATACGAACCATTTCACTTACTCCTTTAGATTTTTTGCGTTTCAGACAGGCATAGAGAGGTTGCGGAAAGGACGCATGCGGGCTGAAATCACAAGCGGATATTTTACCACGTTGTAGTGGGCACAGTTATCCAGCCCTCAGATTGGCAAAGTAAACGAGATTTTTGTGCCCTGCCCCACTTTGCTTTCCGCCCAAATTTTCCCACCATGCGCTTCCACCAGGTACTTCGCAATGGATAATCCCAACCCCATCCCGCCGGAATCGCTGGATTTATAGAAGCGATCGAAGACGTGTGGCAAAATAGTAGGTTCAATCCCAGGGCCGTTATCCTCGACAAAGATTGTTATCGCTCTCTCCACACTACTGCTGGATTCCACGAAACCGACTTTTACTTCCCCTCCACGCGGTGTATAACGCAGAGCGTTCGAAAGCAGATTGGTCAACACTTCACGGACGCGCTGAGGGTCAATAGTCGCTTCTTCAACATCGCCAAGGGACATCTCAAGTCTAATCACTTTTTCCTTTGCTTGTGCCTCGAAGTTGGAAATCGTGTCGCGAATTAATTCAGCCAAATTCGTTGGCTCGCGCTTCAAACGCAATGCACCACTCTCCGCCAGGGCTAGAGTCCGCAAGTCATCTACTAATCGTGAGAGCACCTGTGTTTCCTCTAAAATGGATTTCAACCGGGCTTCATCGGCAGGATACAAGCCATCCAAAATTCCTTCCACGTTGCCTTGGATAACGGTAATCGGCGTCCGCAGCTCATGTGACACATCCGCCAGCATGTTGCGCCGTTGCTGATCAGTGACCTGCAATCGCTCTGCCATTGAGTTGAATCCACGTAGCAAGAAGCGGACCTCTGGAGGACCCTTCTCCTCAAGGCGGATGGAATAATCCCCCTCCGCGACCTTGTTGGAGGCCTCCACCAACTCGTCCAGCGGATTAGACATTCGCCTGATATTTCGCGCTGCAAAGATGGATATTCCAATAATGAAAACAACAAATATTGCAGCAACAGGCAGGAGCCAGCTTAGTAAGTTGCCTGAGTACCCCCCTCTATTGAGTGTGCTGATAATCGTGCCAATGACAATTCCAAAAATGATCAAGCCGAAAAAATTAAAGGCAAAGAAAATACAGCCCATCCTGCGAAAGAATGGGTTGCGCCGCATATAGCCCCAACGCTTCGGCGGCCATTCTTCATTTTCAGGCCACCACGGCGGGCGATGACGATGGGAAAAGCGAGGGTGAGGTCTCATAAAAGGGAATCTTCGTCCTGAGCGGAGCGAGTGCTTGCCGAGCGCAGACGAAGGGCGAATTCCTTGCAAAGCACGCTTCGACTACAGTCGCTGCGCTCCTTCCGCTCAACGCGAGAGAGTCTATTTATCTGCAAACTTATATCCAACACCATAGACGGTCAAAATATGTTGCGGTTCACTGGTCTTGATTTCGATTTTGCGGCGAATATTCTTGATATGCGCGTCGATTGCGCGTTCGTAGGATTCAAATGCCACACCGTGGATCGCATCCAGCAGCTGAGCGCGAGTGAAGACACGTCCAGGTTGGCGCGCCAGAGTCGCAAGCAGTTCAAATTCGGTCGGCGTCAGTTCTTCGATTTCGCGGTTCTCGGCTGTGACCCGCATGCGCGGCACATCGAGAGTCAAATCCATCACGCGGATCATTTCCGCGTTTGCCGATAGAGCATTTTCGATCCGACGAAAGACCACGCGGACGCGCGCCACCAATTCCTTTGGGCTAAATGGCTTGGTCATGTAATCATCTGCGCCAAGCTCGAGTCCGATCAATTTATCTGATTCATCCGAGCGTGCCGTCAGCATGATGATCGGAGCGTTGGAGCTTTTGCGAAACTCGCGGGTAAAGTCCAGCCCATCGAGCTGAGGTAAGCCGAGGTCCAGAACGACCATATCGGGCTTTTCCGTCTTGGCAAGTGATAAAGCTTTCTTCCCATCATACGCGACCAGAACACCAAATCCCGCCCGCTCCAGATAATCGCGCACGAGCTGGGTGATCTTGGGTTCATCATCTACAACTAGAATGTTCTTCATCGTCATGTCAAGTTTACCGCTTGTTTCATAAATAAGTTAACTTTTAACACGAATTTGTAGATTGATACACATAGTTCAAGTTAAGAAAATTATGCGGCACTTTGTAATCGCAAAATGGAATAATTCGTGAACTGATTTACTTTGTGCCAATCCCACTCACAGTAGGGACTGGTTTTATCTGCCTTGTCTCCAAACGGACTTGTTTGAAACCTACCTGTTTGAGTCGAAATACTAACTTCTCGCCAACACTTTGTACTTCCTCTTCGGTCTTTGCCCACATAGGCTGAATGGTGATCACAACCCGTCCACCAGATTTGAGTACGCGCCTTATTTCCTGCAAGCCCTCAATTGGGTTTGACCAAAACTGCATGGAATTAACAGCAAAGACTTTATTGAATTTGTTATCTTCAAAAGGCAACGGCGACTCGGATCCTTGCCGCAGAAGAACACGACCTGAACGAATTGCCATAGAGTTACGTTTGCTGGCTTGCTCCACCATCACATCTGATAAATCTATTCCAGCGACAAAGCCGTTTGGTGTTAACTTCGCTACTTCCTGAATCGCCTGCCCAGAACCAAATCCAATTTCGAGAACTTGGTCGCTGGGTTGGATATCGAGCATGGAAATCGTCCAGGCATTGCGCTTGCGATTCTTCAACGCTAAGATCATCCCGACAAAACGACCAGCCCACCCCTCAGGGTGAGCAAATTGTGAATTGAATCTTTTTATCACCAGAATCTCTCCTCAAATCTGGATGTCGCTGTAATGGCGACATCCAGATTCCCACGATGTGTTCTTAGCTTGTCTTTTCAGAGGTTTCTGAAGACTCTGTGTCAGAGCTTTGACCATGCGCACGCTTGTGCCACTCCTCGAACATCGGGGGAACTCCACCTTCACCCCATCCGTGTCGCCACGGACCGCGATGTCCCCAGCCCCAGCGCGGACCCCAGAAGAGGAAGCGGAACGCCAGGAATATGAGGAGGAACCCAAGCAAAGGACCAAAGCAACCAAAGCCATATCCAAATCCGAATGGACGATGGAAAGGCATACCATATCCGTAATAAGGATAAGGTAACGGCGAGGTCTCACCCGAGGGCGCTTGGATAGTAACGGGTGACCCTTGCGCAACGCCTGCCTGGAAGGCAAAGAATGCGACACCCGCCACCGCGGCAATCAACACCAAAGCCGCTACGATACGTAAACCGATTCTTCCGTTCATGTTTAACTCCTTTTATTTGAACTTATGCTCGGAGTATAGGAGTCGGTTGTGAATTGATTGTGAAGAGAGAAGGGAGAAGCGCAGTTGCGATTTTCCATGTGAAAGCATACAATTCTCTCAAGACCTTACGGAGAGATAGATCACAGAATCAAATCATCTTTATCGTTGGAGTGAATATGAATATTCGATATGGAACAACCGAGGATGCAAAAATGTTATCTGAGTTGGGAGCAAGGACGTTTTACGAAACGTTCGCGAAAGATAACACGCCAGAAAATATGGACGCTCACTTAAAAAGATCATTTTCGCCGGAAATCCAATTCAATGAACTTTCTCAGCCCGACATTATTTTCCTCATTGCCGAATCTGAAAATGTTCCTATTGGCTATGCCCAGCTAATCCTGAATAGTAGGGATGAAGCAATCCAAGGAACCAAACCGCTGGAGATCAGAAGGATTTATGCCTCGCAAGAACACCTAGGCGAGGGAGTCGGGAAAGAGCTCATGCAGGCGACGATCAACGAAGCCAGGCAGCGAGGCTGTGATGGTGTCTGGCTGGGCGTCTGGGAGAAAAATCAAAGAGCCATTGATTTTTACAAGAAGTGGGGTTTTCGCGAAGTAGGCACTCATGTCTTTTCTGTGGGGAACGATCCGCAAAACGATTTTGTGATGAAGCTGGAATTGAGCTAATTGTTCAATCAACAGTCATTGCCACACACCTGCCCTGGTACGGCTTAAGCCGCACGGTGCCAGGGGAGCACACAGCGAACTCTGAGTTTTTCTTCTCTTTTCTCAAATGCTCAGTGATCTCAGTGGCTAATAATTTAAACGAACTTTTGTGACCTTCCTAACAGATTTCGACATTGACATCGTAGAATGTATGTTCTACAATCCGAAGAGAATTTTGGAGCGGCATGTGAGGCAACGTGAATCTCATCAGATTAAGACAGGCAGAAGAAGCGTTTCTCCATCGCTATCCCGGAGGATTCGACAACCCTGAGATCATCGCCATACGGACGAAGAAACATAATGTTGATAAAATGATCGCATTTGCTCAGGAAAGTTTTGCCAAGAGAAACTTCAAACTCCCCGATCAGATCATCCAAAATATGATCAAGGTCGTTAGCCGTTCATCCGTCATTTCTGTGTTCGAAAAACCAAGATTCAGAGATTTTGCAGAGACCCTTTCTTCTAAAGACAGGGAGTTGCTCACCAGCGGTCTGGAAGAATTACTACATGGAAAAGAGCAAATCGGATTTGAAACAATTTTGGAAATGCTGAAAAGCAGTAAATTGGCGAAATGGTCGCTCATGACGGTTTGCCAAACCTATTTTCATCCGCAAAGGGCTGTTCTTGTCAAGCCAACCACGGTCAAGGGTATCATTGAATATTTCGAGTTGAAAAACCTGCAATATAAATCAACCCCTACATGGGCTTTTTATGATGCCTACCGGTCCACTATCTATGAAATGAAATCGAAAGTGGATCAATCCCTTTCACCATCCAACGTGGCATTTTCATGGTTTCTTTTGTTGAGCTTTCATGGCAAAGTATTCTAAAGAAGGTGAGTAAAAGTTTTTCAGGTCAGAATAATACATCAACCAAGTTGAAAGGAAAACCCATGATCGCAAAAACGGAAATGTCGATCCGCAGACCTGTGGCGGAAGTGTTTGAAGCGTTCATCGATCCTGCTATCACAACCAAATTCTGGTTCACGAAAAGCAGCGGCAGGCTGGAAACTGGCAAGCAAATCCGCTGGGATTGGGAAATGTACAACTCGGGGACAGATGTCAATGTAAAAGCCATTGAGCCGAACAAGCGGATACTCGTGGAAGGGATGGCTTTTGGAGCGCCGACAACCATAGAGTGGACTTTTACGGCCGGACCAGACAACACTACCTTTGTAAGTATCACCAACAGCGGGTTTCAGGGCACTGACGAAGAAATCGCGGAACAAGCCATCGGCTCGACCGAAGGATTCACCTTCGCGCTCGCAGGGCTGAAGGCGCTCCTTGAGCACAACATCAATTTAAACATCATCGCTGATCGTTTTCCCAGTGGATAGAGAAACGATGATGAACATGAAAGATCATATCCTCACGGCCTTGAGAGAACAATTCGAGGGCTGGGAAGAATTGCTCGCGAGCCTAAATGAAGAGCAGATTACGGCACCGCATTTTGATTTCGATTGGTCCATCAAAGATATCATCGCTCATTTGTGGGCGTGGCAGCAGATCTCCATTGCGCGGATGGAAGGTGGTGTACACGATCAGGAACCTGAGCTCCCAAAGTGGATTGTGGAATCTATAGAGAATTGGGAAGAGGATTCAGATCGAGTGAATGCTTTGACTTTTGAAAGAAACCACAAAAAGCTGTGGTCAGAAATTCATCAGAATTGGAGAGAAGGGTTTTTGCGATTCCTGGAATTAGGAAGTGAGATTCCTGAAAGAGACCTGTTGGATGGAGATAGATACCCCTGGCTCGGAGGTTATAGTCTCGCCTTCATCCTCGTAGCTTCGTATGACCATCATCAAGAGCATCTTGAAAAATTACTTGACTGGCTGCGCCAACATGGGAATTGATCGAAAGCGAGGAATACATCAGGCACCACAAGATGTGTAGTAGTCTATAGGGAAAGAAGGGGAAAAGAGGACGAAGAAAATGGCTAAGCGGGGTGCAATAGGAGCTTTAGTTAGATGTAAAGTAACTGCAAGCTTAAAAGAGGAATTATTCACATTAGATTACGTCCTGTATTATGTAGACTGAAATCATCGTCATTACAAAAACTCACACAACACATCTCAAAGGAGCAAACATGCAACACACTACAACGCAACCAAAAATAACTGTAATAGCCCAAACTCATCAATCTGTATTCAACAAATCCATTTTTGTTATTGCCCTCGCAAGTTTGGGTGGCATCACTATCCTAGCAGGAATCGTAAGTTTGATTTCAGCAATCATCTTATTATCAAACACATCCACGCCAAGCCTCGCCAGCACTATATTGACTGACGCAGTGCTTGACATCATCATAGGAACGTTGATCATTGCCAGCTCGAGAGCATTTGTCCAAGGCAAGATTCTGGCAATTTGGCTCTTTAGTGGCAGCCTCCTTTTAGACAGTCTGTACAGTCTTATAAGGGGATACGAATTGCACTATATTTTTATGGGGCTTGGAGTCCTGCTTATCTGGCAAATGCTCAAATTCAAGAAGGAATGGGCAACCTCGTAATTTTCAAGCAGCGCGACAGTATAGAGCCGAAGTATGAATAAGTAGGTCACGCTCATGGCAAAGCGTGACCTACTTATTCATTACCCGAACAACCTTCCCAACCCCTTTCCCCCCGACTTCTGAATCATCTTCATCATCTTCTGCGTTTCGCGGTATTGCTTGATCAGGCGGTTCACATCCTGCACTTCCATGCCAGCGCCAGCCGCGATGCGCCGTCTACGTGAGGCGTTCAAAATGTCAGGGTCGCGGCGTTCTTTGCGTGTCATTGAATTGATGATGGCTTCGGATTGCTTGAAGGTTTTTTCAACATCTTTCGGATCAACCTGACGCGCAGCTTGCCCTAACTGCCCGGGCAACATGTCCATGATCTGGGCAAGCGGTCCCATCTTTTTCATTTGTGTCATTTGGTCGAGCCAGTCTTCGAGGGTAAAGTGTCCCTGCATCATGCGTTCAGCGGTCTTTTGGGCGGCCTGCTGGTCAAAGGCGGCTTCGGCTTTTTCGATCAAGCCGATCATATCGCCCATGCCCAGAATACGCGATGACAGTCGAGCCGGGTCATACACTTCGAGCGCATCGAGTTTCTCGCCGGTACCGATAAACTTGATTGGCACTCCGGTCACTGAACGGATCGAGATGGCCGCGCCGCCGCGCGAATCGCCATCCATCTTGGTCATCATCAAACCTGTGATCGACACATTATCGCGAAAGCCTTGGGCGATATTCAACGCCTCCTGACCGATCATAGAATCGACCACGAGCAGCGTTTCTACAGGTGGGACCTTCGCCACGATAGATTTTAGCTCGTTCATCAGTTCCGCATCCAACTGAGACCGACCGGCCGTATCCACAATCATGATGCCGAATCCACCCTTTTCGGCTTTGTCGAACGCGCGCTTCACCAGTTCAGGTGGCTTGAGATTCAAGTCTGCCTCGACAGGCACATCGACCCGCTCACCGAGTTGCTGCAACTGGGTCACCGCCGCGGGACGATATGGGTCACCTGCTACGAGCATTACCCTCTCCCCTTTTGAGCGAAGCATGCGCGCCAATTTCCCGGCGCCCGTCGTTTTGCCGGAGCCTTGCAAGCCAACCATCATGATCACATGCGGTTTTGAACCACGAAGATTTAACGGCGCGGGTTCACCAAGCGTTTGGATCAATTCATCGTTAACGATCTTAATGATCTGCTGACCTGGGTTCAATGCCTTTGATACTTCTGAACCAATAGCACGTTCACGCACACGGGCGATAAAGGATTTGACAACGCTAAAGTGCACATCCGCTTCCAGGAGTGCAAGGCGCACTTCGCGCATCGCTACATCTACGTCAGCTTCGGTTAACTTTCCACGCCGGCGGAGTTGATCAAAGACTTGATTGAGTCGATTCGTGAGGTTTTCAAACATAAATGGTGTGTCCTTGAGTTGGGCAGCATACTGTATGGACTGTCCGAAAAAATCCTGAAGCAAGCTTCTGGACTCCACAGTCAAAGTTTCAGAGTAGGCAAAGATTGTAGTGTGGAAGCAGATTGAGGTCAAGAGAGACATGCGGGGCCTGGTCTTCGTTTCACTCCATTCAGCGCGAGGCGTTGCTTGACAATCCTTTTATCACCAAGTAAAATCACGGACGCTTAACAAAAAACATCTGGCCGAGATAGCTCAGTTGGTAGAGCACGCGACTGAAAATCGCGGTGTCCACAGTTCGATTCTGTGTCTCGGCACTCTCGGTCAGTAACATAGACCAGAATTGCGGGCGTAGTACAGTGGTAGTACGTCTCCTTGCCAAGGAGAAGGTCGTGGGTTCGAATCCCATCGCCCGCTCAGTAGTTTAAGAAATGGCGTCGTGGCCAAGTGGTAAGGCAAGGGTCTGCAAAACCCTCACTCAGGGGTTCGAATCCCCTCGACGCCTCTAGCAATCAACGATTTCAGATTGACCATTGACGCCGCGCGGCGTCTTTTTTTGCTTAACAGTTTTATTATTCCATTGTCATTAAAGGACAACTACCTTTGTTATATAATGTTTTGCACTTGGTCTTAAAAAATTGTAATTCCTGTTTGTAAGAGTTTATCGTTCAATGAAAATCCTGTATGTTGAAGATGAAATTGCCCACGTAATACTAACCGAGAGAGTTCTTGAAGAGAATTTCCCGGATGAGTTTAAGCTAACTCATGCGGAAACGATCACAGAAGCCGTAAAGCTTCTTGATACAGACTCAGAGTTCGATTTGATCTTAAGCGATTTGCGCCTCCCAGATGGGACAGGCTTAGATCTGTTGAAAAGAGTCCGTGAGCGGAAATTAGCTGTCCCTATGGTTCTTGTCACGGCGCAGGGTGATCAAGAGGTGGCAGTCGCGGCGCTTAAAGCGGGCGCTGCGGATTATCTGGTGAAGCAAACTGATTATTTACATCGCTTGCCAATTGTCATCAGCAATGCCATTGCACAGAATCGTTATCTACGTGAACAGCAAGCTTTGTATCAGGCGGAAGTTAAGTATCAATCGCTTGTTGAGCAAATTTCAGCAGTGGTGTTTTTAGACAAGGCAGACGAAGAGCAAACGACGCTGTACATGAGCCCGCGCATCGAGGAACTGACAGGTTATACTCTCGACGAATGGGAAACAGACAAGGATTTGTGGAGAAAATCCATCCATCCGGATGACCGTGAACGGATTGCTCAACAGGATAAAAGAAGCACCGATATTGGTTCTCGTTTTCTTGAAGAGTATCGATTTATCAGGCGGGATGGAAAGATTATTTGGATAAAGGAAGATACGAGTCTTATTCGGGATGCCAACGGAAACCCGCTTTATTGGCAAGGTCTCTTGCTGGATATCACCAAGGAAAAAGAGGATGAAGCTTCTTTGCAGCGTCAATTGGAGGAACTTACCGTTCTGCATTCCACATCCCTCGCGGCATCCAATGCTCTTCAAGTTGACCAATTGATCGAGCAGATTACAAACATCATCGGGAATACACTTTATCCTGATAACTTTGGAATCCTTTTGTTCGACTGGGTCACGAAGACTCTCAAGCCCCACCCTTCTTATCGAGGTACAAGCAAGGAAAACCTTTCCCGGTCAATCCCTGTGACGCGAGGCATTACAGGGAAAGTTGCCAGTACGGCAAAACCAATTCGCCGAGGAGATGTTACAAAAGATTCAGCATATTTGGAAGTAACAGATGACATTCAATCTGAACTATGCGTTCCTATTATTTCGCGCCATCAAGTCATTGGGGTTATTAACACGGAAAGCAAAATACCAAACGCCTATTCCGAGAGGGATGAACGTCTTCTCATTACCATTGCGCATACCCTCGCGACTGCCTCGGATAAATTAAGATCTTTTGACGAGGCGCGGCGGCGTGCCACAGAGGTGGAGGCGCTCTATCAAGCTTCGCGCTCTCTTGCCTTAAGCCTCGAGCCTGAGATCATTGCCAAGAATTTGATCAGCACCATGGATGAAATGCTGGGCTATGAATTCGCGTCTGTGCATTTGATAGAAGAGCAGACTCAACTTTTAGTCCCATTAGCCATCAGCCCAAAAGCACGGGATATCGAAAATTATGACAAGAGCCAAGAAATCCTTGTCAATGACAATGTTCAACTTGGCAGAGGGATTATCGGTTGGGTAGCACAGCACGGTCAGCCGGTTCTCACAGGGAATGTCACAAAAGATGAGCGTTATTTGGGGATATTTAAAGACATTCAGTCTGAACTCTGTGTGCCTTTGGTGGCGCGAGGCAAAGTCATTGGAACTCTCAATATCGAATCCAAAGAGCCGGATGCCTATACTGACCGAGATGAAAATATATTAATGGCGCTTGCAAACTCTGCGGCAATTGCGTTTGAAAATGCCCGTCTCTACAAATCTGAATTAGCCCGCCGAGAGCAAGCTGAAACCTTGCGCATGGCAACTGCATCTCTCTCCACGGCGCTGGATATTAATGTGCTTTACGAGGCTATTTTTGACTCGATCGCAAAATTAGTTCCTTACGATAGTGCCTCCATAGAAATAATCAATCAGGATTGTTTGGAAATCGTAGCAATACGCAGTCATCCAGAAGGTTCTCAGCATATCGGCATAAAATACTTGTGGGATGCCAGTCAATGGGGCGAGTGGAATGACCTTTGGCAAGATCAACACAAACCAATGATCCTGCCAGATGTTCGATTGGAGCCCATGTTCGTAAAACGGAAGGGCAGTGAATACATCCGCAGCTGGATGGGCGTGCCTATTGTGGTTGGGGAGAAAGTATTCGGACTGATTAATTTGGATCACCGAGCGCCAAATTTCTATACAGAAGAACAGGCAGCTGTAGTCCAAACTTTTGCTAACCAAGCGGGAATTGCTATTGAGAAGGCACAGCTATATCAGGATGCTCTACGAGCAGCAGAGCGACGGGCTGTACTCCACCGTATCAGTCAGGATGTTGTCCGCTTTAGCCAGAACTCCGAACAAATCTATGCTGCGATCTACGAGGCCGCCGGGAAGTTGATGCCTTGTGACGTATTTATTATCACGCTCAGAGATGAAGAAAAAGGCACCAACGTCTCTGTTTATACGATTGAAGCAGGAAAGCGTCTTGAACCACAAAGTGTACCGGGTCGTAAAGGACTTACAGGCACTGTGATCAATGAGGGAAAAAGTATCATTTTGAGAACCGATGCAGAAATCCGACAAAGGGCAGTAGTGCACTTCGGTTCACCCAGGCAAGTCCAATCCGTTATTGCTGTTCCCATGCGAATCAGTGGTCGGGTGATTGGCATGATTTCGGCTCAAAGTTATGAGGCCTATTCCTATGAGATTGAGGAGCAAGCATTGCTTGAAATGCTTGCTACACATGCAGCCACAGCAATCGAGAACAACCGCCTCTTCGAATCTGAACTGATTCGACGTCGGGAAGCAGAAACCTTACGGCAAGCCGCTTCAGTTATATCATCTACGCTTGACTCAAATCATGTGGTGAAAGAAATCCTGATCGCACTTAAACAGGTAATTTCTTACGATAACGCCAGTGTTTTCTTCCATGAAGGGGATCAATTACGGGTGGCAATGGCGCATGGAGCTCCACGTGCTGAAGAACTGACGAACTTGACTTTCCCGGCCGAAGAGGAATTATTTCAGCAGATCCAGGAGACAGGCCGCCCAATCCTATTGCAGGACGCGCAAAAAGATCCACGATTCAAAAGTTGGGGTAACACTTCCAACGTTCACGGTTGGATGGCAATCCCTCTGGTCACCAGAGGCAAGGTCATTGGGTGTATTACTTTGGATAGCTATCGACCTGGAGTCTATAACGAAGCAATCGTCGAAACAGCTATGGCTTTTGCAAACCAGGCTGCCGCCGGGATCGAAAATGCCCGTCTCTTCGAGGAACAAAGTCGGCGCTCCAGGATTATCGAGGCGCTGTCAGATATTGCAAACGACATTGCCACGACGCGTGAACTTGTCCCTGCCCTGGATCAAATTGCCCAGCGTGCCCTTGACTTGCTCAATGCAAATCACGTTGCCATTTATCTTCTTCAGGAGGATAACGCTACTCTCAAAACTGTTACTGCACGAGGAATATATCGGAATGAATTATTATCCCATATCCGTAAAGTGGGCGAAGGAATTACTGGAAATGTTTTCCTCAACGGTAAACCAGAAATCGTCAATAACACCAGTGAAGATCCGCGCAGGGTTAGCGTACCTGGCACACCCGAGAAAGAAAGGAAGCTCGATAGCCTGATGTCTTCCCCACTGATTTTGCGTGGGAAAACGATTGGCGTTATTAACGCCTGGAGAATGAAGGAGAATGGCTTATTCAACGAGTCCGAATTGAACTTTCTGGTAGGAATCGCACATCAGGTATCGATCTGCATTGAATCCAGCAGATTGTTTGAGGAAACAAATCGTCAGGCCCAGGAAGCTGCTGCAATTGCAGAAGTTGGTCGCGATATTTCCGCTACTCTCCAACTGGATACCGTGCTGGAAAGAATTGCATCGTATGCAATTAATTTACTACATGCGGAAACAAGTGCAGTTTATTTGGCAGACACATCCACCTCAACCTTGCACGCCATAGCAGCTCTGGGTGTTGAGTCAGAAGAAATCAAGAACGACCCACTTCGTATTGGAACTGGGATTCTTGGAAATATTGCCCAACAAAATGTTGGAGAAATCGTCAACGATACGGCAAATGATCCACGAGCGATTATTATAAAAGGGACCGAAAAAGATCCGCTGGAGCACATCATGGGCGTGCCTATTCTGATGAAAGATAAGCACACGGGTATGCTTGCCGTCTGGCGCTCAGGAACCAATACGGAATTTGCTACCAGGGAATTGGAATTTTTAACTAGCCTCGCACGGCAGGCAGCGGTCGCGATTGAGAACGCACGTCTCTACAATGAAACACAGCGTCGCTTGAAAGAGTTGGAAATTATTAACCGGGTTTCCACATCCCTACGCACAACCCAATCCCTTGAAGAAATGCTTCCCATCCTACTCAACGAAACACTCCAATTAAGCAGCACACCGCATGGTTCCATCTGGCTGTATGACCATAATAGCGATAAACTCATACAACGGGTGGCGAGTGGTTCCGAAACCAAGCTTAAACATAAATCAATGAGTCCGATGGATGGCATTATTGGTTCTACCTTTAGAAGCGGAAAAGTATATAGATCGGCTGACCTGAAAAATGATGCAATGCTCTTTGAAGGCAACCGGGAAAGCATGATGCCCGGGCTCGGCGCGATTTGTATTCCCATCCAATCCACCGCCGGACCTGTAGGCGTTTTGGCAGTCGTACTGGAAAAAGAGCAACAGATCACTGAGGACATCAATCTTCTAACGATATTGGCGGAGATCGCTGGCAACTCAATCCATCGTGCCCAACTGTATGATCAAAGCCAAAAACAGGTCCGGAAGTTGACTTCATTACGCGATATTGACTCTGCCATCGCATCCTCCTTCGATCTGCGCCTGACTCTCAATATCTTGATGGATCAAACCCTCAGCCACCTCAATGTGGATGCTGTGAGTATTGGGCTTTATCATCCGGATCTACAAATTATCACGTATCTGCCAGGTGTTGGATTTAATATCCCATCCCCCACCCGTCCGCAAATGCGAATGGGCGAAGGATTGGCTGGCCAGGTCATTGTCAGGCAGCAAACCTGCCATATCACAAATCTTCAAAATGCACCCGAAGCGATCAATGAACTGCTCATTAAGCGTGAAGGGTTTGTGACCTATATTGGTATCCCCCTCATTGTAAAAGGGCAAATAAAAGGTGTGTTTGAAGTATTTCATCGTTCGCCTCTTTCGCCCACGCCGGATTGGATGGATTTTTTGCGCACGCTGGCAGGTCAGGCTGCGATCGCTATAGACAGCTCACAGTTATTTGAAAACCTGCAACGCTCCAACCAGGAACTAATCCAGGCATATGACACCACGCTGGAAGGTTGGGCACGCGCCTTGGAACTGCGGGATAGAGAAACAGAAGGACACACGCGACGTGTCACTGAGTTAACTATGCGTCTGGCAAGATATATGGGAGTCGCTGATCACGAAATGGTGAATATTTATCGCGGCGTGTTACTTCATGACATTGGTAAAATGGGCGTCCCGGATGATATTTTGAAAAAGAAAGGGAAGCTTATCCCAGAAGAGTGGGTTGAAATGCGTCAGCATCCAACCTACGCATACAAACTTCTATCGCCGATCTCGTTTTTGCGAGGTGCTATGGACATTCCCTACTGCCACCATGAACACTGGGATGGAAATGGGTATCCGCGTGGACTGAAAGGCGAACAGATTCCGCTAGGCGCGCGCATCTTCTCGGTGATCGATAATTGGGACGCGCTGCTGTCTGATCGTCCTTACCGGAAGGCTTGGCCGCGTGAAAAAGTTAAATCATATGTGAAGGAATGTGCTGGTACGATCCTCGATCCAAGGATAGTAAAGATTTTCCTCACCATGATCGAAGAGGAAGAAAATCAAACGGGATAGCCTCTGCTATCCCGTTTGTTGAATTACCTGACCCTCAAAAATTTCCGTTTGCCAACCTGCAGCACACCCGGATGAGGAAAAGCTACATCCCCTCGTTCCATGGTTTCGCCATCTAAGCGCACACCCTTTTGATCAAATAGGCGCCGCGCCTCACTCTTGCTGGCTGCCATCTTTGCAGCAAGGATCACCTCCAACACAGTTTCAGCAGAATGCAGCTCATATTCGGGCATCTCATCAGGCATTTCCTTTTGCTGGAACGTTTTTATAAAGGCATCCTGCGCTTTTTGCGCTTCAGCATTGCTGTAAAAGATGCTCGTAATCTCAAAGGAAAGTTTCATCTTTGCATCCCGCGGATGCAATTTACCTGACTCCACTTCCTTCTCCATAGCCTCAATCTCATGCGGACTCCAACGCGTGACAAGCCTCATATACTTGCCCATCGCAAAATCAGGGATAGACATAAGCTTGCCATACATATCTTCCGCGCCGGTGTTAATTGGGACAATGTTGCCTGTTGATTTGGACATGCGTTGGACACCATCGGTGCCGGGCAAGATACCCATAGTAACCCCAACCAGCGGTTTTTGTCCCAGCGCTTCCTGCAATTTGCGTCCTGCAACGATAATGTTGAACAATTGCTCTGTACCGCCAACTTGAACATCGGTCTGCATGGCTACTGCATCATAGCCTTGCATCAACGCGTAGAATGTTTCGTGCAAAAAGATGGGCTCGCCCGCCGCGAAGCGTTTGGCGAAATTCTCGCGGACTAAAAATTGTTGCACTGTGAAATTCTGTCCTAGACGAATCAAATCAACCAGTGACAATTTACTCAACCATTCACCGTTGTAACGAATCTTTGTCTTCTCGCGATCAAGTACACGGAAAGCCTGTTCGGCATAGGTTCGTGAATTTGTGGTAACTTGTTCCTCGGTTAGGATGGGACGTGCTTTGTTCTTATCCGAAGGATCACCCACCAGCGCTGTGTAGCTTCCGATCAAAAATGTCACGTCATGTCCCAAATCCTGAAATTGGCGCAGCTTGCGCATGGGAATTGTATGTCCCAAATGAAGATCAACATGGGTGGGATCAAATCCGCAGTACACACACAGAGGTCTGCCTTCTTTTTGAGCGTCGAGTAATCGCTGGCGTAACTCACTGGTCATTGCCTTCTTTAATTCTTCATCGCCATATTCCGTGCCCTGCATGAGCAATTCAACTTGTTCTTCGATGTTCATAGGAACCTCCATATGGAATCCATCAGCTTGCTGATAGGATGGAGCTTGCTCCATCACTCCAAAAATTGACAAACAAAAACGCGCCCGCGATGGTGGGCGCGTTTGATACACACCACCGCAAATTTATGTGGGGGTGTAATAATAGAATTTGACAGCCAACTTTGAATCAGACATAAGCCGATTATACACGCGAAGCGGTCCTGTGGACAACATCACTGACCAAGATTGAAGGTGAACGACCACGGACCATTGACCGTGTAAAATTCGGGACTATAAACGATTTGCTCCGCCTCTTGCTGAGACATGGTGTCTGGTTTGCTTACAATTTGCATCGTCTGCGAATTATTTACATCCATACAACCGAGTGTAATAGCAATCCCGCGTTCGCTTAAAGCCTGCTGAATCTTGGGCATGTAAATCGTGCAATAATCTTCGGCACGCGGAGTTGAGCCCATTGCATCAATCGTGACAACCGTATTAGAAAGATCAGCATCGGGCGGAACATTGAGAAAGAAAAGGGTATCGCAGCGCTGACCAGATTGACCCTGGGTCGGCTCCTGCAAGCTCAGCATAGTCGAGCCAAAATCTGTAATGGATCCGCCGGGATATTGTAGACTCGCGGTTGAAACCGTCCAATCAGAAGCATCCAGCAAAGTAAAGCACACATCCACATTCACTTGTTTACCATCCCGCCAGGCACGGTCCGCGCGGACCTCGATGCCACTCGAGGTCTGCTTCAATGTTTGTGGCGCCGATTCCATTGTAGGATAAGAGGGATCAATGTAGGCTGTGGGACCGGCCTGAATCGGTTGAGGAGCAACAGAAGGAGCGCAGGCTGCCAGAAGTAAGCAAGCAAAAATCAATATACGTTTCATAGTATTTTTCGGCGGTGAAAGCCCATCGAGCATAAACCGCCATCTCCTTTCTTTAGAACATTTGTTCGAATTATACCGCAGTCATAACTTGTGCAGGAGACTGCTTAAGGAATTTCTGATCTGGATTTCGGCTACGTACCAGCTTACCAGGTGTTCTTCAGGCAAGCAAATCTTTCATCGCATGTTCCAAATTTCCGAACTGAAATTCGAACCCTGATTCTATCAAACGTTTGGGCTGTGAATAGCGTCCTTCAGTTAAGAGAACACTCATTTCGCCCAATACCATTCTTAGTAGAAATTTGGGAACATGGAACCAGTAAGGACGATGTAAGATCTTGCAGATCACTCGCATAAATTCTGCATTGGAGGTGGGTTCGGGCGAGATTAAATTGAATGGACCACGCGCGTTCTCATCTTCCAGCAAAAAGCGCATCGCATTGGCTTGATCTGCAACGTGGATCCATGGCATGGCTTGTTTGCCATCGCCAAACGTTCCACCAAAGAAGAGACGTGGGGCAAGTGCCATAAGTGGAAATAATCCGCCGCGCTGCCCAAGGACAACAGCATTTCTGGCGATCACGCGCCGTACACCAAGTTCCTCGACGGGTTTGGTCGCATCTTCCCATTTGACGGTGAGTTGCGCGAGAAAATCACTCCCTGGCGGAGTGGACTCATCTGCGATCCCTTCCCCTCGTAAGCCATAACGATTGATGCCAGACGTTTGAAGGAAAAGGCGCGGGTGGCGCGCGGCATTCTGTATAGCGGAGACAAGCGCAAGTCCGGGAATGACACGTGAGTCGAGAAACCGTTGTTTCTGACGTTTTGTCCAGGGCCAATGCTCCAATCCAAACCCCGTTAAGTGGACCACCGCATCCATTTCGTTGATACGATGTCCCCATCCATTTGGCGTCTTTCCATCCCATTGGATTTCACGCGCATCCTTCGCAGGATGGCGTGTCAATATAAAAACATCATGATTGGCTTTGATCAGGGATTTTTTGAGGGCAGTACCGAGAAAGCCTGATCCGCCGGCAATCAATACTCTCATTGCTCTCCTACAAGTTAGCCTGGCTGGGCTGGATGAAGTAATCCAGCCCAGTGGATGACAATTTCATGACATGACCAAAGGCTTATTCTACGAAATCAAAAAATCGGCAGTATAATCGTGCCTGTTGTGGAGAGAGCATGCACGAACCTGTATTAGTGCTGAATGCTAATTTTGAGCCGATCAATATTTGTACCACGCGACGGGCGGTGGGGCTGCTGCTGGCGGGCAAAGCAGGTATGGTCGTGAACGGACGCGGGCACATCCGGACGGTGAAACAATTGCTGCCGCGTCCTTCCGTGATTCGACTGGAGAACCAGGTGCATCGACCGCGTCCACACGTCAAGTTAACACGCCGCGAGGTGTTTCGCCGCGACAATTATACCTGTCAGTATTGCGGAAAACGCGATGGAGGCATGACCGTTGACCATGTGATCCCACGCCACCTGGGCGGTGAGCATATTTGGACAAATGTTGTGGCGGCCTGCCCTCCCTGTAATCATCGCAAAGGTGGGCGCAAGGTGGAGGAAGTGCGCATGAAACTACTGCGTATTCCAAAGGAGCCGCCTGCAAGTGCAAACTATATTTTTGGCAGGCATCTGACTGATTACCAGGAATGGGAGCCGTATATCAACGGCTGGTAATTTTCTCCCCTCACTATTCGCCCCTCTCCCCGCGAGCTAAATGGGAGAGGGCAAATTGTTTAAAGATCGATCGTCATAAAATCTTTGGCAATAATTATTTCGCCCTTATAAGTTTTACCGGCTTCCGCGGCAATATCCCCATTTGCAAAGCGTCCCGTTGGATAATGGATCAAATACAATTTGCCAACCTCAGCTCTTGTAGCAATTTCACCTGCCTGTTCCGCAGAGGAATGTCCAAAGGTAGCTCCCCCAGCTTCATGGATCAGAATATCCACTCCATCAGCCAGCCGAACAGTTTGTTCGCAAGGCTCAGTATCGCATGAATAAGCAAGGAGCTTGCCAGGATTTTTACATTCCACACGCAAGCCGATGGTAGGAATCATATGATGAACAGGTGATGAATGGATCTTGAATTCTTCACAGTCCAGTACATACGCCATTTCTGCTTCAGGCAAGCGGTAAAAGCCTACTGAGAAGAAATTCGGCCATTCATCCCAGCCATAGAATCCCATCAAGTCTTCGAGGCGATCCATGGTGTAATGCAAACCGTAAATATTGATCGGTTTGGTACGTCCCATGAGCCACATATCCATCAGCAGAAGCGGCACTCCTGAGACATGGTCAGGGTGAAAATGTGTAATGACGATATCTGTTAGATCATTGAAGTCCACACCCGCCTGCTCCAGCCGAACAATCGGATTGCTTACGCAATCCACAAGGATGGTCCGCTCCTTACCAATAATCACAAGGTGAGTATTTTCATGGTGGATGGATGGAACTGCATTCGAAGTACCAAGAATAATGACTTTTGCCATTCGAAACTCATTTTTATAAATATGGGAATGCCAGCTTAATTAATAAAGGTGTACCATAAATTTCAATCATCGCCGCAATTGCAAGAAACGGCAGAACAATACCCACAAAAACACGAAACCAGTCTGCCAGGGAGAGCAATAACGTCTCTCCAAGACTTTTATCGGACTGAGGAGTTACCAATTGCGCAGCAACCTTCAGCGTTGCAGCCGTAGCTAAAAAAATTGCCGATAGTTCAAAAATCCCATGGGGCAAGATCCCTGACACAAATGCCAGCAGAGGAGAATATCCAACCAGGTGCGCCGCGCCAAGCACCCCTCCAACGAGCGCAATATTCCCGATGAATAGGGTTAAACCCAGCGTACCAAAAGAGACTAATCCGAGTAACAGGAAAGCAACCGTCGTGCGTGCATTATGATAGAACAAGACCGGCGCTGGAAGTCGTTCGCCTAACGAGTCGAGATTTGTCAGGTTATCTGCGATAAATGTCTTAAACTGATCAACGCGTTCAGGAGTAAGGTCAATATAAGCAGGAACATTTTTGATGACCCATAGATAACTTGCGATCCCGGCAATGATGCCAAGCCCCACGACAATCATGAGGGGCTGACGCAGTTGTCTTAATGTAACGGGAAGTTCAGTACGATACCATTCAACAATTGAACTTGCCTGACCCTTAAAACGATTGCGAAATGTCCGTCCTATCCATTTGAAATCAATGGTGTCAATTTCACGTCCGAGCAAATATTCGCGGCGGAAGTGCGAAAGCCCCAAGCGGACGAGTAAGGTTGCCAACAAAGTGACTCCCACAATGGCATACCATAGTACATCTTCATTGCCCCAGAAGATCAAAATCGTTTCTCCTTGCAGGAGAAATGCAACAGGCACGACCACAAAAGAAGCCAGCAGATTCGCAGCGCGAATGGTGGTGGCTTGAACAGAAATGACAATCGCAGAACTCACCATCAGTACTGCGTGAGCAAACGTCAAGAGAAGAATCAAGGCCAGCATATAGGCGCCGGGAAATTCAACTGGACGACGTGATACCAACATTAGATAAATGCCGATCGATGCATAGCTGAACACCAGCGGTGTGGTAATGCCGACCAGTAATTTGCCCAAATACATATGCCGGTCTTCAATCGGGGAACTCAAGAGTGGCTCAATCGTGCCGCGCTCTTTTTCGCCGACAAAGGATTCGAGCGCTACCACCAAGGTAAACGACAATGGGAAAAACCCGATCACGAGCACTACAAATGGGATGAGATTATCGAGGATCAGGCTTCCGCCAAAACGGTTCATAAAATTCACGGCTTGGCGGGTTGTGTCGTCTGCGATAAACGGGAACAACGTCACCAGCACAAACATCGGAACGACAATGCGCCAGTCACGGAACTGGTCAGTGAACTCGCGCTGCGCTACCATCCAAATGGGAGAAAGTTTAGCTCGCATATACCATCCCTTGCGCATCTGCCATCGTCTTGAGATAAACCTGCTCAAGTTTCCGGGGGACTTCCTGGAATGAAACCAGGGGAGCATTGCGGGATGTCAACGCGTGGACAAGTATTGGATTGACTGCCTGCGGCGCTTCCACACGGAACCGCAAGCTGTTCCCGCTCCGAGCAGCCAAAGTCACCCCATGGGGCAAATCTAGCTCGCCAGCATCGAAATCCTGAGCGAATTGTGCCTCATACTCCACCGGGCCCAAAACAACCCGCTTCAATTCATCCAGTGTGCCATGTAATAAAATTTTGCCGCGATAAATAATCGCGATTGAATCCGCCAGGGCCTCTGCCTCAGCGAGATTGTGTGTGCAAATAATGATCGTCCTTTGCGAGGAACGCAGCCGAGCGATCTCATCCCGCACCAGTCGCGAAGACTCGGGGTCCATCGCGGAGGTTGGCTCATCCAGTAGCAACACAGATGGATCGTGCATCAGCGCACGAGCGAGGGCAAGTTTTTGCTTCATCCCTTTTGAATACTCACCGCAGCGACGTTGCGCCGCTTCGGCAAGCCCAAAATATTGAAGCAAGTAATCACTGCGCGTTTTTCTTGCATGTGGATCAAGTCCGTAAACTTTGCCGAAAAACTCAAGGTATTCGTTACCCGTCATGCGCATGTAAAGACCATGCTGTTCGGTCAATACGCCTACATTCGCACGGATTTCCTGTGGCTTTTGGGTTACATCATAACCAGCGACACGCGCCCATCCACGAGTCGGGCGCAACAGAGCTGTCAGCATACGAACGGTTGTTGTCTTACCAGCGCCATTCTGCCCAAGCAATGCCAGAATTTTTCCGGGTTGGACATTGATTGTCACGCCGTCCACTGCCCAGAAATCATTATTAAATTGTTTGCTTAAATCATTCGTTTCGATCATTTCTCACCTCGATTTGCTAAGCAAATCGTGCAACGCGCGCAGAGTAGCATAGCATAGACGTCCCTTCGGTCAATAAGACAACAGTCCCTCTTTTGATGTTAGGCTGGAACGAGAGAGGTGTTCCGTCGATGCCGCCAAAGTAACGCCGAGGCTGCTAAAACTGCCACGACAGCCATGACCGTTTGATTAATATTGATGCCAGCGACCCTCGAAGCATCGAGCCGCAAAAAGTCCAGAAGGAAGCGCCCAATCGGGTAGACGATCAGGTAAATCAAAAAGAGGTCGCCCTTTTTCAAACGATCCGCGAATCGACGCGAAATCCACAAGAGCAGGAACATATTCCCCAGGTTCCAGAGGGACTCGTAAAGGAAGAGGGGATGATAATATTCTACATCGGCAAAACCGGCCAGACGATGCTGAGGATCAATAGATATCTTCCATGGAAGGTTTGTCGGTGCACCATAAAGTTCCTGGTTGAAAAAGTTGCCCCAGCGTCCAATCGCTTGACCAAGTGCAAGGCTGGGAGCAACGATGTCCGTCCACTCAGCAAAATTAAGTTTATGTTTGCGAGCGTAAAAAAACAAAACGACGATGCCGCCAATCACAGCGCCCGGAATCCCTAAGCCACCTTTCCAAATGGCAAGGGCGTCAAGGGGGTGTGTGAAATACCAACCGGCAGTGATCCCAGAAGAAGGCGGCGGTGTAAGAATATGCCAAATTCGCGCCCCAATTATCCCGCCGATCAACAAGTAGGTTAGTAAATCCCAAACGATCTCCGGTTCATAGCCGCGGCGCTTGGCTTCGCGCGTTGCCAACCAGGCTCCTGCCACCGCGCCGAGCATAAGAATGATCCCGTAAAACCGTACATGAATTGGACCAATAAAAAATCCATCTGGCATTCTAAATCTCCTGGCGTTTCATTTTTGCATGTGCCTGACTGCGGACATGCCATATACGCTGCAAGGCAGTGATATTTGCAAACACAGCAATGATCCCAAGCCCAATGAAAAGTTGATTGAAAACTAGGGCTGGCGCTAAGACCAGGTAACGCTCCACTCTGGTTAAGATGCCAACCTTTGCTTCATATCCCAACGCTTCAGCCCGCGCTTTTACGTAAGACACCAGCACTGATCCTGCGGCCGCGCCAAAAACGAGCAAGCCACCTACTGGTTCGCCTAAAAACAGAAAATGATATAAAAGACCACCATAAATGATCAATTCGGAGTACCGGTCCGTCACTGAGTCAACGAACGAGCCGAAATCGCCGGATTCACCCCGCAGGCGTGCCATTGTCCCATCCAACGCATCAATTGGAGTCATCAACAGAACAAAAAGGCCGCCCGTCAACATTTCTCCACGCGCAAGAAAATAGGCGCCAATTGAATTGCCGATCAATCCCAGCATCGTCATCATGTTGGGCGTGATTCCCAATCGATTGAAAAAACCACCCAATGGATCCAGAAACCACTTGAACCACAGGCGCAAATAATCCGTAAATGTTTTTTTGATAGGCATAGGATTGACAGTCTTCTCCATCAGACTCCTCTGAAAAATAATTTGCGATAATGATAACAGCAAAACAAATGATGTTTGAATTTTAGGAATTTACAAACACCCTGCTATTTAACGCTCTCCGCTTCATCCTCGTCCAATGGACCAAGCAAAACATCACGCTCTTTCCCCCCACCCTGCGAGGGACCAACAACTCCCATTTCCTCAAGCTGATCCAGCAAACGCGCCGCGCGCGGATAACCGATTCGCAAACGTCTTTGTAACAAGGAAGCAGAGGCGCGCTGACTCTGACGGACAATGGAAACCGCTTTCTGGATTAAGTCATCATCTTCATTCTCTTCAGGCTCAGTCAGCAACTTTTCCCAGGGCGGTGCTTCGGTAGACTCGTCTACTGTTTTCTGCCAATGAGAGATCAGACGCTCGATCTCCATATCCGTAATCATGACGCCTTGCGCACGGATTGGGTTCCCAACTTCAGGATTGAGGAAAAGCATATCGCCGCGCCCCAACAGACTCTCCGCGCCGGTATAGTCGAGAATGACACGGCTATCCACACCCGAGGCAACGGCAAATGCCAAACGGGCTGGGAAATTCGCCTTGATCAAACCTGTCACCACATCTGTAGATGGACGTTGTGTGGCGACGATTAAATGGATGCCTGTGGCACGCGCCATTTGCGCGAGACGGACCAGGTTATGTTCCGTTTGATCGGGCGCGGACATCATCAGATCTGCCAGTTCGTCGATCAACACTACGATACGTGGAAGAGGCACACCGTCTTTCTTACGTGAAAGGCGACGATTGTAATTTTCCAGATCACGGGCGTGCGCTGCTTCGAGAAGGCGATAACGGTGTTCCATTTCCACAACCACCCAACGCAGAACACCAAGAATTCGTTCAATGTTTGTCTCGACTTTTCCATAGAGATGAGGCAAGCCATTGAAACGCAATAGTTCAACCATCTTCGAGTCGATCATGACCATCCGCAAATCTTCAGGCGGATTGTTCATGGCAAGACAAGCCGCAATTGCAGTGATACATACCGATTTCCCAGACCCTGTCGCGCCAGCGATCAACAAGTGCGGCATGCGTGACAAATCTGCAACCACAGGCTGGCCCGAGACATCGCGCCCCAGCGCCATCGCCAAGGGCGTACCAATTTTATGAAACGCATCAGTCTCCAAAATAGACCGCATTCGTACCACAGATGTATGCGAGTTTGGCACTTCTATGCCTATATACGGCTTACCGGGCACAGGTGCCTCAATACGTAAACGTTCCGCAGAAAGGGCAAGGGCTAGATCTTTCTGCAACGAGGCGATTTGCGCCACGCGCACTTTGATTTGTTGCGCTTCCTCTTCTGTAGTACCTCCGCCTCTCTTCATGAAACCAGGCTGTACAGCAAATTGCGTGATCGTTGGACCTACCCGAAACCCAATCACTGTGGCAACAATACCGAATTCAGCCAGCGTCTTTTCGATCATACCGGCCGTCTGGTTGATCGTGCGTTCATCGGGACGTGTGTTGTGGTCTGCAAGCAGAATATTCAGTGAAGGCAGGCGCTCATTCCGTTCGCGCGGCGCGGCAGGCTTTTTATCCTGATGCTCTGACACGCGCAGGGATTTTCTAAATTCCGGCGGCAAGGGCTCAGCCTTTTTGCGCGGCTGTTTCTCCTTTTTCTCTTCGACCGGAGGCGCTTCTTCCTGCACCTCTGGCTGGGCGACTGTTTCTACAGGTGGATTCTCACCGGCAAGTTTTGTCAATCCGCGTTCAAGCAATGCCCACAAGTTCAACCCGCTCATCAGGGCAAAAAGCCAGGGAATAAGCATTAAGAGCGTCCCAGCTGTTTGCCCAAACCGCCAGAACAACGTGACCATTCCCCAACCAATACGTCCCCCATCTGCACCTGTCTCCGCTCGGACAAGAGAATTGCCATTCATTGCGGCAAGCAAACCTATTGTCAGGAAGGCTGCGACTTCCAGGGCAAAGAGTCGGCCCCAAGGTAACGGAGTCACGCTACGGCGCAGCAAGGCATATCCAGCATATCCAAAGGCAAAGACGACAAGATATGCACCCCATCCAAACCACAACGCAAGACGCGTTACCCAGGGTGTCAGCAGCACGCCTTGAGTGTATCCACGCAGCGCCAGAAACACAATCAGCGCTGCCGCGATCAACAGAACACCGAACGTGTCACGGACGAAACGTCCGAAGTGTTGATTGAAACGCGCTAGGCGGTCGAGCCAATCATCGCTGAGCTCTGAGTCGTAAACACGCTGTGATTCAGAATTATTTGACATTATTAATCTAGCAACAAGCTCAATCCCATTCGCTGGTGTGACGGGTCTACATGCAAAATACGGGCCTTCAATTCTTGTCCTTGAAAGAGGATTTCGCGGGGGGTCTGATTTGGTTCAAGCACCATTTCAGAGGCATGGATCAATCCCTCGACGCCGGCTTCAATACGAGCAAATGCGCCATAGGACATCACACTGGTGATCACTGCGTTATGAATGCTGCCCATGGGGAAATCAGTCGAGGCGTGCTCCCACGGATTTGGCGTTATACGCTTTAGACTGAGCGCCACCCGGCAACGTTCCGCAGAAACATCCAATACTTGAACATTGATTTCCTCACCAAGCTTTACGATTTGATTCGGATGAGATACGCGTCCCCAAGACAATTCGGAAATGTGGATCAGCCCCTCGACTCCGCCAAGGTCAACGAACACACCAAAATCTGTGATGTTCGTGACTGTACCTTTGACATGCGAACCGGTTTGAAGCTCGTGAAACAGTTCAGCTCGTTTGCCTGGTTCCGCAAGAGCCGCGCGCTCGGAGAAAACAACTCGTCCATCTTCCGGCACACACTCGATGACCTTCACGTCCAGGTTTTTGCCAACGTATGCCTCAAGGCAGTCATCGCGATCGGCTTCGTGTTCCTTCCCCGCCAGATCGATCAGATGTGAAAATGGGATAAACCCAGCCAGTTCCTCATTTTCAACAAGCAAGCCTCCTCGATTATGACCAACCACCTTCATCCCGATGATACGATCCTTCGAATATATCTCCTGGATCATATCCCAATTGGTCTCAACTGCTTCCACCGCCGGCGACGGTTCAGCATTTGATAGGGGAACAGGCTTTGGTTTCATTGTCCCTTGTGGCGGACGCGGTGAGGTATGCTGGCGTTCCTCAGCCAGCACAGATTCCCACCAGCCTTCGTCAATGATGGGCATTGCACTTTCATACTTGCGTTTCGTGTTGTTGCTATTAGCGTCCATAGATTCTCCTTACTGTAATACTTCGTTTTGTTCCATATCGAGGATTGCACGCGCAACAGCTTCCACAGCCACCCGCTGCTTACGATAAAGGTCAGCTTCAGACATTGCCAGTCTCCCCGCCACCTCGCGCACTTTGCGCCCCTCGATAAATTTCATTTCAAGGATGTTGTAAAGAATCCATTCACTTGTAAATCTTCTTTCCCCTTCCGGTTTCACCTGGTCAACAGCTTTACGCAACAAGGCGCGCAAAGCATTGGGAGTATTCCCTTCATATTCTTCCGCCAGCATTTGAACGATCTTTAATTTCATGAGCGGGCTGTTTGTCAACTTGGGTCCGCCCCAGTAATGCGTGAGCGCATCTTTCACCCAATCTGCGAGATCCGATTCCTGCGGAAGAGGCTCAGTCAAGATACTGGCACGTGAGTCGTAGCGCCCCGCGGCCCGCATCCGTTGTAACATATCAATCTGAGGCTGTAAGTCCTCCAAGGATCGGAAAACTCGTTGCTGCAGTTGACGATCCTCCAAGGCAAGCGCTGCCCGATCTGCCAATAACCAGACCGCGTCGCGCTGATCTTTGTCCATAGGGCGATCGGCTTTGCGAGCTACGCCAAGCAGGCCCAAAAGTGGATGCACTTCATCACGGTCACCGTTTCCCCTGCGCTGATGAAGAGGCAAGATCCAGAAGCTGCCCCAGGTAAATTCATGTCTGCCATTTTCGCCATTGTGATTAATGAGTTGCAGTGCCTCATCGAGATCTTCTTTTTCGAGCAAGGCACGATTCCCTGCAACAACGCTGAGCGTCAATTCATTTCCATCGAGTGCAGCAACAAATGCACAGGGAGATTGCAAATGATCGCGGACCGCGGCGAGCACCGTTTCAAGGAATTGCTGCAAATCTCCACGTGTCAATAAGCGCTCTTCGATGTTTTGCAATAACTGGAGTTCGGCGTGGTCACGGCCAAAGAAAAGCAAGCGCTCCCACAATGGAGAGAATAACGTGACCGCATGTTCAAATAAGAGAACCGTCACTACCATTGTCAGAGGCACAAAACCAGAATATGGTTCCCCTTCAAAATACAATCCCGCACGTCGGACAATCGTGATGACGGCCAAGGCTAGAGAGGCAGTCACGGGTCCGCGTAGGAGCCACTTAAATAGACGGCTTTTGACAACTCGGTCCGGCCAGGAAACACCAAAGAATGCAACCGCATATGCCATAACGATAACCAAAACTGCAACCAGCACGTTGATAATAAAAGCTGTGCTCCAGAAGAAGAGCGGATACCGTGCTGCGATATTGGACCCAAACAGAAGGTACGGATAGGAACCGAGTGCCGGGGCTGTTGCGCCCGCCATCAGATACAACATCCTGCGCTGACCCGAACGAGTCAACATTCTGGAGAAGGCACGCACGAAGTTATAGCCTGCCCAGATCATGATCCCAATGTAGTAAACGGTGAAAAGCTCTGTCCACGCGGTACGGCGCAAGTGAGGAGCAGGGGCACCGTTTGGGACAAGCGCGCCGACGAGCAACCCTGCAACCAAAAGCAACAAAAAGCCCAACGAAGCCACGTAAATTAAACGCACTGCTATCCGGCGGCGTCCCCTCGAGGGTCGGCCGGCAGTCACAAGTAAGGCATCCGAAAGATGTAAATAAGCTGGGGGCAAAAAGATAATGCCCACCCATTGTAGACGCAAAAGTAATTCAATACCCCAATCTGGAATTGACTTGTTCTGCAGCGCCTCGGTGGTAAAAACTACAACAACACAGAGAAGGATGATGGCAAATGAGCGGGCAACCCGATCACGTAGGTTAAAAGATAAAGCATACAAGAACAGCGAAAACGCTGTAATTGCAATACCAGCCGTTAAGATACTGTTGATGGTTTTGAGCCCCACCAATAATCCATCCAACCAACCGTTAAACATACCATCCTTCCAAAACTATTTGATTGCTCTCCCAAAGAACAAAGCTACATCCTGAGTTGGGTAATACTGGTCATTATACCCGCAGAATTCGTATCCGAATTTCTGTGCAAGGCGAATGTAAGCCTGGTTTTTTGACTGCATTTCCAGGATGAGACGCCGGATGCCTCTTTCCAAAGCCCAGGTCTGGAGCGCTGTTAAAAGAGCGGATGCCGCCCCTTTTCGTCTCTGTGTGGGCGCAACAACAACATCCGTGACCCAAGCAATAGCAGAAGCCTGTTCCACAATAGCACATATGTAACCAATGGGAATGCCCTCCTCCATTGCGACCAACACAGCGTCGCGATGTGTCCATTCGTCAGCTAAAGTGGAAGGAATGCGAGGGTATTTCACTTCAATGGAACGCGGCAGGCGCACCTCCCGGAAACTGGCGCTTACCTGTCCCGACTCGCGGCGCAGCTCCAGTTGCCAGACATAATCACTCGTACCGGAATGATCCAGCGCCATCAGGCGCAGAATGTCACTTGCCTTGGCAGGACGGATTTCAAAAGAAGACACAATTCCTCCAACTATTGATTGACCACACGGACCGCAATCACACAGGGCTCCAGCGATGCGCCAACGTTATCGGTAATCACCAGACGCAGAAAATAATCTCCGTTTGTCAGGGAAGATGTGTTCCACTCACCCAGCGATTCGTTTTGCTTTGGCTCGCGATCGGCTGAGATCGTTGCCCAATTCTGCGTTCCCATCGGGGCGACTTCATACTTA
>WNFU01001438.1_pt1 | contig 41197 bp, 36 predicted proteins | sample 5400121 | NCBI WGS metagenome assembly WNFU01 (sample SAMN13153360, study PRJNA577476) | soil metagenome | isolation source: 100 cm soil or saprolite under grassland replicate 1 | place: USA:California | collected 2016-06-15
CGGCCAGCATCGCGGCCACCTCCGCCTTCGAGCGCAGCGCCACGGCCAGCCCGTGTTTGCCGGCCACCGCCTGCGCGGCCCGCGCCCCCGCCGGGTCGCTGTCCCCCGTGGCCAGCGAAACCGCCAGTGCACTACCGCCGCACAACGGTGCGGTCAGCTCCTTGACGATCTGGTGCACCTCGGCGTCATCACCGAACAGGTGCAGGATGGCCAGCAGGGTCACCGCCACCGGCTCACCGAAGTCCAACAGGTGCCGCGCTTGCTCGACGATGCCGCCCGGGTCGTGCAGGTCCGCGTCCAGGTAGTGGGTGGCGCCCTGCGGGGTGCTGGTCAACAGCGCACGGGCGTGCACCAGCACCAGCGGATCGTTATCCACGTAGACCACCCGGGCGGCGGGGGCGATGCCTTGGGCCACCTCGTGCAGGTTCGGCCGGACGGGCAGCCCGGTCCCGATGTCCAGGAACTGGCGGACCCCCAGCCCCGCGGCCAGATGCCGCACCACCCGAACCATGAACGCCCGGTTCGCCCGCGCGGTGACCGGCAGGCTGGGCAGCTTGCCGGCCAACTCGTCCCCGGCGTTTCGGTCGGCCTTGAAGTTGTCCTTCCCGCCCAACCAGTATTCGTAGATCCGCGCCGGGTGTGGCCGGTTAACGTCGAACCCCAGCGTCTGATGCGCTCTCATCTCAGACGGCTCCCCGGCTTCGCGGCATGACGGCCACCGGCCGCTCCGACACCAATCGATGCCGTGCGCTGGGCGGCCAGCCGGGTTATCAACGGCCGTCGATCACCAGCCACCGCGCCCCGGCGCATCCACTCGCCCGCGGTGATGATCGGCAACACCTGGGTCGGTTGCGTCCAGCCCTCCGCCGCGTCCCGATACGGCGCGGGCGGCTGGCGCCGCCAATGCGCCCGGGGCGTCGAGGCGGGCACGCAGACCGTGCGCAGCCGGATCAACTCCTGCGTACCGGCCGCCAACTCCCAACCGGTCACCAGCCACAACCTCGGCCACGGCGCCCGCATCACGCCCCCGGTCACCCAGAACTCGTAACCGGACCCGTCACCGACGCTCGGCGGATACTCCACCGCGTCCACCCACAACACGTCACCGGCCGCGAACGGCGCCCGCTCCTCGTGCATGACTCCCCTCCGCATCGGACCTGCATCACGCGCCCGACCGCCCAGCCCCAACCACCCCCCCGGGTCGGCGTAACCCAGGAAGAGGGACCAGACGGCCGGACGCGCTCACCTTGACGGCACGGACCCATGTCAGCGAACCGCCAAGGAGTCCGCAGTGGCTGAGCAGAGATGGTGCGCGGTCCAGAAGGGACGCTGTATGGATAGACGCTCATGATCAACATCCGACCACTCGATGCGATGCGGTTGACCATGTATTGGGTGACCTAGACTCGATCGACCCTGGTTGCTTCAATTTCCTTCGGCGACGGAGCCGCTGGCATGGATCCTCGGCGCGACAAGCGATGCCACCGCTGCGGTACACGGTTGGCTCACGACAACTCGGGCGGGTACTGCGCACCGTGCAAGGTGGCCAGTCGCGATCGGTTCGCGGCTTCGCCCGAGGTTCCCGCCGATTTCTGGGACAACGAGGCAATCAGGGAGGCACTGGCATGCCGTCACATGGGACGGGTGATCCGGTCGTACAGGTGCCATCCGTTCCACGGTCGCCGGCCGCTTCCGCAAGAGGTCGTAGCGGGTTGGATCGGCGTTACCCAGGGGCAGCTCAGCCATATCGAGACCGGGCCGCCCATCGTTCATCTCGACCGGCTGATCCACTGGGCGCGGCTGCTGCGCATCCCTCCAGGGTGCCTGTGGTTCGCCCTCCCTGAAGACAGCGCCACCCGACCCGGCGGTCTCCTGCTACCCACAGCAAGGCAGCCAGCGCATGCCCTCGGTGATGTTGGGATCCCGTTGTGGTGGGGTGCTGTAGATGTGGTTGATGCGTCGTTGTGGTGGGCACCTGGGGATACCGTCGAGATAGTCAGTCAGTTCAGCGGGAGGGACCTTACCTTGGACCGACGCGGGGCGACGTTCACTCTCGCGGGTGTGGTCTTCGGAAGCACCCTGCTGGACCCGCTTGAACGCTGGCTATCTGATCTGGACGAAAGGCCGTCGTTATCTAGCCCGGGGGAAGGATCTGCCGCGAATCGTCGCGGGGCAATTGGCTATCAGGAAGTCGAGCAAATTGAAAACGCGGCACGAGTCTTCCGTGATTGGGACGACCGATTCGGTGGCGGGTTGCGCCGCAAGGCCGTGGTTGGACAGTTGAACGAGGTTGCCGATCTGTTGCGAGGCTCCCACCCGCAGGAAATACGGCGTCGTCTGTTCAGAACAATGGCGCAACTTTCGGAGACGGCAGCCATCATGTCGTGGGACTGCGGCGACCAGGCTCTCGCTCAACGGTACTATGTCTTGGGTCTTCGTGCCTGCAAGCCCGCCGATGACCGCTCATTCGCCGCGAACATTATGGCCGGTATGGCTCGGCAGCTTTTGTACCTCGGCCACGTCAATGATGCACTGGAATTGGTCAGGCTCGCTCAAGAAAACTCTGCCGGCCATGCGACCGCAGCCGTCCGATCGATGCTGCACACCCGGGAGGCATGGGCATACTCGAAGCTCGGCCGCATCTCAGCCTTCCGGCGGGCGACCGCCAAAGCTGAAGACGCATTGGCCGATGCGAGGCCAGCTGAAGAGCCCCATTGGATCAGCTATTTCGACCGGGCTGAACTGGAAGGCACGACGGGTGGCCGCCTGCTGGAATTGGCTCATGAGCGACCGGAACTCGCTGAGGAGACCGCCGAGCGCATCAACCAGGCGATAGCTCTTCGCCGCCCGGGTCGGCTTCGTAGTTTCGCGCTTGACCAGATAGGGCTTGCCGAGGCCCGGCTCATCCAGGGCGAGATGGAGGAGGCTTCACGACTCGGCCACGCCGCCGCCGCCGTGGTTGAGCAGACGCCCTCCGACCGGGTTCGTGTCCAGCTCGCCGAGTTTTATCAGCACAGCAATACGTGCGACAACATTCCGGCTATCGCGAATTTGCGCGACCGAATCCGGCCGCTTTTGTCGTCGCAGCCTGCCTAGTGTTCCGAGGAGTCGTTTTGCCCCGCATCGCAATTACCGGCCACATGAACCTGACCGCTGCGAGCGTGCCCCTAATCTACAGGGAAATCGTCGACCTGCTACGACAATATGAAGGCAATGACCTAGTCGGCATAAGTTGTATTGCACGCGGCGCCGACTCGATCTTTGCGCAGGCAATTCTCGATCTCGGCGGAAGACTGGAAGTCATTCTACCAGCATCCGACTATCGAGAAACGAAGGTGAAGCCTGACCACACGGAACACTTTGACGATCTGCTGCGCCGCGCGACAGCGGTCCGGGTAATGCCCTTTGCCAAGGCGAGTCGAGAAGCATACGAAGCGGCGAACAATTCCGTCCTTTCGTCCTGTGACAGGCTGTTTGCTGTTTGGGATGGTCGAAGCGCTGTGGACCAAGGCGGCACCGGCGCAGTGGTGGAAGAGGCTCGTTTACGGGGTATTGGCGTTGACATTATTTGGCCGGATGGCGCAGCCCGAGATTGATTCGGTGTCAGCGCTCTGACTCGCGTTCGGCGAGACCGATGGCTTACCCGACGGATGCCGGGCGAAGATTACGGCGGTGCCTCCGCTCGGACTTCCAGTTCCTTCGAGTGGTTTGCCGAGTCGGGCTCATAGCCTAGCGCCGTTACCGCGTCGACGATGGCCAGGAGGGCCGCGGATCAAGGGGAGGCGGGGGATGCTCTTGGCTCCGGCTTCGTCGGAGCCGATCCCAGCTACGGCGTGCCTGGATGACCTGGCCGATAGCGGAGTGCAGCTCCAGCACGATACGGACGTGTTCGGCGCTCCAGGGGTAGGGCTCAGGGCCCGTGCCGGGGTTCATGGGGATGTCGGAGTCGTCGAAGCGTCGCAGCGCGGCGTCCATGGCCCGTACCGCCGCGACGTAGGCACGGCGGGCCTCCTTGAGCGCGGAGACGGTTGGGCCGTACACGCCGCCTAGCCTATCGAACTTTCGTTCGAACGGCGGGCAGACTGCGCCCTTGACCTGCGGCTACGTTAGCGGCGTGGACCTAGACCCCGACTCAGCCACGGCGATCGCAAGCCGCAAGCACTGGCGGACGGCCGGTGTTGCGGCGATCCACAGCCCGCCGGGATCCTCCGCCGTTGTCCGAGTTCAGCCGATGCTGCACCCGGCCGGTCGGGAACGCTATCGGGCCAGCATCATCCGCAACGGCCGCGCCGAACACAGCGTGCCCGCCTACACCGCTATCGAAGCGGTCATCTGGGCGGAGCGGGTACGCCTCGACTGATCCACCGGCCGTGACGAGCGCCGCACGGTGCCTGCTGCTTGCGGCGCCCCACCTGCGCGTGGCCGTGGCCGGCCGCTTGGAGTGACTTCGCCGTGCGGCAGGGCGAATCCTCAACCCGCACCGGGCGTTCGGCAAGCCGGCCGTGCCGGTTCTGTGGATAACGAGGGTGGGGTGAAGCTCCTATATGTCAATAGGACTTGCGGCAGAGCCAAACCGGAGCCGGTCAACTGTAGTCTGATCTTGAGGGTTAGCCGCCGGGGCATCGGTTGTCACCGCCGCTGCGTTCTTGGCAGATAGCGGGTCCGGATGGCGGTGGAGGCGGTGGGGTCGGCCTGTGGTCCGCCTCGGCGGCGGCCGGTAGGGCGAGCATGCCGAGCGCCACCGCTAACGCGAGATAGACAGCACCGGCCCGGGTCATCCGACCGACAAACGCCACGACTGCGATCAGCGCTGGGCCGCCCGCGGCCACGCCGGCCAACAGCAGCACCGCCGCCGCCGCCCTACGGCGCAGCTCGGCCGAGTCAGCCCCGCCGTAGGTCTGGTCATCGGCCCACCCCTGCAGACCGATGCCGAAGCACCGCCACGCCAGGGCCAGCACAGCCAGCACCCATACGATCGTCAAGAGCACAACCGCGGTGGGAGCCCACCGTTGCGCGGCCGGCGAGGTCGTCATGCGGTCAAGCTATGGCCGACGGGTGCTGTCGTCATGAGCCCGCAGACTCAGGTGATCCAGGTGAACGTACTCAGTGCGGTGAACACCGCCGTGGCCAGGCAGCGCCGACGATGGCGGACATCGGTCAGTCTGGGGTTCAACACAGTCAACGTTCGTGGTCACCGCACAGTCTGCGGGTCTCACACTCCGGCCAGAGCTGGTGAGGGTGCCGGTCGGATCCTCAGGCAGTTGAGGATGATCGTGTAGAGCCGCCGGGCGAGGTAGCGCTTCAGGCAGCGAACAATGTCCCTGGTCGACAGGCCCTGGGCGCGACGTCGTTCGGCATATTCCCGGGTGGCTGGGTCGACGCGCATGCGGTTGATGGCGATCATGTAGAGGGCGCGGTTGGCCTGCCGGTCGCCGCCGCGGTTGAGTCGGTGCCGGTTAGTGCGGCCGGAGCTGGCCGGCACCGGGGAGACGCCGCACAGCATCGACCAGGCCGCCTCGCTGCGCACACGCTGAGGGTTGTCGCCGGCGGTGATGAGCAACTGCGCGGCCGTGTCGGTGCCACAGCCGGCGATCTCCAATAGCTGTGGGGCGAGCTGGGTAAGCATCGCCCGCAGGTCCACCTCGGCGTCGGAGATCTCCTTACGCAGGTATGTGCATCGGCGGGCCAGCCGGCGCAGGCCACCTTGGCCGCCGCGACCGGGTCGGCCAAATCCAGGCCGGGACGTAGTGCAGCGCAGGCGGAAACCAGCTCCTGACCCCGCAGGTCGAGCAGGTGGGACCGCAGCGGCTCGGGAGCGGCACGGACCATGCCGATCAAGGCGTTGAACGCGGCCGTGTGCGACTTGACCGCCGACAGCCGGGCGACACGCACAGCCCGGATAGCCTCGACCTGCCCGTCGCGGGTCTTCGGCTCGCCTGTGGCCTCCCCGGTACCCGCGCGGGTCGCCGTACCTTCCGGTCAGGTTGCGGCCGATCCATGATCGGAGGGTACGTCCGGCCGGTACCCCAGCGGACAGCAACCGATCAGCCGGTGATCTGCTGGACACGCGACGTCACACTGTCCGGCGTGACCCCTCCGGATCAACGCGTCGAGTGGATGCCGGCCCCTCCACCGAGATCCCGACGCTGGCCGACCGTACTCGCATTCGCCCTCGCCCCGGTGCTGTTCTTCGCGGGGATCGGCGTCGGCTACCTGATCCACAAGCCCACCAGCTCACCAGCCGCCGCGCCCACTACCGCCACGACACCCACGGCGGCCACCGGCATCCCAGCCACCACGCCATCGGCCGCACCTTCCCCGACTAAGGCAGCGCTGCATCCGTTGGGCGAGGACGCCCACGGCTCCGTCGTCACGGTCACCGCCTACGCGTACAAGCAGCCGACCGCGCAGTCCGCTCCTCCTCCGGAGCAGGCCGGATATGTGTGGGCGTCCGCCGACGTCAAGGTCTGCTCGGTATACCGGACCCTGACCGTCTCGCACCTTCCCTGGTTGCTCGTCTACCCGGACGCCACGGTCATCGAACCGAGCAGCACGGGATATCGGCAATTCCAGCAGCCGGAGTTCCCCTGGGGCGACCAGCATCTCGATGCCGGTCGATGCATGCGCGGCTGGATCACCTATGCGGTTCCGGCCGACAAGCGACCGACAATGGTGGAGTACCAGGGCCGGGACGACCCGGCCGTGGACTGGAAAGTCGCCTAGTTCGAGGTCAAGATCCACGCCCCGCATTCGCGATGGTAGTGACCACAACACGGGATCATGGCCAAAATCATGCAGCCCAAATCCGGCCCGCCCTGGTCATGTATCCGATGGAGGGGTTTCCGCGGTGGGGAACGGTGCTCATCGTGGTCGCGATGACCGCGCTCGGGCTGCTTGGTGCGTGGCGGGGTCGTGGTCGGATCGCCCGGGGCGAACGCGAGACCTCCTTCGTCTGGCCGTGCTGGTGCCTGCGGCCCTGGTGACCACGGCGCTCGTGCCGCTACGGCCGCCCGGCCCGGCCTTTGCCGGCGTCCTGGTCAGCTGCGCCGCCGGGTTGCTGCTGAGCGGGGTGTATCTGATGGGATCCGGACCGGCGACGAGTCAGGCCGCCGACGGGGCCGGGACCGACCGCCCGTCCTCGGTGGAGTTCCGCCTGCCGCGTGCCAGCAGGACGGTCCGGCTCCCCTGCTGGACTTACAACCTTGACACCCCGCGCCGAAGTTCTCCGGCATCTACGGGCGGTATGGCCAATCGCGCACGTCAGGGACCTTATCGAAGCAGCGAGTACCGCTCCCCTCTGGAGGCGGAAGGGCAGGACCGAATCCTGCCGTATTGGGACCCCGACGGCGAGCCTCGTCGCCGTCGGGTGCCGGCTCATGCCCGGGGCCTAGAGCACTGTCGCCGGAGTTTCGATCATGGTTACTAAAGTGACTCTTGACCCAGGGGGTACCAGCGTCCAAGATCTCCAAGCGGCGCCCGCCTCAGGCGGCCGCGTACCCCGGCATCGGGTAGTCGGCGAGCAGCTCGCGCACCTCGCCCCCGATCGCCTCGATCGCCGCCTCGTCCTCCTTGAGCGCGGCCGTGATCGCGTCGTCCATCCATGCCGCCACCTGCGGCATCTGCTCCTCGGTCAGCCCCCGCGTGGTCAACGCCGGGGTACCCAGCCGGATCCCCGAGGGGTCGAACGGCTTGCGCGGGTCGTAGGGCACGGTGTTGTAGTTCAGCTCGATCCCGGCGCGGTCGAGGGCCTGCGCGGCGGGCTTGCCGGCGATCCCCTTGCTGGTCAGGTCGACCAGGATCAGGTGGTTGTCGGTACCCCCGGAGATCAGGTCGAAGCCCCGCTCGGTCAGCGCCGCGGCCAGCGCCTGCGCGTTGCGGACGATCTGCTGCGCGTAGTCCCGGAAGGCCGGCTGGGCCGCCTCGTGCAGCGCGACCGCGATGCCGGCGGTCGTGTGGTTGTGGGGTCCGCCCTGCAGGCCCGGGAAGACCGCCTTGTCGATGGCCTTCGCGTGTTCCTCGGTCGACATGATCATGGCGCCGCGCGGGCCGCGCAGGGTCTTGTGCGTGGTCGTGGTGATCACGTCGGCGTACCCGACCGGCGACGGGTGGGCCCCGCCTGCGATGAGCCCGGCGATGTGCGCGATGTCGGCGACCAGGATCGCGCCGACCTCGCGCGCGATCTCGGCGAAGGCGGGGAAGTCGATGGTGCGCGGGATCGCCGTACCGCCGCAGAAAATGATCTTCGGGCGCCCGGCCCGGGCCAGGTCGCGGACCTCGTCGAAGTCCACCCGGCCGCTGTCCTTGCCCACGTTGTACTGCACCGCCCGGAACCACTTGCCGGTGGCCGACACCGACCAGCCGTGGGTCAGGTGGCCGCCCATCGGCAGGGCCATGCCCATGATCGTTTCCCCGGGCTGGGCGAAGGCCAGGTAGACGGCCAGGTTGGCGGGCGAGCCGGAGTACGGCTGGACGTTGGCGTGGTCCACCCCGAACAGCGCCCGGGCCCGCTCGGCGGTCAGCGTCTCGATCGGGTCGATGAGCTGCTGACCCTCGTAGTACCGCCGGCCGGGGTATCCCTCGGAGTACTTGTTGGTCAGCACCGACCCGGTGGCCTCCAGCACGGCGACGGAGACGTAGTTCTCGGAGGGGATCATGCGCAGCTTGTCGTGCTGGCGCTGGGCCTCGCTCTCGATCAGTACCGCGAGCTGCGGGTCGGTCGAGGCAAGGTGGGAGATCGGGGGTACGTGCATGGTGTTCTCCTCGACGGTCGCTCCCGACACCCAGGCGCGCGGTGCCGCGGGTCTTGGTCGCTCCCCGGTGGTCTATTCCACCTTCAACTGCGCCAGTCGCGGTGACCCTTGCGATCCTAGTGGCTCCGCGGGTGGGGGTTCACGCCCGAGATCGTAGGACCTAGTCCGGGACCCGGCGGTAGGCACCGTCGCTGGCGCTGGTCGCCATCGAGGCGTAGGCGCGCAGAGCGGCCGACACCGGGCGCTGCCGGTCGGCCGGCGCGTACGGGCGGTCCCGCTTCTCCTGCGCGATGCGGCGCGCCTCCAGCACGTCGTCGGGCACGGCGAGGGTCAGCCGCCGAGTCGGGATGTCGATCTCGATCGGGTCGCCCTCCTCGACGAGGGCGATCAGGCCGCCGCTCGCCGCCTCGGGGGACACGTGCCCGATGGACAACCCACTGGTACCGCCGGAGAACCGCCCGTCCGTGATCAACGCGCACACCTTGCCCAGCCCCCGGCCCTTGAGGAACGAGGTCGGGTAGAGCATCTCCTGCATGCCCGGCCCGCCCTTGGGCCCCTCGTACCGGATCACCACGACGTCGCCCGGCTGGATGGCACCGGCGAGGATGCCGCTGACCGCGTCCTCCTGGGACTCGAAGACCCGCGCCAGGCCCCGGAAGGACCAGACCTCCTCCGGTACCCCCGCGGTCTTGACGACCGCGCCCTCCGGGGCGAGGTTGCCGAACAGGATGGCCAGCCCGCCGTCCTGGGAGTAGGCGTGCGCGACGTCCCGGATGCACCCGCCCGCGGCGTCGGTGTCCAGCCGGTCCCAGCGGTTGGTCGTGGAGAACGGCTCGGTCGTGCGGACCCCGCCGGGCGCGGCGTGGAACAGCTCGACGGCCTCGGAGGAGGGGGACGCGCCCCGGACGTCCCAGCGGGACAGCCATTCGTCGACGCTGCGCGAGTGCACGGTGACCACGTCGCGGTGCAGCAGGCCGCCGCGGTCCAGCTCGCCGAGGATGGCCGGGATGCCGCCGGCCCGGTGGACGTCCTCCATGTGGTACGTCGAGGATGGCGCAACTTTGGACAGGCACGGCACGCGGCGGGAGACCGCGTCGATGTCGGCGACCCCGAAGTCCAGCCCGGCCTCGCGGGCGGCGGCGAGCAGGTGCAGGACGGTGTTGGTGGAGCCGCCCATGGCCACGTCGAGGGCCATGGCGTTCTCGAAGGCCTGCCGCGACGCGACCGACCGGGGCAGGACGGTGGCGTCGTCCCCGTCGTACCAGCGACGGGCGAGGTCCACGACCACGCGCCCGGCCTCCTCGAAGAGCGCGCGCCGCGCGGCGTGCGTGGCCAGGGTGGAGCCGTTGCCCGGCAGCGCCAGCCCGATCGCCTCGGTCAGGCAGTTCATCGAGTTGGCGGTGAACATGCCCGAGCAGGAGCCGCAGGTCGGGCACGCGGAGCGCTCGATCTCGCCGAGCTGGGCGTCGGTCACCGACTCGTTGGAGGAGGCGATCATCGCGTCGATCAGGTCGATCCGCGAGTGCACGACGCCCTCGATCGCGACCGTCTTGCCGGCCTCCATCGGCCCGCCGGAGACGAACACGGCCGGGATGTTCAACCGAAGCGCGGCGATCAGCATCCCCGGCGTGATCTTGTCGCAGTTGGAGATGCACACCAGGGCGTCGGCGCAGTGCGCGTTGGCCATGTATTCCACGGCGTCGGCGATCAGCTCCCGGCTGGGCAGGGAGTAGAGCATCCCGCCGTGGCCCATGGCGATGCCGTCGTCGACCGCGATCGTGTTGAACTCCCGGCCCACCCCGCCGGCCCGGGCGACCGCGCCGGCGACGAGCTGGCCGAGGTCCTTGAGGTGCACGTGTCCCGGTACGAACTGGGTGAAGCTGTTGGCGATGGCGATGATCGGCTTGCCGAAGTCGTCGTCGGTCATGCCGGTGGCGCGCCACAGCGCGCGGGCGCCGGCCATGGTACGGCCATGCGTGGAGGTCTTCGACCGCAGCTCAGGCATAGCTCTAGAGTCTGGCACCTCGCACGCGGCGGCACGACACCGACCGGCGGTTCCACCCGGCGGGAGGCAGGACCGACCCCGCGTCCCACGCGGTAGGCGCTGATCGGGCAGAGTAGATCCCGTGCCCATCGCCATGGGGCTCCCGCTTGCCGCATTGAGCGGCCTCGTCCTCGCCGCCGTCGGCGCGGGGATCCTGCACCGCGCGCGGCGGACGGTCGAGCCCGAGGCGCGCTCGGCCTACCGCCTGATCGCTGCCGGCCTGATGGCGGGCGCGGTCGGCCTCGCCGGCACGGCCGTGCTGGAGTTCGGTCCCGGCTGGCCGGTCCGGCTCGCGCCGTTCGCCGCCGGTCAGGCCGTGGGCGGGGTCCTGCTGCTGGCCGGGCTCCTCCGGCTGCCCGGCGTGGCCGGCGAGCCGGGTACCGTGCCGCGCCAGGCCCTCGACGGCGCCCTGATCGCGGCGTGCACACTGCACGTCACCTGGACGCTGGTCGTCGAGCCGGCGCTGGTCCGGCGGGTGGGCCACCCCGCGCCCTCGATCAGCGACCCGCGGACCTTCCTGCTCGGCATCCCGCTGCTGGTCACGCTCGCCGCCGTGGGGATCGCCGGGGTCACCGCGAGCCGGGCCCGGCCGCCCCGCACGCCGCTCGTGCTGACCTGTGCGAGCCTCGCCGCGACCGAGCTGGCCGGCCTGTTCCTGCTGGTCGCGCTCCGCTACGGCGGCGGCGCCGCGGTCGCGGTGCTGGGTGGCGGGTACGCCCTGAGCCTCGTCGTGACGGCGCGATTGGCGCGGCGGGCCGACCTCGCCGCCGGCGCTGAGGCCGGCATCCCCGGCACCGGCATCCTGGTCGTCCTGGTGCCAGTCGGCGCCGCGATCATCGCGGCGGTCACCCGGATGATCGTGTACGGCGGCACCGACAACGTCAGCGCGGTGATCGCGGTGATCATCGGGGCCCTGATCATGGTCCGGCAGATCGTGGCCAACAGCGCCGCCCGCCGGTACGCCCACCGGCTGGCCGAGCGCGAGGCGCTGTTCAAGGAGATGGCGTTCACCGACGCGCTCACCGGCCTGGGCAACCGGCGCCGGCTGCTGCGCGTGCTCTACGAGGACGCGGTCGGCGGGCCGCCCTGCGTGCTCATGGCCATCGACCTGGACGGGTTCAAGAACGTCAACGACATGCGTGGGCACGACGTCGGCGACGCGGTACTGGTCGAGGTGGGCCGCCGGCTGCGGGCCAACCTACGGCCGGGCGACCTCGCCGCGCGGCTGGGCGGCGACGAATTCGCGGTGCTCATGTGGAGCCGGCTGGAGGAGGCGGTACGGGTCGCCGAACGGCTGCTGACCGTGCTCGGCGCGCCCTACGACACCGACGGCTCGGCGGTGTTCCTGTCCGCGAGCATCGGCCTCGCCGGCTGCGCCACCGCCGACAACGTACCGTCCCTGCTGCACAACGCCGACCTGTCGCTGCGCTTCGCCAAGCAGCGGGGCAAGAGCCGGGTGGAGCGCTACGACGCCGCCTACGACCAGTGGATGCGCCGGCGGATCACCGTGGAGCAGGAGCTGCGCGGGGCGATCGAGCGCGAGGAGCTGTCCCTGGTGTACCAGCCCGTGGTGGAGCTCCCGGAGGGCCGTACCGTCGGGGTCGAGGCGCTGGTCCGCTGGCACCACCCCGCGATGGGGCTGGTCTCGCCGGCCGAGTTCATCCCGATCGCCGAGGAGTCCGGGCTGGTCACCCGGGTCGACCGCTGGGTCCTGCACCAAGCCTGCCACCAGCTCTCCCGGTGGATCGCCGAGGGGCACGACCCGTGGGTCTCGGTGAACATCTCGATCCGCGAGCTGCACCGGCCCGAATACGTGGAGCAGGTGGTCGAGGTGCTGCGGGCCCACCGGGTACCGCCCGAGCGGCTCGTGCTGGAGGTGACCGAGCACGCCGTCGCGCTCGACCCCGAGGAGGTGGTCGACCGGCTGGCCGAGCTGCGCGCGGTCGGGGTACGCATCGCGCTGGACGACTTCGGGGCCGGGTACTCCTCGCTGGGGCAGCTGCGCCGCCTCCCGGTGGACATCCTCAAGATTGACAAGACGCTCGTCGTGGAGCCGGCGCGCGAGCCGACCAGCCCGGCCGCCCCGCTCGTCGGGGTCGTCGCCGGCCTGGGCCGCCAGCTCGACCTGGAGGTCATCGCCGAGGGCGTGGCCGAGCGCTCGCAGCAGGAGATCGTGCTGGCCGCCGGATGCCGGCTCGTGCAGGGCGAGCTGGTCGGGCGACCGATGCCCGCCGAGCACCTGGAGCTGCTGTTCGCCGGGGAATCGGCGATCCCCGCGCGGCCCGAGCCACCTGGCGATTCGCGACCCGCCCAGGATGTGGGACAGGTTGACTCAGCTCGCGAGATGCGTCAGAGTTAGGCGCATGTCGCCGATCCGGTACGCCCGAGTACTTACCTGAGCGCACTCTCCTCTAGAGAGTGCGCTGACCCCCGTGCGTTTGGCACGCGGGGTTTTTTAGTGCCCGGACGCCCGGACCCCACTCGACCCAGCAGAGGCCGCAGATGAGCAGACCGACACCCGAGACCCTCGCGCACCGACCGGCACCCGCCGGCGGTCCCGCCCGGGTAGACACTTCCGCCGCCAAGGCCCGGGCGGTGGTCGACGAGCCGACGACCGGCGCCGGGTCCCTGGTCCGCTCCCTGGAGGCGCTCGGGGTGGAGGTGGTGTTCGGGATCCCGGGCGGGGCGATCCTGCCCGCCTACGACCCGCTGTTCGACTCCTCGGTCCGGCACATCCTGGTACGGCACGAGCAGGGCGCCGGGCACGCGGCCACCGGGTACGCCCAGGCGACCGGCCGGGTCGGGGTCTGCATCGCGACCTCGGGTCCGGGTGCCACCAACCTGGTGACCCCGATCGCGGACGCGTACATGGACTCGGTCGGCATCGTCGCGATCACCGGTCAGGTGCCGCGCGCGTCGATCGGCACCGACGCGTTCCAGGAGGCCGACATCGCCGGCATCACGGTGCCCATCACCAAGCACAACTACCTCGTCCAGTCCGGCGACGACCTGCCCCGGATCCTGGCCGAGGCGTTCCACCTCGCCAGCACCGGCCGACCCGGTCCGGTCCTCGTGGACGTCCCCAAGGATGTGCTGCAGGGCCAGACCCGGTTCAGCTGGCCGCCGAAGCTGGACCTGCCCGGGTACCGCCCGACCCTGCACCCGCACGGCAAGCAGATCCGGGAGGCGGCCAAGCTGATGGTCACCGCCCGGCGCCCGATCCTGTACGTCGGCGGCGGCGTCATCAAGGCCGGCGCCTCGGCGGCGCTGCGCCAGCTCGCCGAGCTGACCGGCAGCCCCGTCGTCACCACGCTGATGGCCCGCGGCGCGTTCCCCGACTCGCACCCCCAGCACCTCGGGATGCCCGGGATGCACGGCACCGTCGCGGCGGTGTACGCGCTGCAGAAGTCCGACCTCATCGTCGCCCTCGGGGCCCGCTTCGACGACCGGGTCACCGGCAAGCTCGACTCCTTCGCCCCCAACGCCGCCATCATCCACGCCGACATCGACCCGGCCGAGATCGGCAAGAACCGGGCCGCCGACGTGCCGATCGTGGGCGACGCGCGGTTCGTCATCGAGGAGCTGGTCACCGCCGTCGCGGGCGAGCACGCCGCCGGCCACCGGGCCGACCTCGGCGAGTGGTGGCGCACGCTCAACGAGCTTCTCGACCGGTACCCGCTGGGCTGGGAGGAGCCGCCGGACGGCACGCTGGCCCCGCAGTACGTCATCAAGCGCATCGGCGAGATCGCCGGCCCCGGCGCGCTCTACGTGGCAGGCGTGGGCCAGCACCAGATGTGGGCCTCCCAGTTCATCAACTACGAGAACCCCGGCACCTGGCTCAACTCCGGCGGCCTGGGCACCATGGGCTACGCGGTGCCGGCCGCGATGGGCGCGAAGGTCGGCAAGCCCGGCGCCACGGTCTGGGCCATCGACGGCGACGGCTGCTTCCAGATGACCAACCAGGAGCTGGCCACGTGCGCCCTGGAAGGCATCCCGATCAAGGTGGCCGTCATCAACAACGGCAACCTCGGCATGGTGCGCCAGTGGCAGACGCTCTTCTACAACGAGCGGTACTCCAACACCGACCTCGGTACCCACAAGCACCGGGTACCCGACTTCGTCAAGCTCGCTGAGGCGCTGGGCTGCATCGGCCTGCGCTGCGAGACCGCCGAGGACGTCGACAAGACCATCGAGGCGGCGATGGCCATCGAGGACGCCCCGGTGGTGGTGGACTTCGTGGTCGGCAAGGACGCGATGGTCTGGCCGATGGTCGCCGCCGGTACCAGCAACGACGAGATCATGTTCGCCCGGGGCGTGCGCCCGGCCTTCGAGGAGGACGAACTCTGATGAGTAAGCACACCCTCTCGGTTCTCGTCGAGAACAAGCCCGGGGTACTGGCGCGGGTGGCGCAGCTGTTCTCGCGGCGCGGGTTCAACATCGACTCGCTGGCGGTGGGCGAGACCGAGCACCCGGAGGTCTCCCGCATCACCATCGTGGTCAACGCCGACCAGTCCCCGCTGGAGCAGGTGACCAAGCAGCTCAACAAGCTGGTCAACGTGCTGAAGATCGTGGAGCTGGAACCGAGCACGAGCGTGCAGCGGGAGCTGCTGCTCGTGAAGGTCCGGGCGGACCGGCCGATCCGGTCGCAGGTGCTGGAGACGGTGCAGCTCTTCCGCGCCCGCGTGGTCGACGTCGCGCCGGACACCCTCACGATCGAGGCCACCGGTACCGCCGACAAGTTGGACGCGCTGCTGCGCGACCTCGAGACCTACGGAATCAAGGAAATGGTGCAGTCCGGCCTGGTCGCCATCGGCCGCGGCTCGCGCTCGATCACCGGCCCGGTCCTGCGGGCTACTGCTGCTGCCTGAGGAGAACGAGGAAATGACCGCTGAGGTCTACTACGACGATGACGCCGACCTGTCGATCATCGCCGGCAAGAAGGTCGCCGTCATCGGGTACGGCAGCCAGGGCCACGCGCACGCGTTGTCGTTGCGCGACTCCGGCGTCGACGTGCGGGTCGGGCTGCCGGAGGGGTCCAAGAGCCGGGTCAAGGTGGCCGAGCAGGGCCTGCCGGTCGGTACCCCGGCCGAGGTGAGCGCGTGGGCCGACGTCATCATGCTTCTCGCGCCGGACACCGCGCAGCGGCACGTCTACGCCGCCGACATCGAGCCCAACCTCACCGAGGGCAAGGCGCTGTTCTTCGGGCACGGGCTCAACATCCGGTACCGGCTGATCACCCCACCGTCCCACGTGGACGTCGCCATGGTGGCGCCGAAGGGGCCCGGGCACCTGGTGCGCCGGCAGTTCGTCGACGGCAAGGGGGTACCGGTCCTGGTCGCCGTGGAGCAGGACGCCACCGGCACCGCGCTCGCCCTGGCCCTGTCCTACGCCAAGGGCATCGGCGGCACCCGCGCCGGCGCCCTCCGTACCACCTTCAAGGAGGAGACGGAGACCGACCTGTTCGGTGAGCAGACGGTGCTGTGCGGCGGCGTGTCGGCGTTGGTGCAGACCGGGTTCGAGGTGCTGACCGAGGCCGGGTACGCCCCGGAGATCGCCTACTTCGAGTGCCTGCACGAGCTCAAGCTCATCGTCGACCTGATGTACGAGGGCGGGATCGCGCGGATGCGGTACAGCGTCTCGGACACCGCGGAGTACGGCGACTACTCGCGCGGCCCGCGGATCATCGACGAGCGGGTCAAGGACGAGATGCGCCGGATCCTCGGCGAGATCCAGAGCGGGGAGTTCGCCCGCGAGTGGATCGCCGAGGACGACGCGGGGCGGCCCAACTTCACCAAGTGGCGCCAGCAGGCCGCGGCGCACCCGATCGAGGAGACCGGCAAGAAGCTGCGCGGCATGATGAGCTGGGTGGACCGGCCGATCACCGAGACCGCCTGAGCTGTCCACAGGTTCCGGGGCCGTCACTCACGAGGTGGCGGCCCCGGTGTGTCACCCGAGCGCGCCGACCCCCGGTGGTATTCCAATAGGCACTCACCGTGCGGCTTTCGTTACCGGCGGATTTCCATTCGAGGTCAGAATGGTTCCTGGGAATTAGCTGGAATCCGCCGGTCGTCGCGGTCGGCGGAGGCCAGGTACCGTCGTCGCATGCGTCTGGAGCACCCGCACCTAACCGAGCGTTTCGGGGCCGTTCGGATCCATGAGCTTCAGCGGGTCGTCGAGCTGGATTCCGGTGGGAGCGCTGAGGATCACCCCACCGGCCACGGCCATGCCAGCCAGGTTGTTCCGGCCGCCGCCCTGCGTGCAATCGAACGTGAATTGGTCATTGTCATTCCCTGTATGAATGAGACACGTAGAGTGATTGAGGGCGTGCTCTCTGGGATTCCGCATGACTGCCTCATCGTGCTGGTATCCAACAGCGCGCGTGCCCCGGTGGACCGGTACGAGATCGAGGCGCAGACCCTCGCCGATTACTGCCGCGTCGCCGAACGGCCGGCGCTGGCCGTCCACCAGCGCGATGCCGGGCTGGCCGCCGCGCTGAAGGTGGCCGGCGCGGCCGAGCTGATCGACGAGGAGGGGCTGGTCCGCGCCGGCAAGGGCGAGGGCATGCTCGTCGGGATGGCGCTGGCCACGCTGACCCGCCGCCGGTACGTCGGCTACGTCGACGCCGACAACTACGTTCCGGGCGCGGTCAACGAGTACTGCAAGGCGTTCGCGGCGGGGCTGCACCTGGCCGAGAGCCCGTACGCGATGGTGCGCATCTCCTGGCACTCCAAGCCAAAGCTGCAGGAGGGCCGGCTGTTCTTCAGCCGGCGGGGCCGCGCCTCGCAGGTCACCAACCACTTCCTCAACCAGCTCATCGCGGAGTACTCCAGCTTCGGCACCGACGTGATCGCGACCGGCAACGCCGGCGAGCACGCGTTGACCCTGGACCTCGGCCTGCGGATGCGCATGGCGGGGGGCTTCGCGGTCGAGCCGTACCAGTACGTCGACCTGTTCGAGCAGTTCGGCGGGGTGCTGGACAGCTTCCACCCGGAGGTCATGGCCAGCTCCGTGGAGGTCCGCCAGATCGAGACGCGCAACCCGCATTTCCATGACAACAAGGGCGAGGGCCATGTCAAGGACATGCGCTTGCAGGCCCTGAACGTGCTCTACCACTCGGCCGTGTGCCTGCCTCCGGTCCGGGACGCGATCCGGGAGTTCCTCACCGCCCAGGGCGCCCTCGCGCCGGAGGCCGAGCCGCCCCGCGAGCGGGTGTACCCGCCGGTCGGCGCGCTCGCCCTCGACCGCATGCTGGATGTGCTGACCAGCGAGGCGCGCACGTTCCGGCAGATCGAGCGTTGCCTGCCCGAAGGGTTGCGGACCGACCCGCCGATCCAGCGCACGGTCGCCTGACGCCCCCCGCACCGCGTCGAGATCTTGGCCAGACCCATGTCCGGGGGTGGTAGCGGGGTGGACCGAGGTAGGTAGGGTGGCCAATCGTGACCCAGGTCGTACTCATCGCTGAAGAGCTCGCGCCCGCCGCCGTCGACGTCCTCGCCCACGAGTTCGACGTGCGGCACGTGGACGGCACGGACCGGGAGGCGTTGCTCGCCGCGCTGGCCGACGCCGACGCGGTGATCGTGCGCAGCGCCACCCAGATCGACGCGGAGGCCGTCGCCGCCGCCCCCCGCCTGCAGGTCGTCGCCCGGGCCGGGGTCGGGCTGGACAACGTGGACATCCCGGCCGCCACGAACCGCGGTGTGATGGTGGTCAACGCGCCCACGTCCAACATCGTGTCCGCCGCCGAGCAGGCCGTCGCGCTGCTGCTCGCGGTCGCCCGGTACACCTCGGTCGCGCACGCCTCGCTGCGGCGCGGCGAGTGGCAGCGGGCGAGGTTCACCGGCGTGGAGATCCAGGGCAAGACGGTCGGGGTGATCGGGCTGGGCCGCATCGGCGTGCTGTTCGCCCAGCGGATGACCGCCTTCGGTACCCGGCTGATCGCCTACGACCCGTACGTGCAGCCGGCGCGGGCCGGGCAGCTCGGGGTCCGGCTGGTGGGGCTGGAGGAGCTGTTGCGGGAAAGCGACTTCATCTCCATCCACCTGCCCAAGACGCCGGAGACCGTGGGGCTGATCGGCGAGAGGGAGCTGCGGCTGGTCAAGCCGACCGTGCGCATCGTCAACGCGGCGCGCGGCGGGCTGATCGACGAGCAGGCCCTCGCGGACGCCATCGCCGAGGGCCGGGTGGCCGGCGCCGGGCTCGACGTGTACGCGAAGGAGCCGTGCACCTCCTCACCCCTGTTCGACCTGGACAACGTGGTGGCGGTACCGCACCTGGGCGCGTCCACTGTGGAGGCTCAGGACAAGGCCGGGCTCTCCGTGGCGCGTAGCGTGAAGCTCGCCCTGGAAGGCGAGTTCGTGCCGGACGCGGTCAACGTCCAGGGCGGCGGGGTGGTCAACGAGGAGGTCCGCCCGCTGCTGCCGCTGGCCGAGAAGCTGGGCAAGGCCTTCATGGCGATGTCCGGTGGAGTCGCGGCCGCGGTGGACGTGGAGGTACGGGGTCCCGCCGTCGCGCACGACGTTTCGGTGCTCAAGCTCGCCGTCACCAAGGGCCTGTTCAACCCGGTCGTCGAGGAGCAGGTCACCTACGTCAACGCCCCGATGCTCGCCGCCGCGCGCGGGGTCGAGGTGCGGCTGCACGCGGTGCCGGAGAGCGTCGAGGCGGCGCCCCTGCTGTCGGTGCGCGGAGCCCTGCCCGACGGCCGGACGCTGGGCGTGTCCGGCACGCTGACCGCGACCGGGGAGCGCCTCACCGAGCTGGACGGCTACCCGCTGGAGCTGGCGGCCGACGGGGTACTGCTGTTCTTCCGCTACGTCGACCGGCCCGGGGTGGTCGGCACGGTCGGTACCATCCTCGGCCAGCTCGACGTCAACATCGCGGCGATGCAGGTGGCCCGGCGGGCCGCCGGTGGCGAGGCGCTGATGACGCTGACCGTGGACTCGCCGGTCAACGCCGACCTGCTCGCGAAGGCGGCCGCGGCGATCGGTGCCACGGCCGCCTCGACGGTGGATCTCACCGAAGACTGACCGGGTCTCCCACCGGACGGCCGCCGGCCACCACGGCCCGGTACCCGTCCGGGGTGGGGAACCAGGACAGGCCCGCCTCGCCGCAGGCGTAGAGCGCGGTGGCGTAACCGTCCGCTGTGGACAGTGCCGGGCCGGTGACCGTCGCCGGGCCGGCACCACGGACCGCGCCGCCGGTGTGCGGATCGATGATCGGGGTCCCGTACCCCGAGGTGGCCACCGCGCCGTCGGTGAGCTCGACGGTGGTCAGTACCCGCAACGGGTTGTCCGGGTCGGCGATGCCCACCCGCCAGGGGCCGCCCCGCGGCCCGGTGCCCCGGACCAGCCAGTCACCGCCGGCCGTGATGGCGTAATCGTCGATGCCCGCGGCCCGGAGCAGGACCGCGGCCCGGTCCATCGCCCAGCCCTTGACCATGCCGCTCGGGTCGAAGCCGCCCGGCTGTGCCCAGGCGTCGAACCACCCGTCCGTGGCCACCCGCAGCGCCGCGCAGCGCCGGACCAGCTCGGCCAGCGGCGCCGGGTACCCGGCCGGGCTCAGCTCGCCCCGCCGCACCAGGCTGACCAGCGAGCGGTGCCGGTAGGGGCTGAACGCCGCGTCCACCGCCCGCAGCTCGGCCACCGCGCCGGCCAGCGCCTCGCCGATCACCCGGCGGGACAGGTCACCCGGTGCGGCCAGGCAGAACGCGTAGGCCGTGGGGCCCACCTGGACGGTGTGCCGGGCGATGGTGCGGTCGGCCGGCGGCCACAGCCTGGACAGAGCAGTCACGTCGTCCCCCTCGTGTGATGTCCCGTGCCCTTCACGCTAGGCGGCGGAGATGACACGGCCCTTGCGGTTCGCTGTCAGTTAGCTGGGAACCAGCCGGCCGTGCAGCCGGGTGCGGCGGGCCGGCGGGAGGCCGGCCCGGTCGGTCCAGATTTTGGGAGTGACGTACCGAGACGTAGGACGTTGACCTACCGTGGCGGGGTGACGAGCAGCGCACGCCCGCGGATCGCGGTGGTGGCCGGCGACGGCATCGGGCCCGAGGTGGTCGCGCAGGGCCTGAAGGTCCTCGACGCGGTCCTGCCCGGCATCGAGACGACCACCTATGACCTGGGCGCCGGCCGCTACCACCGCACCGGGGAGGTGCTGCCCGACTCCGTGCTGGACGAGCTGTCCGGCCACGACGCGATCCTGCTCGGCGCGGTCGGCGACCCGACGGTGCCGCCCGGGGTCCTGGAGCGCGGGTTGCTGCTCAAGTTGCGCTTCGCCTTCGACCAGTACGTCAACCTGCGGCCGGCGCGGCTGTGGCCGGGCACCGCGAGCCCACTGGGCGCGGTCAAGCCGGGCGAGATCGACTTCGTCGTGGTGCGCGAGGGTACGGAAGGGCTCTACGCGGGCGCCGGCGGGGTACTGCACCGGGGCACCCCCGCCGAGATCGCCACCGAGGAGAGCCTCAACACCCGTTACGGCGTCGAACGGGTGATCCGGGACGCCTTCGCCCGCGCGAGCCGGCGCGAGCGGCGCACGGTGACCCTGGTGCACAAGACCAACGTGCTGACCCACGCCGGCGGCCTGTGGTCGCGCACCTTCGCCGACGTCGCGGCCGACTTCCCCGGCGTGGCCACGGAGTACCAGCACGTCGACGCGGCCGCCATGTTCCTGGTGACCCAGCCGTCCCGCTACGACGTGGTGGTCACCGACAACCTCTTCGGTGACATCCTCACCGACATCGCCGCCGCGGTCACCGGCGGTATCGGCCTGGCCGCGAGCGGGTGCATCAACCCCGAGCGCCGGTACCCGTCGATGTTCGAGCCGGTGCACGGCTCCGCGCCGGACATCGCCGGGCAGGGCGTCGCCGACCCGGTCGCCGCGGTCCTGTCCGTCGCCCTGCTGCTGGACCACCTCGGCCACCCCGAGGCGGCCGGGCGAGTAACCGAGGCGGTCGCGGCCGAGCTGGCCGGGCGGAACCCCGGACAGCCGCTGCGCACCGCCGACATCGGCGACCGCCTCGCGGCGCACGTCAGCTGATCTGGTCCGACACCCGATCCGCCGGCCCCCGCGGTCGGCGGCGGGCCGGGTCTCGCCCACCCGCTGAACGACCGTTCGGGGTAGATTCTCATCCAGGCCCGCCTCGACCCCTTACGGAGAACGCATGAGCGTCGACTTCGAGATCCGCCCCAACCCGAGCCCGGTCTCGGCCGCCGAACGGGCCGCGCTGCTGGCCAACCCGGGCTTCGGCCGGGTATTCACCGACCACATGGTCACCATCCGGTACGCGGAGGGTAAGGGCTGGTACGACGCCCGGGTCGAGGCGCGGGCACCGATCTCGATGGACCCGGCGACCGCCGTGCTGCACTACGCGCAGGAGATCTTCGAAGGGCTCAAGGCATACCACGGCGATGACGGCGGCGTGACGATGTTCCGGCCCGAGGCCAACGCCGCCCGGTTCCGCAGTTCCGCCGAGCGGATGGCCATGGTGCCACTGCCCGAGGAGCTGTTCCTCGCCTCGCTGGACGAGATCATCAAGGCGGACCGGGCGTGGATCCCGACGAGCGACGAGGCCAGCCTGTACCTGCGCCCGTTCATGTACGCCTCGGAGGTCTTCCTCGGCGTCAAGCCCTCCGCCGAGTACCTCTACCTGGTGATCGCCTCCCCGGTCGGCTCGTACTTCAAGGGCGGCGTGACGCCGGTCAGCGTCTGGGTGTCGCCGGACTACACCCGGGCCGCGCCGGGCGGCACCGGCGCCGCCAAGTGCGGCGGCAACTACGCCACCAGCCTGCTGCCGCAGGCCCAGGCCGTGGAGCACGGGTGCGAGCAGGCGCTCTTCCTCGACGCCGTGCAGCGGCGCTACGTCGACGAGCTCAGCGGGATGAACGTGTTCTTCGCCTACGCGGACGGCGCGCTGGTCACCCCGCCGTTGACCGGTACCATCCTGCCCGGCATCACCCGCGACTCGGTCATCACGCTCGCCCGGGACAAGGGGATGACCGTGGTCGAGCGGCCGTACTCGATCGACGAGTGGCGCGCCGACGCGGCGAGCGGGGCGCTGCGCGAGGCGTTCGCCTGTGGCACCGCGGCGGTGATCACGCCGATCGGCACCGTGTGCTCCGTCGACGGCGAGTTCACCATCGGCGGCGGCGAGCCCGGCCCGGTCACCATGGACCTGCGCCAGCAGTTGGTCGACATCCAGCGCGGCCGCGCCGCCGACCCGTACGGCTGGGTGCACCGGGTGCTGTGACGTCTGATCTCGGCGTCAGTAATGCAGTAGGTGTGCCCGCAGGGCCTCGACGTGCGGCTCGGTCACCCCGGCCACCCGGGCGTAGCCGTGGATGGAGCCGTACCGGGCCGCCAGCTCGGTGAGGAACAGCCCCATCGCCTCAGGCGGGCAGGCGGCGAAGTGGACCGGCGGTGCGGGCTCGTTCAGCCGTTCCCGCCGGATCCACGCCGAGATCGGGGCCCGGGCCGCCTCGCTCGCGGCGTAGTCGGCCATGATGTCCGCCGGCGGTACGCCGAGCAGGGCGAGCGTGAGCGCGGCCAGCACGCCGGTGCGGTCCTTACCGGCGAAGCAGTGCATGACCAGGGGCGCGCGCTGGGCGTCGGAGATCAGCCGCAGGGCGGCGCCGAAGCCCTCGATGCCCTCCTCGGCCATGTCCAGGTAGCGGTCGGCGAGGAACCGGTGCGGGCCGGTCGCCGGGTCGTACGTGCCGGTCTGCCACTCCCGGTGGGCCGGGTGCAGGTTGAAGTAGGCCACGCCGGGCAGGTCGGGGATCCGCCCGTCCCGTTCGACCTCGGAGGGCCGGCGCAGGTCCAGGACGGTGCGGATGCCGAGTGCGGCGAGCTGCTCGCCCTCCGCATCGGTCAGCCGGTGCAGCGAGTCTGATCGATACAACCGTCCGTGGTGGACGGTGCGCCCGTCGGCCCCGGGCAGCCCGCCCAGGTCCCGGAAGTTGACGACCGTGGAGAAGGCCGTCGCCCGCACGTCCACGGGGCCGACAGTACCGTCCTGATCGGCGGATGGGCATCGAACGTATCGACGGAAGTGACCGGTGGCCACTTCCGTCGATGGGTGCTGCCCAGTTCTACCGGGGGTAGTCGCCGGGCTGTTCCGGCCCGCTCCCCTCGGTGTCCGCGGCCAGCGGCGGCACGGCCGTACCCGGCACAGCCGTACCCGGCGGGTACGTGCCGCCGTAGTAGCCACCGATCTTGTCCCGGTAGCTCTCGTCGCGGAAGGTGTCCGGGTCGTACTCGGGGGAGTCCTTGATCTGCCCCTTGGTGCGGTCGACGTAGACCCGCTTCTCTCCGTGGTCGACGTTGGTGACCGTACCGGCGGGCAGCAACACCTTCTTGCCGAAGATCCACGGGCCGGTGTCGACGACGAGGTAGCTGTCGCCGACGATCGTGCTGGCTTCGTCGATCTTCCCGATGTGCCCGTCGATCGCCTCGACCCGGAAGCCCACCAGGTCCGAGCCGTCCCCGAGGCCGGCGTCCTCGCGGTAGTTCCACGGATCGAACCTGGACACGGTGCTCGGAGTGCTCATCGGCGGGACGTCACCGGTCATCGGAGCGCCGCTCGCATCGACCGGATCGGGCGCCGAGGGCGGCATCTGTGCGTAACCGCCCGGCGGGTCGATCCGCTCGGGATCTGGGCTCGGCGTTCCGAACATGTTCGGCGGCACCGGCCTGTCCATGGCTGTACCTCCTTGGTTTCGCCCTGGTTACCCCTGGGGTACCCGGTCGGTTTTGCCGGGAAACGCGCAGCCCGCCGCATCGTTGCTCAACATGTGGGAGCGGGCTTCCCCGAACGGAGGCGTGAGTGGCAGGGTACAGATCGTGACCTTGCGGTACGCCGTACTCATTATCCCCTAGCGCGCGCAGCCCGCCCCCTGCGCGCGCCGACCTCCCGCACCTCCGCGGGGGGTCTTTTTGTTGGTCGAGGAAAGGATTCCAGCGATGGCCTACCAGGTATTCGACACCACGCTGCGCGACGGGGCACAGCGCGAGGGGATCACCTACTCCGTCGTCGACAAGCTGGCCGTCGCGCGCCTGCTCGACGAGTTCGGGGTGGGGTTCATCGAGGGCGGTTGGCCGGGCGCCATGCCGAAGGACACCGAGTTCTTCGACCGCGCCCGCGGTGAGCTCAACCTCAAGCACGCGCAGCTGGTCGCGTTCGGCTCGACCCGCAAAGCGGGGGTCCGCGCGGCGGCCGACCCCCAGGTCCGGGCGCTGCTCGACGCCGAGACCCCGGCCGTGTGCCTGGTCGCCAAGTCGGACATCCGGCACGTCGAGCGGGCATTGCGGACCACTGGTGAGGAAAACCTCGATATGGTACGCGACACCGTCAAGCACTTCGTCGCCGAAGGCCGCCGGGTGTTCCTCGACTGCGAGCATTTCTTCGACGGGTTCCGCTTCGCGCCGGAGTACACCGCGAGCGTGGCGGCCGCGGCGCTTTCGGCCGGCGCCGAGCGGGTCGTCATGTGCGACACCAACGGCGGGATGCTGCCCTCCCGGATCACCGCCGCGGCCACCGAACTGATGGCCCGCCTCGGGATCACCGGCGACCAGCTCGGCATCCACTGCCAGAACGACACCTCCTGCGCGGTGGCCAACACCGTCGCCGCCGTCGAGGCGGGCGTCACGCACTTCCAGTGCACCGCCAACGGGTACGGGGAGCGGCCGGGCAACGCCGACCTGTTCGCCACGGTCGCCAACCTGCAACTCAAGCTCGGGCTGCCGGTCCTACCGGACGGCTGCCTGGAACAGATGGTGCGCGTCTCGCACGCCATCGCCGAGATCGCCAACATCGCCCCCGACACCCACCAGGCCTACGTCGGGGCCGCCGCCTTCGCCCACAAGGCGGGGCTGCACGCGAGCGCGATCAAAGTGGATCCGGTGCTCTACAACCACGTGGAGCCGTCGGTGGTCGGCAACGACATGCGGATCCTGGTCACCGAGATGGCCGGCCGGGCCAGCATCGAACTCAAGTCCCGCGAGCTCGGTCTGGACCTGGCCGGCCATCCGGAGGCGGTGGCCCGGGTCACCGACCGGGTCAAGGAGCTGGAGGCGCGTGGCTGGTCGTTCGAGGCCGCGGACGCCTCCTTCGAGCTGCTCGTACGCGCCGAGCTCGGCGACGTGGGCCGGCCGTTCACCCTGGAGTCGTACCGGGTGACCGTGGAGCACCGCGAGGACGGCACGGTCGTCTCCGAGGCCACGGTCAAGCTCTGGGTCGGCGACGAGCGGGTGATCGCCACCGCCGAGGGCAACGGACCGGTCAACGCCCTGGACGAAGCGCTGCGGGCCGCGCTGGTCCAGCACTACCCGACGCTGGGCGACTTCGAGCTGGCCGACTACAAGGTACGCATCCTGGAGGGGTCGCACGGCACCGGCGCGATCACCCGGGTACTGCTGGAGACGGCCGAGGCCGGGCGGGACTGGACCACGGTCGGGGTACACGAGAACGTGGTCGAGGCGAGCTGGCAGGCGATGGTGGACGCGCTCACCTACGGGCTCAGCCGGGTTGGCGAGGGGGCCACAATGGTGCGGTGACCGAGCACCTCGACCAGCCGGTGCCGGAGCCCGACGCCGGATTGGAGATGTCGGCCGAGCACCACGCGATGATGCACGCCCGGGTGGCGCGGCTGGAGGCGGTGCTCGGCATCGCCCACGGGCGCACCGGGCTGCACCTGCCGGCCTGGCTGCGCCCGACCCGGGGCGAGCACCGGCTGCCGGTCACCGTCGCCCTGCTGCTGCTCGTGGTGCTCCAGCTGCGCATCCGCGCCGACCTCGCGGTGCATCCCCGGTACCTGCTGCCGGCGCTGGAACTGGGGCTGTTCGCCGCGCTGTCGGTGGGCAACCCGACCCGGATCAACCGCGAGTCGATGCTGCTGCGCATGGGCGGCCTGGTGCTGCTGGGCGCGGCGGGCGCGGGTACCGCCTGGTCGGCCGGGCGGCTGGTCTACCTGCTGGCCACCGGCCACGGCGGTAACAACGCCGTGCCCCTGCTGGTCAACGGCGGCATGGTCTGGCTGATGAACATCATCGTGTTCGCGGTCGTCTACTGGGACTTCGACCGGGGCGGCCCGGCCGCCCGGGCACACGCCCGGGTGACCCGGCCCGACTTCCTCTTCAGCCAGATGACCGCGCCGGAGCTGTCCTCGCGGGACTGGGAGCCGACGTTCGTGGACTACCTGTACGTGTCGTTCACCAACGCCACCGCGTTCAGCCCGACCGACACGTTGCCGCTGAGCCGCTGGGCGAAGTTGACGATGATGGCGCAGTCGGCCATCTCGCTGGTGACCGTCGCGCTCGTGGTGGCGCGCGCGGTCAACATCTTCAGGTAGTACGGCCGGCCCGCCGGCGGGCCAGCCACAGCCCACCGCCGGCGACAAGCAGCACGAGGACTCCGGCGAGTACCCACCACAGCCCCGTGGACCCGCCGCCGCCCTTCGGGGCCGCGGCCGGGGTTGACGACGGGCTCGGGGCCGGGCTGCCCGGGGCGGCCGAGCTGGGCGGTGCCGAGGACGGCACGGCGGCCGCCGGCTGCAACGCCAGTACCGGCGCCGGATGCGGCGGCTCCGGCTGACCCGGCTGCGGTACCTCGATCCACCGGTCGGCCTCGTTGTCGGCGTACGTGACCACGGTCTTGAACGCCAGGCTCGTGGCGGTGGCCGGCAGCTTGGCGATCGTCACGCGGTAGCTGATGCCCGCGTGTACCGCGAGCGGCGCACCCCCCACGATGTACCCGTCCGCGGTCGGGGTCAGCGTCCAACCGGGCGGGCCGGAGGTGTACCGCACGTCGACGGGTGCGATCCCCGCCGGGAGCACCACCTGTACCTGCTTGGCCCCGGCGGCGTCGGACTCCGCCTCGGCGTCGAACCGCACCGTCACGTCGGTCGCGCCGGCCTGCGGCTTGTCCGCGGACACCTTGACGTGGGCGAGGGCCGGCGTCGCGGTGGCGGCGAGGACGGCGGTCACGACGGCCGCGACCACGCCGGTACGGGTGGCGAGCCGGCTCCGTGGTGATCTCATGCCCCGTTGGTCGGCACCCGTACCGGCAAAGTTCCCGGGTCCACCGCGTCGATAAGCCGTCGGCGCAATGGTGCCGCACGATCGGCGAAGGCCCGCTGTGCGGCGGCGTACTCCGCCCGGCCCTCGGCGGTCTCCACCCGCACCGGCGGGTACCCGAGGTCGGTCAGGTCGTACGGGCTGGCCCGCATGTCCAGCGCGCGGATCTCCCGGGCCAGCGCGAAGCAGTCCGCGACCAGTTCCGCGTCGACCAGCGGGACGAGCTTGTACGCCCACTTGTAGAGGTCCATGTTGGCGTGCAGACACCCGGGTTGTTCGTGCCGCGGCTGGTCGGCCCGGGTCGGCCGGAGCACGTTGAGCGGTCTTGCCGGAGCGGTGAAGAAGCGGTACGCGTCGAAGTGTGAGCACCGTACCCGGTTCTGCTCCACCACCTCGGCCGTGCGCTCGGGACTCAACCGCAGCGGGTACCCGGCGTGGCGCAGCTCCTGCGGGGACAGGCGGTAGACCATCGCCCACTCGTGCATGCCGAAGCAGCCCAGGTGCGGCGGGCGGGTTGCGGTGCGGGCGAGCAGCTCACGGATCCAGATCACCGAGTCCTGCCGCCGGGCGAGCACGGCCGCGGTGTCCAGCGTCACGCCGCCGGGGGCCGCGCGGTAGTCCGGGCCGAATTCGTCGGACGTGGCGTCGGCGAGCGTCACGCCGGCGCCGGGATGCCAGCGGCGCAACCGCGCCGGGCGGTACGAGTAGTAGGTGAAGAGGAAGTCCTCGACCGGATGCGACCCGCCGGCGCCGCGGCGTGCCAGATGCCCGGCCAGCCAGCCGTCGACGCGATGCTCGTGTGCGGCGCGGCGGGCCCGCCAGAGCGGCGCGGCGAGGACGGTCATACCGCCGATTGTCCCCGATCCGCCCGGGGTAGATTCGGGCGGTGCGGATCGCTCGCTTTGTGCATGCCGGCGGGATGTCCTTCGGTGCGGTGGAGGGGGACGCCGACGCGGGCGCCGACGCGATCACCGTGGCAGAGATCGACGGCCATCCATTCGGCACGGTCCGGTTCACCGGACAGCGCTGGGCCCTGCCCGATGTCCGGCTGCTCTCGCCGATCCTGCCGAGCAAGGTGGTCGGCATCGGGCGCAACTACGTCGAGCACGCGGCCGAGCACGGTGCCGAGGTGCCCAAGGAGCCCTTGCTGTTCCTCAAGCCGTCAACGGCGGTCATCGGACCGCATGACCTGATCCGGCTGCCGGTGCAGTCCAAGCGGGTGGAGCACGAGGCCGAGCTGGCGGTCGTGATCGGCGCCCCGGGCGCCCGGCGGGTGGACCGGGCCGGCGCCCGGGCCGCGATCTTCGGGTACACCTGCGGCAACGACGTGAGCGCCCGGGACCTGCAGCGCGGCGACGGGCAGTGGACCCGGGCCAAGGGCTTCGACTCGTTCTGCCCGCTGGGGCCCTGGATCACCACCGACCTCGACGTGTCCGACGTCGAGGTGCGCTGCGAGGTCAACGACGAGGTCCGGCAGCTCGGCCGGACCAAGGACATGGTCTTCGACGTGCCCACGCTGGTGTCCTACGTCTCGCACGTGATGACGCTGCTGCCCGGCGACGTCATCCTCACCGGTACCCCGGCCGGCGTCGGGCCGATCGTGGCCGGTGACACGGTCACCGTGTCGGTCGAGGGCATCGGCACGCTGGCCAACCGCGTCGCCACGCTGGAATGACCCGCTGATTTGGCGGGTCCTGGGTGGTCGGGTAGAGTTCGTCCTCGGCGTCGCGAGGCGCCGGTGGGGTATGGGGTAATTGGCAGCCCAACGGATTCTGGCTCCGTTAGTCTAGGTTCGAGTCCTGGTACCCCAGCACTCGCGGTCTTGGCCCCGTCGTCTAGCGGCCCAGGACGCCGCCCTCTCAAGGCGGTAGCGCCGGTTCGAATCCGGTCGGGGCTACAAACAGGGGCCCACGTCGATGACGTGGGCCCCTTTTCTGCGTCCCGTACCGCAGGCCTCAGAAGGGGCTCATCTCATCCAGTACCTTCTTCGCGGCCGTGACGATGTCCTGGACCTTGGAAAGGTCGCGTTCGACGTCGTGGAGCGCGAATCCGGGCTGATCCACGCCGGGATACTCCGCCTGGTTACGGCATGGTAGTTTGCAGAATCCGCAAGCTCTATCCTGGCCCGACCCAGAACGTGATTCCACGCAACTGCCGACCTCCCCGTGTGTGGTGACGTGACCCCGATCCGTTGCCACACAAGGAGATTAGAACAAGGGTACGACAGTTTTCAGAGCCCGGACAGGCGCTGCCCGGCCCGTACCACCGCCATCGCGTGCCGGTCGCCGGGCCGGCGGCCGAGCCGTTCGATCGGGCCGGACACGCTGATCGCGGCGATCACCCGGCCGGTGCGGTCGCGGATCGGCGCGGACACGCTCGCCACCCCCGCCTCGCGTTCGGCGACGCTCTGCGACCAGCCCCGGCGGCGTACCTCCGCCAAGGTCCGTCCGGTGAACTTGCACCGGGGCAGCAGGGGCATGACCGCCTCGGGCGGCTCCCACGCCAGCAGCACCTGGGCCGCCGAGCCGGCGGTCATCGGCAGGACCGCACCCACCGGTACCGTGTCGCGCAGCCCGCTGGCCCGTTCGGCGGAGGCGACGCAGATCCGTTCGTCGGCGCGCCGGAGGTAGAGCTGGGCGCTTTCACCTGTGGCGTCGCGCAACGCGGAGAGCATCGGTTCGGCAGCGGAGAGCAGGACGTCGGGAGCGGCGTTGGCCAGCTCGCCCAGACGCGGGCCGGGGCGCCAGCGGCCCTGTTGGTCGCGGACCAGCATGCGGTGGATCTCCAGCGCCTGGGCCAGCCGGTGCGCCGTGGCCCGGGGGAGCTTGGTGCGCTCGACGAGCTCGGCGAGGCTGGCGCCGTCGACGCAGGCGGCGAGGATGACCACCGCCTTGTCGAGAACGCCGACACCGCTCATACTGTGTCCCATACAGCGAAACTTACCTCCCAAATTTTAGGATGTCCAGATGGTGGGAGAAGCTCCCCGACGGACCCTCGCCGAGAAGGTCTGGGACGCACACGTCGTACGGTCGGCCGAGGGCGAGCCCGACCTGCTCTACATCGACCTGCATCTCGTCCACGAGGTGACCAGCCCGCAGGCGTTCGACGGCCTGCGGGTGGCCGGGCGGCAGGTGCGCCGTCCCGAGCTGACGATCGCGACCGAGGACCACAACACCCCGACCGACAACCTCTTCACGATCGCCGATCCGGTGTCCCGGACGCAGATCGAGACACTGCGCAAGAACTGCGCGGACTTCGGCATCAAGCTGCACTCGCTGGGCGACGCCGAACAGGGTGTGGTGCACGTGCTCGGCCCGCAGGTCGGCCTGACCCAGCCCGGTATGACGATCGTGTGCGGCGACTCGCACACCTCGACGCACGGTGCCTTCGGGGCGCTGGCGTTCGGCATCGGTACCAGCGAGGTCGAGCATGTGCTCGCGACGCAGACGCTGCCGCAGGCGCGGCCGAAGACCATGGCGGTCAACGTGGTCGGCGCGCTCGCCCCGGGGGTCACGGCCAAGGACCTGATCCTCGCGCTGATCGCCCAGGTGGGTACCGGCGGCGGGCGCGGCCACATCGTGGAGTACCGGGGCGGGGCGATCCGCGCGCTCTCCATGGAGGGCCGGATGACCGTCTCCAACATGTCGATCGAATGGGGCGTGCGGGCCGGGATGATCGCGCCCGACGAGACCACGTTCGAGTACCTGCGCGGCCGGCCGTACGCGCCGAAGGGTGCCGCCTGGGACGCCGCGGTCGAGTACTGGCGCGGTCTGGCGACCGACGAGGGCGCCACCTTCGACACCGAGGTGACCCTCGACGCCAGCCGCGTCACGCCGTTCGTCACGTGGGGGACCAACCCCGGGCAGGGCGTCGCGCTCGACGGCGTGGTGCCGACGCCCGGCGACTTCGCCACCGAGGCCGAGCGCACCGCGGCCGAGAGGGCGCTGGAGTACATGGCGTTGACGCCCGGCACCCCGATGCGCGACATCGCGGTCGACGTGGTGTTCGTGGGCTCCTGCACCAACGGGCGGCTGGAGGACCTGCGCGCGGCGGCCGAGGTGCTGCGCGGGCGCAAGGTCGCCGACGGGGTACGCGTGTTGGTGGTACCCGGTTCCGCGGCCGTCCGCGCGGCGGCCGAGCGGCAAGGGCTGCATGAGGTCTTCACCGCCGCCGGGGCGGAGTGGCGCTTCGCCGGCTGCTCCATGTGCCTCGGCATGAACCCGGACACCCTGCGGCCCGGACAGCGCTGCGCGTCCACCTCCAACCGCAACTTCGAGGGCCGGCAAGGCAAGGGCGGGCGGACCCACCTGGTCTCGCCGCCGGTCGCCGCCGCCACCGCCGTACTGGGCCACCTCGCCGCACCGGCCGACCTGAAGGACTGAGGCACACGACATGGAGAAGTTCACCGTCCACACCGGTACCGCCATGCCGCTGCGCCGGTCCAACGTGGACACTGACCAGATCATCCCCGCCGTGTACCTCAAGCGGGTGACCCGTACCGGGTTCGAGGACGGGCTCTTCCGGTCCTGGCGCGACGCTGATCCGGCATTCGTCCTCAACGATCAGCGCTATTCGGGAGCGTCGATCCTCGTGGCCGGTCCCGAGTTCGGTACCGGATCCTCACGCGAGCACGCCGTGTGGGCATTGCGCGACTGGGGGTTCGCGGCTGTGCTGTCCCCGCGGTTCGGCGACATCTTCCGCGGCAACGCGCTCAAGGAAGGACTCCTGCCGGTCGAGCTGGAATTGGCGACGATCGAGCGGCTGTGGGACGCCGTCGAGGCCGATCCGGGCTTGGCCATCACCGTCGACCTGGACCGCCGGGAGGTCCGCGCGGCTGGCGGTACCTGGTCGTTCCCGATCGACGAGTTCAGCCGCTGGCGGTTGCTGGAAGGCTTGGACGACATCGGTTTGACGTTGCGCCACGACGCGTTGATCGGCGCCTACGAGGCCACCCGCCCGGCGTTCCAGCCGGTCATCGCCTGAGGCACCGCGGCGAGCGTAGCGGCGAGCGAAAAGGCAGAAACTCCCCCGGATCCTCCTCCGACCGGGGGAGTTTCCGTTACGACACAAGGGCTTTTTTTCGCCGAGATGTTTGTGCTTTGGCGTCACAGGGCATACCGTGCGCGCAGAATGGCCGCGTCCGGCCAGACAACGCACCATTGCTTCGGGAGGGTAGTTGTGAACAAGGCTGAGCTCATCGATGCGCTCGCGGCCCGTCTGGGCGACAAGAAGTCGGCATCGACGGCGCTCGACGCGGTTCTCGCCGAGATCCAGACGGCGGTCACCAAGGGCGACAAGGTGGCGATCACCGGCTTCGGGGTGTTCGAGAAGCGCGTGCGCGCCGCGCGTACGGCGAGAAACCCGCGGACGGGTGAGTCCGTGAAGGTGAAGAAGACCTCGGTGCCGGCGTTCCGCGCCGGGCAGAGCTTCAAGGACCAGGTGGCCAGCGGCAAGGTGCCGCGGGCGGCCGCCAAGAAGACCGCGACCGCACCGGCCAAGCGGGCCAGCACCGCCAAGGCCACCACCGCCAAGGCGGCGCCGGCCAAGACGGCCGCGAAGACCACGCGCGCCACCAAGGCGGCGACGGCGGCCACCAAGGCCACCACCGCCAAGAAGGCGCCGGCCAAGACGACGCGTGCGGCAACGACGCCGACCCGCAGGACCACGACCGCCACGGCCACCCCGGCGAAGACCACCGCCCGGAAGGCGCCGGCCCGCAAGACGGCCCGCTGATTCCAGCCGGCTCACCACACAGTGGCGCCCGCCAGCACGGCGGGCGCCACTGTCGTGTGGCGGGAGTTCAGGCCGGCACGAGCCGGTCGCCGCCGACGACCGTGCGGTCGGCGATGGCGAGCAGCCAGCCGGTACCCTTCGGCGTCTCGAACTCCTCGGTCGTCGAGGCGTGGACCGGACGCAGCGCGCGCACCAGCGGCGGCACCACCTTGCCCTGGCTGCAGACCACCGTGGACCCGCCCTCGGCGGCGAGCGCCAGCAGGGCGGCGGCCGCACCCGGTACCCCGCCGGGGGCCTCCTCGTCGAAGGCGGGGTCCACCTTCACCGGTACGCCCAGCCACTCGGCCAGCGGCAGCACGGTCTCCCGGCAGCGTTGCGGGGTGGCCGAGACGATCCGCTCGGGCGCGGTCGCTTCGAGCAGCCGGCACAGCCGGACCGCGTGGTCGTGGCCGACGGTGTCGAGCGGGCGCAACCGGTCGGGGCCGTGCCAGGCGTGGCGGGCACCGGCCTCGGCGTGCCGCACGAGGGCGATCTCGGCGGTGATGCGCGGGAGCTTCGCGAACGCGGCCACCACGCCCCGGTCGTGCTTGTAGCTGAGCAACCGGCCCGCGTCGGGCAGCGGTACCCAGCGCATCTCGGCGATCTCGTCGTCGGGCTCGCGGCCGGCGTCGGCCCGTACCCGCATGGACCAGAAGTCCACCAGCTTCTCGATGTCCGGCTCGCCGGTCAGGTAGCGGATGGTGGGCAGGCGCACCTGGGGTACGCAGGTGAGCCCGGTCTCCTCCCGGACCTCCCGGACCGCCGCGGCGAGCGGGTGCTCGTGGCGCTCCAGCTTGCCCTTGGGCAACGTCCAGTCCCCGTACCGGGGCCGGTGCACGAGCGCGATCTCCACCCCCGAGCCCACCGTGCGCCACGGCACGCCACCGGCCGCCGGTACCGTCCTCACTGTCCCCCCTGGTTCGCTCCGCGGCGCCGCGGCTCCGCTGTGCTCACGGCAGCCACCCGGTCAGGCGGCGGCGGTCGGCCTTGGCCCACAACGCGGGGAACCGGTCGCGGGCCCGGCGCACCGCGGCGCGTTCCCGTTCGTAGAGCCGGCCGGCGGTCACCGCGAGCGCGTGGTCGTCGGGGTCGGCGCGGGCGATGGCGAGCCACGTGTGCGCCGCGATGGCGGCGTCCTGGTGCTCGCCGAGCAGCCCCTGCACCTCCGCCAGCATCCTGGCCAGGTCGGCGGCGGCACCGCCGAGGACGTCGGCCACCGCCTCGGTGGCATACCGGGCCCGCTTGGCGCGGATGCGGACCTCGTGCCATTCATCGTCCGGAGCCAGCGGGTCGAGGTCGCCGGCGCCGGAGACCCCGTCGGAGCCGAAGGCCAACTGACGCCAGGGTTTGGCGACCAGCCGGGGCAGCAGCTCCCGGGCGGGTGCCTCGGCGCGCGCGGCGAGCAGCCGGGGCGCGCCCGCCGCGGCGGCGAGATGGTCGAGCAGCACCAGGTACCGCTCGGTGCGCAGCGCGGCGTCCAGCGCGTTGAGCGCCTCCTCGTGGCGGGCGGCCAGGTCGGCGTCCAGCCGGGCCAGCGCCGCGTCGTCCAGGGCGGCGAGCGGGTCGGCCGCGGCGGTCTTGCGCAGCCGGGCGCGCAGCACCTCGGCGTCGCGGGCGGCGCCGAGCTTGTCGGCCAGCCAGTACAGCTCGGCCCGCAGGCCGCTGGCCCACAACGGATCCAGCAGCGGGCGGAAGACGCGCAGATCGGTGCGCAGCCGGCGCACGCCCACCCGCATCTGGTGCACCGCGGTGTCGCCGCCCGGCAACGGCTCGCGCAGCCGCACCAGCGGGTCGTAGGCGACCAGTTTGGCGATGTCCGACCGCAGCGCCCGGACCACCACGTCGCCGGCGCCGGCCCGGCGGGGTAGCTGTGCCTCGGGCGCCGGCAGCTCCGGCGCCGGCAGCTTGCCCAGGGCCCGGACGTGCTTGGGCACGAACGTGCCACGGCCGTTGGCGCCGGCCGTGCGCAACACATCATCGACCCGGTCGAGCACCTTGCGGCCGCCGTCGCGGCGCTCCACCTCGATCTCGCGGAACCGGAACCGGACCTTCTGCCCGTCGAGGACGGCGACGCTGTCGTCGTCCAGCTCGGCGAGCAGCCTGCCGCCCGGGTCGCGCAGCTCGTGCACCCGCCGGGTGGTGCGCAGCACGGCGGCGGGTTCCAGCGTGGTACCCCGGGTGTACGCGGTGACCAGCTCGACCAGCTCGGTCGGGATGGCAACCGGCGCACCGGGCCGGGAGATCTCGTGCCGGATCCCGGCCACCGCCGTGGGTAGCTTGACAGTCCACGGCACCGGATCGCCGCGCCGGTACCGTAACGACGCGCCGGCCCGGGCGAGTCGCCGGTCGGCGGTGTCGTAGTAGGTGGCCCGGAGCGTGACGGGGGGCAGCGCGACGACCTGCCCGCCGTCGGGTACGCAGCCGCTCAGGTCGGGCACGCCGAACCTGGGATCGACCTCGTACTTGCGCTCCTCCTCAAGCATCTGCGCACTCTAGCGGCTCATTCGGCACGGTCGACAACCCGTCGCAGCAGCGCGCTCTGCAGATGCCGGGCCTGGTGCGCGGGATCGGCCGCGCGGTGCTCGGTCCAGACGCCGCTCGGGCCCAGCTCGAACGCCCGGGCTTGCGGGCTCATCGCCAGCTCCAGCACGTCCTGCAGCTCCCCGGCCGCGGTGGCGTCGGTCACCCGGACCAGCGCCTCGACCCGGCGGTCGAGGTTGCGGTGCATGAGGTCGGCCGAACCGATCCACACCTCGGGCTCGTCGTCGTTGCCGAACCGGAAGACACGGGAGTGCTCCAGGAACCGGCCCAGGATCGAGCGCACCCGGATGTTGTCGGACAGGCCGGGTACGCCGGGGCGCAGCGTGCAGATGCCCCGGATCATCAGGTCCACCCGGACCCCGGCCTGGCTGGCCCGGTAGAGCGCGTCGATGACCTCCTCGTCGACGAGCGCGTTCACCTTGATCTGCACGAGCCCCGGGCGGCCCTCCAGGGTGTGCTTGATCTCGCGTTCGATCCGCTCGATGATGCCGGCCCGGACCCCGTGCGGCGCGACGAGCAGCCGCCGGTACGCGGTCTGGCGGCTGTACCCGGTGAGCACGTTGAACAGGTCGGTAAGGTCGGCGCCCACCTCGGGGTCGGCGGTCAGCAGCCCGTAGTCCTCGTAGAGCCGCGCGGTGCGCGGGTGGTAGTTGCCCGTGCCGATGTGGGAGTACCGGCGGATCTGGTGGCCCTCCTGGCGGATCACCAGCGCGGTCTTGCAGTGGGTCTTCAACCCGACCAGCCCGTAGACCACGTGGCAGCCGGCCTTCTCCAGCATCCGGGCCCAGCCGATGTTGGCCTGCTCATCAAAGCGGGCCTTCACCTCCACGAGCACGACCACCTGCTTGCCGGCCTCGGCGGCGTCGATCAGCGCGTCGACCACCGGCGAGTCGCCGGACGTGCGGTACAGCGTCTGCTTGATGGCCAGCACGTGGGGGTCGGCGGCGGCCTGCTCGATGAAGCGCTGCACGCTCGTGGAGAACGAGTGGTACGGGTGGTGCACGAGGATGTCGCCGTCGCGCAGGGTCGCGAAGACGCTGCGCGGCGTCTCACCCTCGGCGAAACGTGGATGCGTTGCCGGGACGAAAGGGCGGTCTTTGAGGTCGGGGCGGTCCACCCCCTCGTACACCTGCCACAGCGCGGACAGGTCGAGCAGCCCCGGTACCCGCAGCACGTCGTGGCTGTCCATGTCCAGCTCGCGGACCAGGGTCTCCAGGACGAGGTCGGAGACCGTCGCGGCGACCTCCAGCCGCACCGGCGGGCCGAACCGGCGCCGAGCCAGCTCCCGTTCCAGCGCCTGCAACAGGTCCTCGTCGCGGTCCTCCTCGACCTCCAGGTCGGCGTTGCGGGTCACCCGGAAGAGGTGATGCTCGACGATGCGCATCCCGGAGAACAGCGCGCCGAGATGCGCGGCGATGAGTTCTTCCAGCGGCAGGAACCGGTACACCCGGGTGCCCGACTCGACGGCGACCAGGCGCGGCACGTTGTTGGGTACCTTGACCCGCGCGAAGAGCTCGGGCCCGCCGTCCGGGTCGCGCACCACCACGGCGAGGTTGAGCGAGAGCCCGGAGATGTACGGGAACGGGTGCGCCGGGTCGACCGCGAGCGGGGTCAGCACCGGGAACACCTGGTCGCGGAAGTAGTCGCGCAGCCGGTCCCGCTCCGCCGGGCCCAGGTCGGACCAGCGCACGAGCTGGACGCCCTCCTCGGCGAGCTTCGGGGCGACCTCGTGGAGGAAGCAGTTGGCGTGCCGGCCGACCAGATCGGCGGCCCGCTCGGCGATCACCTCCATCAGCTCCCGGGAGGAGCGCCCGTCGGGCCGGCGGATCGGCAGGCCGGTCTGCATGCGCCGCTTCAACCCGGCGACCCGCACCATGTAGAACTCGTCCAGGTTGCTGGCGAAGATGGCCAGGAACTTGGCCTGCTCCAGCAGCGGCGTCTCGGGGTCCTCGGCCAGCGTCAGGACCCGGGCGTTGAAGTCCAGCCAGGACAGCTCGCGGTTGAGGAACCGGTCGTCGGGCAGCGGCTCGTCGGTGATTCGCGGCGGGCTGCCCGGTGGCGGCCGGTCCCCAGCCGGACGCTGGGGGGGCGCCGGCGGGGGCGGCGTGGACCCGTTGGACGGCGGGGGTGGGGGGGCACCGCCCGGCTCGTCGACGGCGTCACGCGCGAAGGGGTGCCGGGCGGGACCGCCCGGCTGCGCACCGGGGAACCCGGTCCGGCGGGGGCGGGGCGGGCTGGCACCGGCACTCGAACTCACCCCGCAATCATCGCCCGCCGGTGGGAAACGGGAAATGTCCGCCGGGAAAACTGTGGGTGGACGGCCCTGGTCAGCCGCCGCCCGGGAAGGTGATCAGGCCGAGCCCGGTGATCGTCCCGTCCCCGGCCCGGTCCAGGCGCACCCGCTGGCCCATCCGCAGCAGCCGCAGCCCGGAGGCGGCGAACGCGTCCGCCGCGAACTCGACGGGCGTGCCGTCGTCGAGCAGCACCGTGCCGGTGTGGGTGGTCTCGTCGAACGTGGCGACCGTGCCCTGCATGAGGTCCACCCTAGCGGCCAGCGGGTGGTGCAGCGCCCCGGTGCGCGCGCCGAGCCCGAGCCGGGCGGCGGCCGCGAGGTCGGCCGGGGTGTCCACGTCGAGGCGCAGCGACGCGCCCGCGGGCAGTGCCACGGCTCCCGAGCGCGCGTGCGCCCGCGCCGAGCCGGGCCCGAAGCGCGGCGCCAGCGGTACCCCCGCCGGTGCGGCGAGCAGCGTCGTGCCGGTACCGGCGCGGTCGGGCACGTACCCCCGCACCGTCGCGGCGGCGAGCGTCGCGGTCAGGTCGGTGCCGCGCAGCGCGGGTAGGTCCCCGGCCAGGGCGGCGAGTGGCCCCCCGCCGGCCGCCGCCGCGGCGTGGTCCAGGGCCGGGTTCAGCCCGGTCGTCGGGTCCGGCAGGACCTTGGCGCCGGCCCCGCGGGCCGCCGCCGCCACCGCTTCGTCGGCGCTGACGACCAGGACCGCGGCCACCGCCGGGCACGCCAGCGCCGCCGCCAGCGTGTCCAGCACGAGCGCCAGGACGAGATCCTGATGGGGTACCGCGGGCAGCGCGCCCCGCAGCCGGCTCTTGGCCGACCCGAGGTCCTTCACCGGGACGAGTACCGTCCACCGCACCCGTCGATTCTGCCTCCGGTCAGGTGTCGGCCGGCGCACCGGTCTCGGGTGGGGTGTCCCGGCGCTTGGTGGGCATCCTCCGATCAGGCATGATTCGCAGGTGGCCGCCGGGGTGGGGCGGTCCGGCTGGGAGGTACGGTGGCGCGGCGCAGGCTCGGCTTCTGGCAACGGTTCGCGGCGATGGTCGTCAAGCCGGTGCTGACCGTCTGGACACGGCGGTCCTGGTACGGCATGGAGCACATCCCGGCACAGGGTGGGGTGATCCTGGCGCCGAACCACGTGTCCGAGTTCGACCCGTTCGTCGTGGCGCACTACGTCTTCGACGCCGGGCGCTGGCCGCAGTTCCTGGCCAAGTCGACGCTGTTCAAGCACTGGCTGCTCGGCCCGCTGCTGCGCGCGGTCAAGCAGATCCCGGTCTACCGCGGCACCGCCGACGCGGTGAAGTCGGTGGAGGAGGCGGTCGCGGCCGTCCGGGCCGGCGAAGCGGTGATCATCTATCCCGAGGGCACCACGCCCAAGAAGGGCGAGTTCTGGCCGCAGCGCGGCAAGACCGGCGTCGCCCGGCTGTTCCTGCAGACCGGTGCGCCGGTCGTGCCGATCGTGAGCTGGGGCCCGCAGCAGGTGTTCGACCCGCGCACCGACAAGCTGCGGGTACGCCCGCGGATGCCGGTGACCGTCGTCGCCGGCCCGGCGATCGACCTGTCCAAGTGGCAGGACGCGGCGCCGACCGCGGCCAACCTGTACGCGATCACCGACGAGATCATGCTCGTGCTGCGCGACATGCTCGCCGAGATCCGCGGGGAGGCCGCCCCCGAACAGCCCAGCGCCGCCCGTAACGGCGGTGCCCGATGAGGGCCGCCGTCCTCGGGTCCGGCTCGTGGGGTACCGCGTTCGCGAAGGTGCTCGGCGACGCCGGTACCGACGTGGTGATGTGGGCCCGGCGTCCCCAGGTGGCGGTGACCATCCGCGACCACCGGCACAACCCCGACTACCTGCCCGGCCTGCGCCTACCGGACTCGGTGACCGCGACCGGCGACCCGGTGGCCGCGCTGACCCACGCGGAGCTGGTGGTCCTCGCCGTACCCGCGCAGACGCTGCGCGCCAACCTCGTCGAGTGGAAGGACTTCGTCGACCGCGAGGCCACCCTGGTGAGCCTGATGAAGGGCATCGAGCTGGGTACCTCCAAGCGGATGAGCGAGGTCATCGTGGAGACGGCCGGAGTCAAGCCGGACCGGGTGGCGGTGGTGTCCGGGCCCAACCTCGCCGCCGAGATCGCCGCGGAACAGCCCACCGCCACCGTGGTCGCGTGCGAGGACCCGGTGCGCGGGGCGTTGGTGCAGAAGGCCGTGACGACCCGCTACTTCCGGCCGTACACCAACGACGACGTGGTCGGCTGCGAGCTGGGCGGGGCGGTGAAGAACGTGATCGCGCTGGCCTACGGCATGGTCAACGCGATGGGCTTCGGCGACAACACCAAGGCCTCGCTCATCACCCGCGGGCTGGCCGAGACGACCCGCTCACCTTCGCCGGCCTGGCCGGGCTCGGCGACCTCGTGGCCACCTGCTCCTCGCCGCTGTCGCGCAACCGCACCTTCGGCGAGCACCTGGGCCGGGGGGAGACCCTGGAACAGGCGCAAGCCGCCACCCGGCAGACCGCCGAGGGCGTGAAGAGCTGCCTGGCCATCCGGGACCTGGCCCGGCGCTGCGACGTCGAGATGCCGATCACCGAACAGGTCGAGATGGTGTGCCACGAGGGCGCCGATCCGCGGGTGGCGGTGGCCGCGCTGATGAGCCGGGAGACGAAACCCGAGTGACCGTTCCTGGCGACGGCACCCGGTGCGTGCGTGCGGGGCTGCCCGATGCCGAACCCGGACGGCCGTTCCT
>WNFU01001199.1_pt1 | contig 41193 bp, 31 predicted proteins | sample 5400121 | NCBI WGS metagenome assembly WNFU01 (sample SAMN13153360, study PRJNA577476) | soil metagenome | isolation source: 100 cm soil or saprolite under grassland replicate 1 | place: USA:California | collected 2016-06-15
GACCGCCTGCTTGCCGTCGTGGTGTCCATGCTGGCGATCATTCGAGTGCGTGCCTGGAACGCGCAGTCATCGGCACCACCGAGCGTCCCCAGCCCTCCCAGGCGCGGCTACAAACTTAAGGAGCGGAAGGCGGCATGAGCGCGCATCTGATGGCGATCGAATCTTGTCGCCGGCGTACGTGATGGTCGATATGGTCACCCGGTGCCCGATGCGATCTTCGCTAGCCCTCGCCTCGCGCGCGTCTACGACGCTTTTGACGGAGCCCGCGACGACCTGGCTGCCTACCTCGCAATCGCCGACGAGTTGGGGGCACGCCATGTGCTTGATGTCGGTTGCGGCACAGGATCTCTGGCGATCCTGCTCGCTCGGAGCGGCCATACAGTCGTAGGTGTCGATCCTGCCGAAGCGTCACTTGAGATCGCGAGGTCGAAAGATCACGCCGCGAGGGTGACCTGGATCCATGGCGATGCCACGGCACTGCCGGCGTTCGATGCTGACCTGGCGACGATGACGGGGAATGTGGCGCAGGTCTTCCTCACCGGCAGCGACTGGGCGCAGGCGCTCCAAGGCATCCACGCCGCACTTCGCCCGAACGGCCATCTCGTGTTCGAGACCAGGCGCCCCGAACGTCACGCGTGGGAGGAATGGGCCGCGGACATTGATCCGGTGACTCTCGATATCCCGGGCAGCGGACAGGTAGAACGGTGCCTTGCGGTAACCGACGTCAGCCTTCCGTTCGTCTCCTTCCGGTACACCTACCGCTTTCTGGTGGACGGCGCGGTGGTGACGTCGGACTCAACCCTCCGGTTCCGTAGTCGCGATGAAGTCGAATCGAGCCTGGCTGCCAACGGCTATCGGGCCGTTGATGTGCGTGAAGCCCCGGATCGGCCGGGTCGTGAGTTCGTGTTCATCGCCGAGCGCTCGCCCTGAAGTAACGAACTCAACCAGAACGCACTGAGCTATTCCGGGTAACGGTGGCAGGACGGTCGGTAACCGGTTGCCCGGCTGGCTGAGACACGCCGATCGCGTTGTGGTCCAACGCAAAGACGCAGAACCCCGGTATGAAGGTGGTCCTTCCGAGATCAACTTCATAGGGGTCCTGCGTTGCCCGCCAGTGTCACATACACCGCCACGCTCAGCGTGCGCGAGGAGACCGTCCTGTTCGTCTCGGCGCTGCTGCACGCCGAACGGCTGCGCCGCGGTACCCGCGCCGACACCCGCGCGCTGGGCTGCTTCAAGCAGGCGGTCCTGGTCATCCGCTGGTTCCTCGACGGCACCCGGGTCACCCAGTTGGCCACCGACAACGCGATCGGCAGATCTACCGCCTACGACTACCTCTACGAAGGCATCGACGTCCTCGCCAGCCAGGCCCCGAGCCTGCAATCAGCGCTGCTGGCGGCCAAGATGGCCGGCTACTCCCACGTCAACATCGACGGCACCGTGATCGAGACCGACCGGTGCCGCACCCCCGGACCCAGCCCCGGCGTCGACCTGTGGTGGTCGGCCAAATGCGACAACCACGGCGGCAACATCCAGGTCATCACCGCACCGGACGGCCGGCCGCTGTGGACTTCCCCGGTACGACCCGGCCGCGAACACGACACCACCGCCCTGCGGGAACACACCGAAATGCTGCCCCTGCTCACTACCTGGACCGCCGAGCACCTGCGCGTCCTCGGCGACCTGGGCTACGAGGGCGAGGCCACCATCATCACCGTGGCGTTCAAGAAGCCCAAGAACGGCGAACTGTCCGACATCCAGAAGACCTTCAACAAAGCCCACAACGGCGTCCGCGCCATCGGCGAACGCGGAAACTCCTTACTGAAGACCACATTCAAGGCCCTCCGCAACGTCAGCCTCTGCCCCTGGAAGATCGGCAACATCGTCGCAGCCGCCCTCGTCCTCCTGCACATCGAACACAACCGCACCACCTGATCACACGACGTCACCAGTTCGTTGCGCGGAAAGGCTCACTCGCATCGGCGGGACGGCGCGGATCGATCGCGGCAGATCCCGATGCCGGTGATGTCCATGGGTGTGCATGTCGATGAAGCGGCCACGTCATCGTGACCCGACCGGCGCATGGCAGACTGCCGGCGTGACTGGGAGTTCGGCGTCGCAGGATGGAGTGGACCCGACGGCGGTGGCCGCCGCGGCAGCCCGGGCCATCGAAGCCAGCCGGGCGGACGCCTTGGTGCGTGATCCGTACGCTCGGGTGTTGGCGACCTCGGTGAACACCCCCAGCTTTCCCGTTCGCTGGCCGGACCCGGCCGAGCCGATCACGCCGGTGGACGCGCCGCTACTGCTCGGATCGATCTGGCTTGGACTGCGGACGCGGGCCATCGATGACGCCATCGCTGAATGGGTCACCGATTCGGCTCCTGCCGGCTCGACCGATATCCGTCAGGTGGTGCTGCTCGGCGCTGGCCTGGACGCCCGAGCGTGGCGGCTGTCGTGGTCGCCGGGAACGTGCGTGTACGAGGTGGACCGGGCAGCTGTACTCGACCACAAGCAGTCCGTCCTGGCACGTGAGCAGTTGCCCGCTGGCGTCCGGCGGATCCTTGTTGGTGTCGACATCACGCAGCGCTGGCCGCAGGTGTTGCATCAAGCCGGCCACGATCCCCACCGGCCCACCTGGTGGATCGTTGAAGGACTGTTGCCGTACCTTCCCGCCGAGGCTGCCCGCGCACTGCTGATGCATGTCGCCGCCAGCCCTGCAGGGTCTCGGGTTGCGCTCGAGCTTGCGGTCCCGATCCCCGACACTGCCGCCGCCCGCGCCCGACTTACCGACATGGCGGCGGCCATCGGTGTCCCGCTGGCCGACATGTTGGCCAGGATCGGCGGCCCTGATCCCGTGCAGGTCCTGACCGATGCTGGCTGGGCCGTCAGCGTCGTGGACGTCGACGAACTTCAAATTCGCTACCGGCGCTCGCTGCGGGATCCGCGACTGGTCGCCGCTCTGCCGAAGATCGGCCCGGCCACCGATACAAGCGCAGCAGAACACGGCCCGTCCCGCGCCGGACTGCTCTTCGCCACACGACCAGCTCAGGCTTGAGGCCTAACGACCGCCCGTCCTCTCATCGGCAGATGAGTGCCTCAGAGCCGAGAACGCGGTCGAACCCAAAGATCAGCTACGCCGGTTGGTGGTGGTCTGTGCTAGTTCGACCCGGCGCCGTAGGCGTACCGGACGGTGCAGGTCTGTTCTGGCTCCTGCCGGGGGCACAAGATCATGACATCGAGTGGCCTCTATTGAGGCTGGTCACATGGCGGCACGAGCGTCGCGGCCTTATTGCAAACACCTGGCAGCAGAGCGTTTGAGCAGCTCAGGCGGGTGCGGGTTCGACACGCTGTTACGCCGGGATATGCACATGGCGGTATCATGCCGGCCCTCCCGAGACCGGTTTCAGCCAATTTCCTCGGACTACGCAGCCGCGCACGCCGTCGTGATTTGCCCTGCTGTCGCCGGCGCGGTTGGACAAGCTACGTGCGGCATTTGGCGGCCGGCCCCGCCGTCCATAGCTGGGACGAGGTCCAACGCTGGACTCTGGCCCCAGTCACCGCCCTGAGCGGGCGGTTGTTCCACATGCGCTACGCGCTTCGCGGTACCGCGTACCTGTTACACCGCATCGGGGTTCAGCGGCGTTGGGGATGGGCGCGACGGCGACGGCGTAGATCACCATGGATATGTGGGTGGTGGTGGTGTTCGTTGTGACGCCTCAAAGCTCACGCTGCTCGTAGCTCATCGATGGATGGACGACGTTCAGCGATGGGCAGACTGGTCCCTTGAACTGGTCGTGTTGATCAGGTTGCGGCGAGCAGCCTTGTGGTTTCCGATGAGCATCCACGCCTCGGCCTCTCGAGTGAGTGAACGTGACGGTGTGCAGCCTGTTGCGCACGGCGCGGATGGCCGGGCCAGGTGCGGTCGGCGGTGTTCTCAGCGACGCGGATGAGTAGCAGGGCCAGCCGGCACAACAGGACGTGGTCGCGGATGCGGTCTCCCAGGTGGTGGGAGACCGGGCGCAGGTCCAGGATGGTCTTCATGTCCGGCCAGCCGCGTTCGACCTGCAGGGTCAGGGCGGCGGCCCGGATGTGTGCCCCGTGTCCGCTGGCGTCTCGCCGGACCCGCGGATGCGCGCGGATCGCTGGTTGCACCGTTCAGGCACGTGCCGATGCGTCTCCTGATCCTGGCGTTGTGGTCCGAGCCCACGGTGTTGTCACAGCGATTGCCGCAGAGTCCGGGAGAGCGCGGAAGCCGAAGTCGCTCCGGCGCCGGCTGTCTCGTCGATGGCCGCGGCGACCCGTCGGGGGATGGAACGGAGGCGCTCACGCACGGGGATCGGCGGCTCGCGCAGCACTATCGCGACCGGATCCGCGCCGGGCGGGAAGTCACGTGGCGTGCTCCTGGTCAGCATCCAGTACAGGCAAGCCGTGACCGCCCATAGATCCACGTCGGCCCACGCGTACTTGTAGTCGACGAGCTGGCGACGGGGCATGAAGGCCACACTGCCGCCGATCGCGCCGGTGGGCGTGCGACCCGAGAGGCCCGCCTGGTCGAAGGCCTTGGCGAGCCCGAAATCAGCCACCTTGAGGATCGGGTGCCCAGCGGCTCCGGTGGCCGCACCTTCCCGCGACGACCACCATCGTCGCCGGAACTCACGGTCAGGCCAGTACCTCATCGGCAAAGCAGTGCGCTTTGACCGGCGAGGTGGGCTCATCAGAGGGCGGTTCGTAGGGTTCCGTCCGTTTCGGGGTTTGGGCTGAGCTGGTTAGATGCCCTGGTCGTGGCCCTGTGTGGACGGTGTGATGGGGGCGATGGCGAACAGGCCCGGCTCGGTCTCGACGAGGATCTGGCGGGCAACGAGGCGTCTGAGCTTGACGCGCAGTCCTTCGGTGTCCTTGGGGGCGGTGCCGAGTCCGAGTTGGAGGCTGACGTCCTTGGCCGCATTTCCGGTAGTGGCGGTGGTGAACACGGCCAGGATCTGTTGGTAGGCGACAGCTACCCGACCCAGTTACGGACACCGCCGAATCCTGCCCGCTGAGCCTCCCGGCCGCCTCCCTGCCCGGCTGGGTTTCGTTCGCGCAGGTTCCGCAGTTGGGCCCGCAGCGCCGGGCCGCCTGGCTGCGCGCGGGCCTGCCTGGGGGAAATCCCCCAGCGGAAGACGGCCGTCAGCCCGGTCCCGCCCTGGCGGCCAGGTGCCTAGCGTGATCTTCCGTAGGCACAAACGACGGAAGGAGTTCGGGTGATCGAGGCCCGGAATCTCACCAGGCGATACGGACCGACGGTCGCGGTCGATGCGCTCAGCTTCGACGTGCGGCCGGGCAGCGTCACCGGCTTCCTCGGCCCCAACGGGTCGGGCAAGTCCACCACGATGCGGCTGATCCTGGGGCTGGACCGGCCCGACGCCGGCCAGGCGCGGGTCGGCGGCCGCCGCTACCGCGAGCTGCGCTGGCCGCTGCGCGAGGTCGGCGCGTTGCTCGAGGCCAGGGCGTTCCACCCGGGCCGTAGCGCCCGCGGTCACCTGGCCGCGCTGGCCGCCAGCAACGCGATTCCGCGGGCCAGGGTCGATGAGGTGCTCGACATGGTCGGTCTGGCCAGCGCAGCCGGGCGGCGGGCCGGGAAGTTCTCCCTCGGGATGGGGCAGCGCCTGGGGGTCGCCGCGGCGCTGCTGGGCGATCCGGCGGTGCTGCTGCTGGACGAGCCGGTGAACGGGCTGGATCCCGAGGGGGTCCGCTGGATCCGCAACTTGCTGAAGTCGCTGGCCGCTCAGGGCCGCACGGTGTTCGTGTCCAGCCATCTGATCAGCGAGATGGCGCTGACCGCCGAGCGGTTGGTGGTGATCGGCCGGGGGCGGCTGCTCGCGGACACGACCGTCGCTGAGCTGTCGGCCGGGTCGGCGTCGCTGGAGGATGCGTTCTTCCGGCTCACCAGCGCACCGGTCGAGTACCGGGGGAACACGGCGAAGGAGGCAACGTCATGACCACGACCGCAGGGACCCGCGTGCCGAGCGGCCGTTACCGGCTGGCGCAGGCGGCCCGGATGGAATGGATCAAGCTGCGCAGCCTGCGCTCGACCTGGTGGACCCTGGCCGTCACGGCCGCCGGTACCGTCGGGATCGGGGTCGCTGTGGGCCTGAACACCCGGAACGCCTCCGGGGACGTGACCAACAACGCGCTAGCCGGCGTGGTCCCCGGCCTGCTGCTGACGGGTATGCTCGGCGTACTGGCCATGACCAGCGAATACACCTCGGGAACAATCCGGGTCACGCTGGCCGCCATCCCGCGGCGCCCCCTGGTCCTGGCGGCGAAGGCAGCGGTGTTCGGGGCCGTGACCCTGCTCGTCGGGGAGGCCGCGTCGTTCATCGCGTTCTTCGCCGTGGGGGCCACGCTGCGCCGCGGCGTCGCGGCACCCACGCTGGGCCAGCCCGGCGTGCTACGGGCGGTCGCAGTAACCGGGGCCGGCTTCTGCCTGACCGGGCTGCTCGGCCTGGGCTTGGGCGCGATCATCCGGCACAGCGCCCCCGCGGTCGGGGTGCTGGTGGCCGGCGTATATGTGGTCGCGCAGTTCATCGGCTTCATCGCGCATAGCGTGGCGTCGTACATGCCGATCCTGATCGTGGAGAACTCGCTGAGCACCACCAAGCCGGTGACCTGCGGCACGGACGGCGCGTCCTGCCCGCACTTCCTGTCCGCGTGGGCCGGGCTCGGCGTGATGTCCCTGTACGCCGCGATCGCACTGGCGGTCGGCGGATGGTTGCTGGCCCGGCGGGACGCGTGAGCAGAAGGCAGGGCGGGAAGAGGAGAATGGCGGCATGGGCCTTGCGGTGACCGCGCCGACCGCGGACCCGCCGCCGGGCGACCAGGCGCGGGTCAGGAGCCCGTGGGCGGTCGCCCGCGCGGCGGTCGTGGCGCCGTTCACCCGGCGTGAGGGCCGCGAGCTGTTGTTCTGCCTGGCCGGGCTGCCGTTCGCCGTGGTCAACCCGCTGGCGTTCTTCGTTCTCGCGGTGGACCTGATCCGGTTGGCGGCCGATGGCGGGCGGGGTAACCCGTCCCCGGCCGACATGGCCGTCGCCGGTGCCTGCGTGGGACTGCTGCTTGTGCTGCTGGTGTCGACGGGGGCGGCCCGCAGGCTCGGCTCGCTGCAGCGAAGGCTCGCCACCCGGCTGCTCGGGATGCGAGTCGCGGCGCCGCCGCCGGGGCGGCGCAGCCCCGGCGCTCGGGCCTGGCCCGGCCCGGGCCTCCGCGACGGGGCCGGCTGGCGGGTCATGGCCTACCAGCTGACCAAGCTGCCGATCGGCCTGATCGAGCTGTACGCCGTGTTCTTCTGGATCGGCGGGCTGGTCAACCTGAGTTACCCGCTCTTGTGGGGGGCGTTCCGCAACCACCCGCCGGGGACCCGGCTGAGCCCGGTGCCGGTGTATACGCCGTTCGGATTGTTCGGCGACGGCACGTTCCGCGTCGCAACCCTGCCCGGCACGTTCGCCGCCGCCGCGGCGGGAGCGGCGATGCTGCTGGCCGCCCCGTGGGTAACCAGGGCCGTCACGTCCGCCGACGCCTGGCTGATCCGAGGCCTGCTCGGGCCCGGGCGGCTGGCGCAGCGGGTCCACGACCTGGAGCTGAGCCGGGCGCTGGCCGTGGACGACTCCGCCGCCCTGCTGCGGCGCCTCGAGCGCAACCTGCACGACGGCGCGCAGATCCGGCTGGCCACGCTGGCCATGAACCTCGGCATGGCCCGCAAGAAGCTCGGCGACGGCGACGAGGTTCCGGACGCCGCCGCTATCCGCGAGCTGCTCGACGCCGCGCTCCGAGGTGCCAAGGACGCGCTGGGCGAGCTGCGCGGCCTGGCCCGCGGGATCCACCCGCCGGTGCTCGACAACGGGCTGGCCGACGCCCTCGCCTCGCTGGCCGCCGACAGCGCGATCCCGGTCGAACTGGAGGTCAGCATCCCGGTCCGGCCCACCCCCGCGATCGAGACCATCGCGTACTTCTGCGCCGCCGAACTGCTGGCCAACGCCGCCAAGCACAGCTTCGCGAACAAGATCGCCATCCGGGTGGCCGGAGCGCGGGACGTGCTGCTGCTCAGCGTCGCCGACGACGGCACGGGCGGTGCCGACCCGGCCCGGGGCACCGGCCTGTCCGGGCTCGCGCAGCGGGTCGCCGTGGTGGACGGCCGGCTCACGATCGCGAGCCCGCCCGGCGGCCCAACGAAGATCACCGTCGAGCTTCCGCTGCGCGCATGAATGCCCGGGTCGTGATCGCCGAGGACGCGGCCCTGTTCCGGGCGGGACTCGCCCGGCTGATCGAGGACTACGGCCACCAGGTGTGCGCTGCCGTGGGCGATGGCGACGCGCTGCTGGCCGCGGTAACCGAGCATCAACCCGACGTCGTGGTGGCCGACATCCGGATGCCGCCGACGCACACCGACGAGGGGCTGCGCGCCGCGCTCGAGATCCGCCGCCAGCACCCCCGCACCGGGGTACTGGTGCTGTCGCAGTACATCGAGACCAAGTACACGGCCCGGCTGCTGGAAGGCAACGCGGCGGGCGCCGGGTACCTGCTGAAGGAGCGGGTGGCCGACGTGGCCGACTTCGCCGACGCGCTGGAGCGGGTCGCCGCAGGCGGCACGGCGCTCGACCCCGAGGTCGTCGGCCAGCTGCTGCGCGCGAGCCGCCGCGCCGACGGCCTGGCGGCGCTCACCGCGCGCGAGCGCCACGTGCTCGCGCTGATGGCGGAGGGGCGTTCGAACGCTGGCATCGCCGGCGCGCTCGTGGTGACCGGCGGAACCGTGGAAAAGCACGTGGCGAGCATCTTCGACAAGCTCGGGCTGCCCCCGGACGAGGCCGACAACCGCCGCGTCCTCGCTGTCCTGCGCTACCTGGGCTCCTAAGTCCACACCGGCCCCTTCCCCGCGACGAGCAGTCGGCCACCCTGATCGCAGCGCTGGAGGGCAGCCTCCGGCTGCGCCGCACCGAGACCGAGCCGGGCCCGTTCTCGCTGGCCCCGGGCATCGTCCACACAGGACGATGACCAGGAATCCTGACCTCCGACCCACACCTCAACGGACAGAACCTTACGAACCACCCTCTCAGAGTTTAGGTTGCGAGTGATCTTGCGAGGGTCGGAATTACGCTGCGAGTCGCTGCCGGACATGTGGTCTGTCAACAGTTGTATCGCGCTGGCTACACGGTCCTTTGTTGGGTGGTGGGGGCTAGCCCCAGTGCCGGGGTTCGGGCTTTCCGGCTGGTGCCGACATCGAAGCTCTTCGTACGGTCGGGGCACAGTCGCTTTCCCGAAAGGAGCCTCGATGTGAGCGCACATTCCGCCGTCCGGAGGGCGGTGAGGTGGCGGAGGGTCGTGGCGGCCGCGACGGCTGGCGCGATGCTGGCCGCGGTGATCGGCGGTGGGGTCGCGTCGGCCACGCCGCCGGCCCCGGATCACCGGTCCACGGCCACGGTGCTACAGCACGGCCTCGACGATCTGCACGGCCTCGGCGTATCCGGGACGCAGGGTCTGGTCCGCGACGGGAACCGGGTGACCGTGGCCCGCAGCGGCGTGGCCGACCTGGACACCGCCGCCTCGATGCCGGTCGACGGGTACTTCCGGATCGGCAGCACCACGAAGACGTTCGCGTCGGTTGTGCTGCTCCAGCTCGTCGGCGAGGGCCGGATCGGGCTGGACGACCCGATCGAACGCTGGCTGCCCGGTGTCGTCGACGGCAACGACGGCCGGCACGTCACCGTACGCCAGGTCCTGCAGCACACCAGCGGCCTCTACGACTCCACCGACGACCTCGTCGCGCTGAAGTCGGCCGACGAGTTCCTGGCACACCGTTTCGACCGCTACACCGAAGCGCAGCTGGTGGCGATCGCGATACGGCACCCGCCGCTGTTTGCCGCCGGCACGCACTGGAGCTACTCGAACACCAACTACCTCGTGGTCGGGATGCTCATCGAACGGGTCACCGGACACTCGTGGCACACCGAGGTGCGCTCCCGGATCCTGGTGCCGCTGCACCTGACCCATACGTTCTACCCCGGCGACCGGCCGACCCTGCCCCAGCCGCACGCCGAGGGGTACCGGCAGTTCGCGCCGGGCGGGCCGCTGGTCGACACGACCGTCTTCAATCCGACCGTGGCGGCCTCGGCCGGCGGCCTGGTCAGCACCACCACCGACCTGGCCCGCTTCTGGCAGGCGGTGGCCCGCGGCCAGCTATTGCGGCCGGGACAGATGGCCGAGCTGCACCAGACCGTGCTGGCCGAGTCGGTCCAGGACATCCGGCCCGGCATCGCCTACGGGCTGGGCATCATGTGGATACCCAACCGGTGCGGCGGCTACTGGGCGCACTTCGGCGACATGCCCGGGATGAGCACCCTCGACGCGGTCACCCCGGACGGGCACCGCTCGACGGTCTTCTACCTGGCCACCGAGCTGGCCGACCCGGACCGGGCACCGGCGGTCATGCAGCGGGAGATAGCACTGCTCGACGACCTGATCTGCGGCTGACGGCCATCGGGAAAGAACGGGAGTTCGATGTACACCCGGTCGGCGGCGGCGAGGATCTTCGCGGCGTCGTCGACCGGGGGGTGGATGTGTTGGTTGACGCGCCGCTTGACCTCGGCGGCGGCCGGGCCCGTGGCATCACCCGGCGGTCCCAGCCCCGGGTGAAGACCGCACCGGCCGCGCCCCGGTCCAGGCAGGTGACGTACGGCCCGCGCACCAACCCGACCAGCCCAAACCAGCTCACCGGGTACGCCGCCGCACTGCCCGACGACCGCAACGCCGCCGGAGACACCATCTGATACAGCATCAACCCTCCGGCCGACCTCAGCCTGCCCCGACTGCGCCGACGCTGGCCGTCGTCGTGAGCACCGACCCGCCCACCGGCCACCCCCGCGCATACGTGCTCCCCAGCCGACAGCGGCGCCTGTTCACCCGCTTCATGTCTCGGCGTGCCGGCCAACGCCGCTTTGTCCCAGTTCGATCCGGCGCCGCAGGCGTATGGGGCGTCGTAAATCTGTTCTGGCTCCTGCCCGGGGCACAAGATCACGACATCGAGCAAGCTCTATCAAGGCTGCTCACCGGATGGCTCGAGCGTCGCAACCTTGTTGCAAACGCCTCGCAGTACGACGTTTGAGCAGGTCGCGCCGGTGCAGGTTCGGCACACCCTTACGCCGGGATGTGCACATGGCGAGACGGATCGAACGATAGGAAGACGTGTTTCATCCGATTTCTTCGGTCTGCGGCGCCGCGCCATCCACCTTCTTGATGTCCGTTGGATCAGCCAATCCGGGCGTGCTCAGCGCGGCGAGCAGTGACCCCAACGCCTGGCCCTGTGCCGCCGGACCGCTGACGACGTTCACCCTAGCCCGAACGACAGGCGTCGCATGCGGCCCGCCGACTCCAAGCCTCTGCCACAGCCACCAGCGTCGCCGACGACCGCAGCCAGCGCCACCACCCACGCTCGGAATTCCCTCGAATGTGGCGCCTGTGGATCCGGCAGCGCCAGCCTGGCCAGCGCCAGCGCCGGTCGCCGTGTTCCTACGCGACCGGGAAGGCGCCCACACAACCACCCATCCCAGCCAACCCACCCAGGCCGGTCCCCCGGCGCCGCCGACGCCGTCGTCGCAGATGTCGACACGATCGCGCGGCCGGGGACGCCATCGGCAACTTCGACGCCGATAGCGCGTACCTCCCGAGCGACTTGTCAGCGTCTCGGGCGAAGAAGTACACCGTGGACTCGACTGCCGGTCCGGGGGAAGCGGCCCAGAAGAACGCTGTCGCCGGAACCACCCCTCACCCACTCGACTGTCCGGCCGCGCTGTCCGCGGCAAGAGCAGACGCCTCGCCGCCGCCCTGCGAGCGGACGCTCGCTGCAATCCCGCGGGACGCGAGGTCGACCGATATGTGTGCCGTCGTCGTCGCAAAGTCCATCGGCCGAGAGCGGCAGACGTTCGTCGCGGCGACCCTTGCCACGCACAACGATCTCGCCGGTCCGCCAGTCCACGTCGCCCAACTCCAGACCGGCGACCTCCGCCGCCCGCAGACCCAGACGCGCCAGCACGGTCAGGACGGCGAAGTCGCGAAGCCCGGTCAGCGAAGTACGGTCGCAGCTGTCCAACAGGGCCGTAACCCGCGCAGCCGTCAACGTCGGCGGCAGTGTCGTATCGCGCCAGCCCGCCGCCGGTGGCACCGCCTGTTCCCCGTCGCTGAACTTGAGGATGTAGACGTCACTGTGGATGAGGATGTGGACGGCCGGGTTGGTGCTCGCCGTGACGGCGTGGTGTTCACGGTGCCGGTCCTTCGTGCTCACGGTGACGCCGTTTTTAGGGCGCACCGGTCCCCGCAACGACCCTGTTGATCAGTGAAATGGTGCGGCGGCCAGCAGCCGCCCACTGGTGAACGCTCCGATGAGCGCCCACCCATCGGCGTGTCGACCCCACCGGCGCCGCCAGGCGTGCACCGCCGCGGCGGGTGCCTCCAGCGCGTCGCCCAGGCCGGTGGGTTGCGGCTGCAGCCCGCCGGTAAGCACCTCAGTGTCCAGGTGGCAGGCGTGCTCGACACCGAGGCGACGCAGCCACGCCAGGTGCGACGGGTCACGAGAGCGCCGCAGCCAGCGGCGCACGGTGGCGGGCGGGCGTCCTAGCTCGGCCGCGATGGCCCGGTACCCGCGCCCGGCGGCCTTGGCCACCAGGGCGGCACCGACGACCTCGGTAGCGTCAGCCAGCCGAGGCTGGCACCAGGCCGGCAGCAGTACCTGACTGGCGCGGCACGAGGTGCAGCGGGCGCGCCGCGGGCGTGCCGGTCGGGACGTCCCATCACGCTGGCGTATGCGCCGCACGGTCGCCCGCGACCACGGCCGCAGCGGTGCGGTGCAGCGCGGCAGGCCAGCCGCCCGGCGGTCAGGTCCGCTTCGGCCTGCTCGACGTCGAACACGATGATCACGACGGTGGGCTCCTGTCACGGACGGAAGCTTTCCTACCACACCGGCGCCCGGAAGGGGTCAACTGGTGTTGGCCGCCCGCGCCCCGAACCGTCTACTTGAGACGGCCTTGGGCCGTGCCGACCCTCCCGCAGCATGAGCATCCCGCCACGGCAGGACCCGTGAGCCGCACTCGAACGGCCGCCGCCCTGCCCACGGTGATGACGAGCACCAGGCCCGCCAGCGCCCGAATTGCATCCTCAGCGTCAACGATGGAATCAGGCCGCTACGTCCTCATCCATAGCGCGCGGGGACACCGCCACGGCCAACGCCGAGGACGTGTGTCCCCCGCAAGTACAAGAACCGCAGCAGCGACCGGAGTTCCGCCACCCGCCCCTTCGCCGAGCCGACACCAAGCCTGGTGCACCTCGCGCAACAGGAACCCGGTCACGTCGGCGCCGCTCAGACCATCCACGCCGGTTACGCCGCCCGCCGAACCCGCCCGTTCGCCCAGGAAGCGTCGAGCCGTCACCTCGTAACGGCCCACCGTCCGCACCACCAATCCCGCTCGTCGACCAGCCACCGCCGATACCGATCGAGCAGCTCGCCCAGCGGCGTCAACGGATCCGGCAGCGACGGCCTCGGCACCACACCCAAGGTGCGCAGATAGCCCAGCATCGGCGCAACGTCCACTCCGTCGGAACCCGACTACGACCCGCCCCGTGAACAGCCAGAAACCGCACGACCTCGGGCGCACCCGCCTCGCCCGGCTGCAGCCCTTCCGCCAACAGCCACCGGCTCAGGACGACCCATCAACCACACATGGATCTCGGCCGAGGCGAGCGTGTAACCCATCCCGGCCAACGTCGAACGGAACCCGTCTGCGTAGTCCGCCAGCGGACCAACGACTCGCGATCTCGCAACCTTCGACACCACGTCCTCCCTCCAGGCAGGGCACCTTGCCCCTACCTGGAGAGTCCAGCAGCGTCGCGGAATTGTGCCGACCTCGGTTGCCGTCGCTGACGTGCGAGGCCCGCCCCGGCTTGCCGGTCCAGGACCGGCGCCCTGCTGGGTCGGCACAATCCCGTCCTCGGCATAGGTTCGATGACCAGGACTGGGGGTGCGGCCGCGGCGGCGCGTTGGGTGACCGCGGCGACGACGACGCCGAGCACGGACCGGTAGCGCACCCGGCCGCCGCGAGCGCTGCCCGGTTCCATGGGTGATCCACAGGCTTCAATGAAGTAGACGGGAGTGATGATGTGAGACGGCATCCCGATCACGCGACTGGGTGCCGGCCTAGCGGCAACTGCGGCAACTGCCTCAACCCGCCCCCCGCCACCGTCATGCGGCTGTACTCGCGCCTCGGTCGGCTGGGTGTCTGGCTCGACGAGGCGTCCCGGACCGGCCGGCGTCGATCAGCAGGGCCGCCACCACGCCGCCCAGAACGAGTATGGCGGTACCCCATGCCGTTGCGACCCGGTAGCCGTGGACGAGGGCGTGAACCTGGTCCAGGCTTCCAGCATGGCGGGTCAGGTAGCCGGCGGTGGCGCTTGCTGCGATCGTGTTGAGCAGCGCCGTTCCCAGGGAGCCGCCGATCTGCTGGGCGGTGTTCACGGTGGCCGCCGCGGCGCCCGCGTCCCGGCGGTCAACCCCGAGGGTGCCGATGCTGAAGGCCGGCACCATCACGCAGGCGGTCCCCATTCCGAGGAGGACCTCGGCCGGCAACACCAGGCTGAGGTAGGCGCTATGCACCTGCAGTTGCGTGAGCAGGGCCATCCCGGCGGCGGCGAGCAGGGCCCCGGGGGCCATCAGCGCTGCCGCCGGTAGGTGCGGCATCAGCCGGCTGGCGCCCCAGGAGCCGATCTGCGACGCAAGGGTGATGGGCAGGAAGGCCAGCCCGGCTTGCAGTGGCGAGTAGCCAAGTACCACCTGTAGGTAGTAGGTCAGGAAGAGGAAGGCACCGAACATCCCGGCGATTCCCAGAGTCACGGCCAGGTAGGCGCCGCCCCGGTTGCGGTCGAGCACGATGTGCAGGGGGAGCAACGGCTCGGTGGCCCGTGTCTGCCTGAGCACGAAGAGCACGAGCAGTAGCCCGCTCGCGGCCAGCAGGGCCATGACGGTGGTCGAGCCCCAGCCCGCGGCCACCGCCCGGGTACATGTGTAGACCAGCGCCGCCAGCCCTGCGGTGGCCAGGAGTACGCCGGGGATGTCGAATCGTGTGCGGCCTGCGGCGGCGGAGGTCTTGAGGAACTTCGCGGCGCCGGCTGCTGCGACGACCGCGATCGGGACGTTGACATATAGGCACCAGCGCCAGGTCAGGTACTGGGTGAGGACGCCGCCGAGGAGCATGCCGACCGCGGCGCCGCTGCCGGCGATGGCCCCGTAGACCGCGAACGCCTTCGCCCGTTCTCGCGGCTCGGTGAACATGACCGCGAGCAGCGAGAGCGCGGTCGGAGCCAGCAGCGCGCCGAAGGCGCCCTGAAGGGCCCGGGCCCCAACCAGGATCGCGAAGATCGGAGCCGCCCCGCCGAGCGCGGATGCGAGCGCGAAGCCGGCCAGACCGACCAGGAAGGTGCGCTTGCGGCCGAACCGGTCGGCGACCCGCCCGCCGAGTAGGAGCAGCCCGCCGAAGGCGAGTGTGTAGGCCGTGATCATCCACTGCCTGTCAGCGTCGGAGATGCGAAGCGCGCGCTGCGCCGAGGGTAGGGCGATGCTGACGATGGTCGCGTCGAGGGCGACCATCAGCTGGGCGAGGCCGATGAAGGCCAGTGCCGGCCAGCGCCGGGACGGCTGTTCGGGATCCGGAACGTCCGATCGGAAGGCAGGCGACATGCTCATCCCCGGGGTGATTCGTTAAGCCACTGAAACTCTATAGCAAAAAAGAAGTTTTGGTAGCCAAGCGAATCTGCTACGCTGAGCGGGTGGCAACCAGGCCAGGACTGCGCGAGCGCAAGAAGCAGCAGACCCGCCAGCTGATCTACGAGACGGCGTGGCGTCTGTTCGCCGAGCGCGGCTTCGAAGCGGTCACCGTGGCCGAGGTGGCCCGGACGGCCGATTTCTCCGAGGTGACCGTCTTCAACTACTTCCCGACCAAGGAGGACCTCTTCTTTACCGGGATGGAGTTCTTCGAGGAGAGGCTCCTGGAAGTCGTGCGCGAGCGCGCCGCGGGGGAGTCGGTGTTCACCGCGTTCCGGCGTCTGGTGGTGGACAGCTGCGGGCACCTTGGCACCGACGAGCGCGCAGCGGTCATCGCGGAAGCGGCAGCCTTGATCAACGCCAGCCCGGCGCTGCAGGCGCGCGAGCGGGAGATCGTGGCCCGCTTCACCTATACGCTCGCCGGGCTCCTCGCTAAGGAAACCGGCGCCAGCCCTGACGACGTCGAGCCACTCACCGTCGCCAGCGCGCTGATGGGCACCCACCGAGCGTTGGTCGCCTATGTCCGGACCAGGACACTGACGGGACGGCATGGCCCCAAACTGGCAGCGGATGCGCGCACGCAAGCGATACGCGCTTTCGCGCGCCTGGAAAACGGGCTCGCTGACTACGCCATCAAGAAGGGCTGAGCGGGGCAGCGATGCAGGCCGTCCGATGCTTCCAGGCAGCCAGCTAGTCCCGGCAGGCGCTCCTGACGCTCCTCGCGGTACTCCTCGTGAGAGAACTGCCGCAGCCCGGTCCTGGCGAGCAGACACGCCGCGCCGCCGCAGCATTCGACGGCACGAACCACACCCGCGCTCCTCCCCTTGAGGCACAAGCGAAGGCGAGAACCATGGCTGAACGTCCGAAACGTCCGCTGCGTCGGCGGGTCCAGGCCCGCGTCATGCGCATGGTCAACGTTCCGATGCGGGTGGTGCTGGGTCTTCCCGTTGCGACACCGCTGGGCGGGCGCCTGATGCTCGTCACCATCATCGGCCGCAAAACCGGCAAGGTATATCGGCAGCCACTGAGCTACGTGCGGCAGGGCACGACGCTGCTGACCCCGGGCGGAGGAAAGTGGAAGCTGAACCTGCGCGACGATCAACCCGTGCCGATCCGGCTACGCGGACATGACATACTCGCACGACCCGAGCTGGTGAAGGATCTCGACGAGATCGAACGGCTTCTCACCGTGATGGCGGCTGCCAACCGGAGCGTGAATGCCTTCGTGGGCATCCCCAAAGGACCCGACGGGCGTTTGGACCGCACTCGCCTGCAAACCGCGGTGCGGTACGGCTTCCGGATCGTTCGCTGGCATCTCGACGAGCCCCCGGTCTCATCCAACTCGCCCGGTCAACGGAGCGAGACGCGATGATCCTAGTCACCGGCGCGACCGGACACGTGGGCAGCGAACTGGTCGCCCAGCTTGCGTCACTGCCGGACTCGGATTCGGCAACCATACCCGACACAGCGCGGTCGATCCGGGCGATGACGCGGCGCCCGCAGGCAACGAGCGTCCCGCCCACCGTGGAGGTCGTCTACGGCGACGCCGACGACCGGGCCAGTCTCGATGCCGCCTTCGCCGGCGTCGACGCCGCGTTTCTGATGTCGGCCCAGCCGGTCGGCAGCGCGCCGCGTCCCACCCACGACATCGCGCTGGCCGCCGCGGCCGAACGGGCCGGTGTGAGCCACGTCGTGAAGCTGTCGGTGCTCGACGGTGGCGCCAGCGACGACCCGATCGGGGCGTGGCATCGGCAGGCCGAGGCGGCGGTCACCGATGGCGGGTTCGACTGGACCCTGCTGCGCCCGGGTCGGTTCGCCTCCAACGCACTGCAGTGGGTGCCGATGATCCGCCGCGGTGACATGGTCGCGATCCCGTTCGGCACCTGGCCGGCCGCGCCCATCGATCCCGCCGATGTGGCGGCCGTGGCCGTCGCGGCGTTCATGTCGGATCGGCACCGGGGCGCCGCCTACCGGCTGTCCGGACCGCAGGTGCTCACGCCCGAGGACGAGCTGCGCATCCTCGGCGAGAACCTCGGCCGGTCGTTGCGGTTCGTCGAACCACCCGCCGAGGCCGCCCGCGCCCAGATGATCAAGTACGGCATGCCGGAACCGGTGGCCGACGCGGTGATCGCGCGCGTGCTGTCCGACGACGGCAGCGGCGCCGAGGTTCTTCCGACCGTCGCCAGCATTCTGAGCCGGCCACCAGCCACCTTCGCCCACTGGGCCAAGGCTCACACCGGGCTGTTCACGCGCCCCGCGGCGGATGAGGGAGTGGATGGCTAGTTCTGGCGCTTCCATTCCGAGGGGGGCGACCGCGGGTGAGCGCGATGCGCTGGTGGCCACGAAGCTCCAGGTGCCCATGCTGCGCCCCGACCTTCTGGCGCGAGGACGCCTGATCGACAGCCTGAACCAGGCGGCCGCCCGCGAGCTTGTCCTGGTCAGCACTCCGGCCGGTTTCGGGAAGACGACGCTGCTGGCCGACTGGGCAGGAATCCATGGGCGGCCGGTGGCGTGGCTTGCGCTTGATGCAGGCGACAACGATCCCATGCGCTTCTGGCGGTACGTGGTCGGTGCCGTCGATCGGGTCCATGCCGGGATCGGCGATCGGGTCCTCCCGCTGCTCGCCGCTCCGGTACAGCCGACACTGGAAGCCGTGGTCGCGGTCCTGGTGAACGAACTCGTCGCTCATCCCGGCGAGTTCTGGCTGATCCTTGACGACTACCACGTCGTCGAGTCGCGGCCCGTTCAGGACAGCCTAGCCCTGCTTCTCGAGCGCCTGCCGCCGCATGCGCATGTGGTGATCGCGACCCGCAGCGACCCTCCCCTGCCGTTGCCGCGGTTGCGCGCCAGGGGGCAGTTGGCCGAGCTGCGCGCCGCCGACCTGCGGTTCACTGCGGACGAGGTCGGTGCCGTGCTGCGGGAGGTCTGGGGGCTCGACCTTCCCGCGGACAGTGTTGCCGCGCTGGCGGCCCGTACCGAGGGGTGGGTGAGCGGGCTGCAGCTCGCCGCGCTGTCGCTGCGGGGAGCGGCCGACCCGGCACGGCTCGTCGAGGAGTTCACCGGCAGCCACCGATTCGTCCTGGACTATCTGACCGAGGAGGTGCTCGAGCGGCAGTCCGACGAGGTCAAGACGTTCCTGCTGGACACGTCGGTCCTCGATCGGCTCACCGGCCCGCTGTGCGACGCGGTCACCGGCCGCCGCGACGGGCAGCAGATGCTGGAGGACCTCGAGAGCGCCAACCTGTTCCTCGTTCCTCTCGACGAACAGCGCCGCTGGTACCGGTACCACCATCTGTTCGCCGACCTGCTGCGCGCTCGCCTGCACCCGACGGATCCCGGCCGGGTGCCGCAGCTGCACCGCAGGGCGGCCGGCTGGGCGGAAGACCACGGACTGATCGAGGACGCGGTGCGGCGCGCGCTGGCGGCAGGCGACGATGCGTGGGCGGCCCGGCTGGTCGAGCGGTACGCCGATGGGCACCTGCGCCGAGGCGAGGGCGCCACCCTGCGGCGGTGGCTCGCTGTGCTCCCGCGCCAGATCGTGGCCTCCCACCCACGGCTGTGCCTGGTTGAGGCGCTCGCGGCGACCAACGGCGGCCGCCTCACCGCCGCGGAGCCGCTGCTCGCCGACGCCGAACGCGCCCTCGCCGCCGGCCCGGCCGAGCCCGGCGAGGCTCCGGTCGGCTGGGAGGGAGGCGTGCTGGCGAACGTCCCGGCCGCGATCGCCCTGCTCCGCGCCAGCCTCGCCGCCTATCGTGGCGACGCCGCGCGGGCAATCGAGCTCGTCCAGCAGGCGCAGGCCCACGTAGCCGAGGACGAGCCCGGTCCACGATCGTCCTGTCGCTGGAACCTGGCCCTCGCGGAGCTCACGCGCGGCCGGCTCGCCGACGCGGAACGCGCCTTCGCCGACATCACGGCCGAAGGGTGGGCGACCGGCCAGCCGTACCTGGCGTTGAGCGCCGGCTCCGTCCTCGGCCAGGTGCAGCGGGCTCAGGGCCGGCTGGGGGCAGCGCTGCGCACCTACCGCCAGGGGTTGGAGTTCGCAGGCGAGGCCAGCCACCCGGCGGTGTTGGCCGCGGGCATGGCACATGCGGGGATAGCCGACGTGCTCTACCAACGCGACGAGCTCGAGGACGCGCTGCGCCACGCTACCGACGGGATCACCCTGTGCCGGCAGCTCACCTCCACCCAGCCGCTAGCCGCCGCCCTGGTAACCCTGGCCCGCATCCGGCAGGCCCGGGGGGACGTCGCCGGCGCGCGCGAGGTGATCGACGAAGCCGTTCGGGCCTCTCCCAGCCGAGAGATCGTCGCTTTGCACAACCCGGTCCCCGCGGAGCGGGCGCGGCTGTTGCTCACCTGTGGGGATGTCACGCAGGCCGCCCGCTGGGTGGAGGAGCGGGGACTAAGAGACGGGGACGCACCAAGCTATGCCCGTGAGCGGGAGTACCTGATCCTGGCCCGGCTGCTGCTTGCCCGGAACGCGCCCGAGCAAGCTCTCGACCTGCTCGGCCGCCTCCGCGTCGAGGCCAACGCCCAGCAGCGGACGGGAAACGTGATCGAGATAGGCGCTCTCCAGACGCTCGCCTTCCACGCCGCAGGCAAGCCGGCCGAGGCCCTGACCACCCTGATCGAGGTCCTCGCCCTGGGCCGCCCGGAGGGCTACGTCCGGGTCTTCGCCGACGAGGGCCGACCGATGGCCGCCCTGCTCCGCAAGCTCGCCGCGGCCGGCAAAAGGGGACGGCAAACTGGGCTCGGCGCGATCCCGATGGACTACCTGGGCCGCCTCCTACAAGCGTTCGAGCCGGATCGACACAGCCGGCAATACCCAGCGAGGGTTATCTCGACCGCGATGCCGGGAGCCGTCAAGATCCTCACCGACCGGGAGGGCGAGGTGCTGGCGTTGCTCGCTGCCGGCAAGCAGAACTGGGAGATTGCCGACGAGCTCGTGGTGACCCTGGACACGGTGAAGAAGCACGTCACTCACATCCTGGACAAACTCGGCGCGGCCAACCGCACGCAGGCCGTCGCCCGCGCCCGCGAACTCGCTCTGATCCGCTAAAGACCCCGGCCCACTCGAGCATCGGCTGCACCCGGCCGCCCAGATCGTGGCCACGCCGAAAGATTCCACCCTGCCGTCCACCTTCGGGTGACGGCATCGGCTCAGCCGCCCCATACCGTGGTGATCGAGCGTAACCGTCCAGCGATGATCCAAGAAGAGATCTGGACCCGGCTGCGGACCGTCCCCATTCGCGCTCGTCAACCGGCGTGCGCTGCAGGCGGACCCGATGGTTGCGGGGTTTCACGGGCGAGTCGCCCGGGTGGTCCGGGCGAGGCGGAGGTGGCACGGTGAGCGGCATACGGCCGGCCCATTACCAGATCCGGGTCGAAGGGGTCTTGGGCGACCATTGGTCGGACTGGTTTGAGGGGTTGTGCGTCGCCAGCGACACACCTGGAGAGAGCAGCATCTCCGGTGCAATCGCGGACCAGGCGGCGCTGCATGGAGTACTGGCTAAGGTGCGCGACCTCGGCCTCGTCCTGGTCGAGGTACGCCGGATCGAGCCGGGCCGGTCATGACAGGCGAAGGCGATGAGTCCGTACCCGGTCGCTGAGCTCAGTCGCCCTGTTCCTGTCCGGTTTCGTCGTCAGCCAGGTCGGCGACCGCTGCGACGGGGTCAAAGGTGAGAGGAACGGCAATGGTCCACAAGGCGATGAGCTATCGACGTGTCGCCGTCGCCGTCGAGGCTGGGCGGCGGATGCTGGCACTGTCCACCGTGGAGGGTCTTGTTCCCGGACCCGGCGAGGTAACGGTCCGGATGAGCGCGGCGGGGGTGTCGTATGGGGACATCCTGGCCCGGGTCGGCGTGCTTCCCGGCTCGGGCAGGCCGGGCTACGTGCCCGGTTTCGACGTGACCGGCACGGTGGAAGCGCTCGGTGCCTCCGTTGCCGGCCTGGCGGTCGGCCAGCCCGTCACCGGGTTGCTCCCGCACGGCGGCTACGCGGAGGTCGTCTGTGTTCCTGCCGATCTGTTGCTCCCGCTGCCCGACGGCGTCGCCCCCACCGACGCGGCGGCAGCGGCGTTGAACTACTTCGTCGCCTACCAGATGCTGCACCGGGTGGCCAAGCCGCGCTCCGGTGGTCGGATCCTCGCTCACGGCGCCGGCAGCGGGGTGGGTCGCGCCCTCGTGGAGCTGGGCCGCCGGGCCGGCCTGGAGGTGTACGGGACCGCCAGCCGGGCCAAGGATGAGGCGGCCGCTCTCGGCGCCGTCCCGATCGACTATCGGACCGATGACTTCGTGAGCGTCGTCCGCGACGCGGGTGGCGTCGACGCCGCCTTCGACGCCATCGGCGGAACCCACTTCTTCGCCTCCTACAGGACGCTGCGCCGCGGCGGCACGCTGGTGGGTTTCGGCGTGAGCAGCGCCTGGAGCGGTGGCAAGGCCAAAGGGCCCCGCGCAGGGCTGAGCCTGCTCGGCCTGCTCGGCAGCAACATCCTCCCGGACGGACGCCACGCCCGCTTCTACACCGCATCCCGTGCGATCAAGCGTCCAGACACCTACCGCGAGGACCTGGGCACCATCCTCGAACTCCTCGCCCAGAAGGAGATCCACCCCAAGATCGCGGCGGTCCTGCCGCTGAGCCAGGCCGACCACGCACACGAGCTGGTCGAGAGGGGCCAGGTGAGCGGCAAGGTGGTGCTCACCCCCGACCCGGCCCACCAGCCGTGAGCACAACCAACGAGCCCGCCGAGCCCGGCGGGTAGCAGCAGACGGATCGAGGCAGGGAACGGGTGATCGGGCATGTGGCGGGAGATGCGATCGGCTCTGGTGGGTCTGGTCACGGTCGGTGCGCTGCTCGGGCTGGGGCCCGGTGTAGCGGCCGCGTCGTCGGACGCCAACCGTCTCGTACCGGTGTCGGGGCCGAGCCCGTTCACCGGCTGCCCAGCCGCCGGCCTGGACTCCCTGCTTCCCACCGGCGCGGTCGAACCGGTCGTGGTCGCCAACCCGACCGACCGTGCCAATGTGGTGGCCGCGTGGACTCAGGACCGGTTCCGTGGGGTTGTGGCCGGTGTCAGCGTCGACCGTGGCCGGACCTGGCGGCGCGTGGTCGTGCCGGGCCTCACCCGGTGCACCGGTGGGGTGTTCGACTACGCCGACGACGTGTCGATGTCCGCCGGCCCGGACGGCGTGGTGCACCTGTCCACGCACGTATTCGACGCCGACCGGCAGCGCAGCGGTCTGCTCGCCACCAGATCCACCGACGGCGGCCGGACCTGGAGCCGGCCCGCCACGCTCGCCCTGCAGACCGGATCCCGCGACGGCGAGTACGCCGGCGGGGCCACCGCCGCCGACCCGGCCGACCCGATCATGGTCTACGGCGTGGTGCCCACCTTCTCCTACCCTTCCGACCCTTCCGAGCCCGGCGGCTCGTTCCGGGGGACGGTGGTCTTCGCCCGCAGCCTTGACGGGGGGAGGAGTTGGCAACCGGCGCGCAGCATCCTGGACACTGGTGCCGGACGGCTGACCACCGGGCACCAGCTCGCGGTCTTGCCCGACCGTACCCTGCTGGACCTCTTCACGCTCATCGACCTTCGCGAGAACCCGCGACGGCCCGCGCTACAGGTGGCGGTGATGCGCTCGACCGACCGGGGAGCCACCTGGTCGCCGCCAACCGTCGTCGCCGACATCCGATCGGTGGGCATCACCGACCCCGGAACCGCCGACCCGGTCGCTGGCGGCACGCGCCTGCAGCCCGCCCTCGCCGTCGACCCGGCCAGCGGCCGGGTCTACGTCGCGTGGCAGGACTCCCGATTCAGCCATGGGCAGGCCGACGCCATCGCGCTGTCCTGGTCGGCCGACGATGGCAGCACGTGGACAACCCCGGGCAAGGTCAACGGCACACCGACGGACATTCCCGTACCTGACCAGCAGGCCTTCGCCCCCAACCTGGCCGTCGCATCCGACGCAACCGTCGGCGTCAGCTACTTCGACTTCCGCCACAACGACGGTGGTGCCGCCCTGCCGACCGACCGCTGGCTGGTCCGGTGCCACCCCACCGCCAACCCGGCCTGCACCGCGCGACCGGCACGCCCAGAGACGCGCCTGACCACCACCTCCTTCGACATGCGCCAAGCACACCGCTTCACCTCCATCGGACCACCCGGGTTCTTCCTCGGCGACTACATGGGACTGACCAGCACCGGCCGGGACTTCGTCGCCGTGTTCGCCCAACCCCACAACAACGACCCGGCACGCGTGTTCGCCGCCACCCGCCCGTCCCAGCGCCGATCCTGATGAGACCCTGTGCACGGGTACGCGATGCACGGCCCAGCCGGCTGGCTGCTGGGCTCGCCGCGCTCGGGCGGCAGGAGCCTGGGACAGCACAGGCGGTGCACTCGGCAACGACCGCAGCACCTGGGCCGGGGCGGGTCAAGCTAGACACGCACAGGAGGCCGAGCGATGAAGACTGGCCTCGTTGTGGGAACAGTCGGTCTCACGAACCGCTACGGCCGGGACCGTCCTGGCCGTGGACAACCTGCATCTGCGGGAGCGGCGCGGTGAGGTGTACGGGTTCGTCGGCCCGCCAGCGTGGGCCCCGAACTCCCACGCATGCTTCGCCACGTCCGCGGCGAAATCCAGACGCAGCGCCGCCGCATACCGGCCAGAGCCGGCTGAGCGACACGGTGCTGGCTCACCGCCGACCGGCCCACCAGCACTGAGTACACCGAACGAGCCCGCCGAACCGGGCGGATAGCAGCAGACGTATCGACGCAGGAAACGGTGATCGTGCATGTGGCTGTCAGTGCCAGCCCGCAAGAGCCGCCAGGGGCGCATCGTCCCCATCATCGTCATCGTCCGTCCTCGAACACGAAGCCCCGCGCCACCTCCTCGCGCCATGCGGCAACGGCGACCGTCACGAAAGCCCCAGGCGGCCGACACCGGGCGGCTCGGGCGGCGACCGAGTCGAGGAGCCGATCGGCGTCGGGCTCTTGCCGCAGCAGCAACTGCAAGTGATCGCGGCCCACGTGCTACGGGAAGATGCCGAGGGTCGCAGCCACCGTCGTGCAGGGTCCAGACGCCGCCGGCGATCCGACGTTCCAGATCGTGCATCCGGCCCGTCCCGAGTCTGCCCGCGCACAGCCGGACGGCCGGGACAAGGCCGCCAACATCGGTCCGGCCTGGCCTTGTCGAGCAAAGGCACCCGGCCCACCGCCCGGGCGGCCTCCCGCTCCTCGGGAGGGACCGCAGGTGAGACCCCTCTTTCTCCCGGTCCTGATACTCGTCGCGGTGATCGGGGTGCGCCTTCTCGGGGTCCGGCTCGGATGGTGGCGGGCGGTACTGGTCGCCTGGCTGGGCCTGGCCACTGCCGGGATCTTCCTGACCGCGCTGAACCGAGCGAACAATGGCAGGCCACCTCCGCTGCTGCTGGTCGTCGGCGTCGGCCTGCTCGCGATGATGGCCTGGGCGGGCGTCTTCGAACTCCTCTCGTCGTCGCTTCCCGAACCGGCCCGCCAGTCCCTTACCAACCCGATCAAGACTTTCCGCGGACAGCTCGCCCGCGGCCGCCGAATGACGGAAATCGTGGCGATCGCCGGTCGCTCCGGGCTGGCCCGGTTCGGGCGACGGCACTCCCCCGAGCCGCAGGGGTCCGCGACCGGCCGCTCCCTGCGAACCGCCCTCGAACAAGCCGGCGGCGTCTACGTCAAGCTCGGCCAGTTCCTGTCCACCCGACCCGACCTGCTGCCCACTGAGATCATCGCCGAGCTCCGCCATCTCCAGCAGGAGGTCACGCCGGTCAGCCTCCCGCTGGTCGACCGTGTCTTCGTCGAGGAGCTGCGCGTCACACCCGCCGCCTGCTTCGCCGCATTCGACGCCGCCCCGGACGCAGCCGCCTCGATCGCGCAGGTCCATCGGGCTGTCCTATTCGACGGCCGACGCGTGGCCGTGAAGATCCAACGCCCGGACGTGGCCGACCGGGTGCGCCGCGACCTCGACATCCTCATCCGGCTGGCCGCACGTCTCGAGCGCCGTACCCGGTGGGCGCGCGACCTGCGGCTGTCGGCGACCATGCGGAGCTTCGCCGAGAGCATCACCGGCGAGCTCGACTTCACCGCCGAGGCCCGCAACCTCGCCGCGGTCAGCGCCGCCACCCAAGGACACCCCCGCTTCGTCGTCCCGCTGCCGGTCCCCGACCTGACCCGGCGTCGAGTGTTGGTAATGGACTGGGTCGACGGCCGCCCGCTCACCGACGCTGCCACATCATTGACCGCCGACGACCGGAAAGAGCTCGCGCGCGCACTGCTGCGATGCTTCCTCGACCAGATCCTCGTCGTCGGCACGTTCCACGCCGACCCGCACCCGGGCAACCTCTACCTCACCGGCGACCACCGCATCGCCCTGCTCGACTGCGGCTCCGTCGGCCGGCTCGACCGCCGGCAACGAAGTGCGCTGCAAGCACTCCTCATGGCCATCGCCGCCCAGGACGCGGCGCAACTGCGCGACGTCCTGCGCCGCATCACCACGGTCACCGGCACCATCGACGGGCCGCTGCTCGAACGGGCACTGGGCAACCTGCTCGCCCACCACCTCACCCCCGGCGCGCCCGCCGGGGCAGCGCTGCTCACCGCCCTCATGGAAGTGATGCGCGAGTTCCGGTTGGCGCTAGAGCCCGTCGTGGGTGGCGCGCTGCGCACCCTCGCCACCCTCCAGTCGACCTTCGAGCTGCTGGCACCCGACCTCGACCTCATCGAAGAGGCCAAGTCCTACGGGCACACCCTCCTGCAACCGCCATGGTCGCCGACAAGCCCGAGATCCCCCCGAGACGAGCTCGAGACCATCCTGCCCACCTTGATCCCCATGCTGCTCGCCCTGCCGCGCCGCCTCGACCGCGTCGCCGACGCCGTCGAGCGCAACGAGATCAGCATCGGCGTCCACCTGTTCCCCGACGAACGCGACCGCCGGTTCGCCACCCAGCTCACCGCCCAACTCACCGCCACCATCGCCGGCGCATCCACCGGCCTGATCGGAGCCCTGCTCATCCTCGCGGCCAACCCCCGCATCACCACCGACACCGGTCAACTACTCCAAGGACTCGGCATCGGCTGCGTCGTCGTCGCGGCACTCGTACTCCTGCGCGCACTCACCATCGCGCTGCGCCACCTGCGCGACGACCGCACATGAGCCTCGACGACCCTAGCCCCCGACACGCACCGGGAACTCGGGCAGCGCCACTCTCACCCGTGCCCTTGGACCGCGGCCGCCAGCATTGCGCTGCCGCGCGGCCACCTCGGCGAACACCGGCGGTAGCCGGCCGCGACGCGCAGACCCGACCCGACCACGACGGCGAACTGCCGACCCGTGACGTGCGGACCGGTTCTAGTCGAGCAGGTCTTGTCTCATTAGGTTCCACCCCGCGCACCGGTCACAGCAGGTGGGTTGCCGTCGTCCTGTTCAGGTGCGTGACGGCGTCGAAGGCGCTGATCCAGGACTCGACGCTCATGGCGTACGCGGAGTCCCTGCTCGAGTCATAGGCCGAGCCGATGAGGCGCATGGTCGCCGGTGCGGCCAGCCACTGGCGCACCAGGTCGGGCGCGCCGGCGTGCAGGTCCAGCAGGTAGTCCGGGTACCTCGCCCGGCCGAGCGTGCTGTCCACCATGCCGGCAGACGGCGGGGGAACCCGGAAGACCGACGGCGAGCCGGTCTGCCACCCGGTGAGCACCTCGCCGGCGTCGAACACCGTGCCGATAGACACGTACCTTCGTCCGTAGCGTTCGCGAAGGTGGCTGCCCGCGACGACGGCCACCGTGGGCGGCACGAACGGCGGCAGCGAGTACGTCACCCGTGGGCTCGCCGCGGTGTGGATGTTGGCCGCCCAGTAGACGACCCGGTGCTGTGTGCGCCGCTGCCACCAGGTGAGCGTGTCGGCCATGAACCCGTCGCGGAGGTCGAGCACCTGGCTGGCGTAGTACTCGTAGAAGCCCAGGATCGTGCGGGCGTGCTGCACGGCGTACTCGGGGTCGATGCGCGAGCGTCCGGGCGGCAGGCCGAGTACCAGCTGGTAGACCGCGTGTGCATGGTCGATGTATGGCTGCTTGTCCGGCTGCTGGAAGTACCACCCGATGTGCTCCTCGGGAGTGCCCCTGAGCCGGATCGGGCCGAGATGGCATTCCAGTTCGTGGATGCGTTGCGGCGCGACGTCGCGGACGTACTCGACGATCTCGTCGAAGAGCAGTTGCCGCAGCTGAGTGAGGTCGGTGCCGAGGAACCGGATGTTGTCATCGTGGGTCAGGTTGTACCTGCGCATCCAGCCGACCAGGTTGAGCATCTCCTCGCTGCGCCAGATCGACGAAGTGGCCGCGACCAGCGCGCGGGGATCGCCCTCTCCGGTGACGATGTACCGGTCGATGGCCACGCCGCTGCCCCAGCTCTCCTCCCAGGCGAGGGTACGGAAGCCCATGCGTTCGGTCAGGAACCGCGCCGCCCGATGCTTGAGCGCGAACTGCTCGTGGGTGCCGTGGGCCGACTCGCCCAGGCCCACCACGTGCGCGTTGGCCACGACGCGTCGCAGTGGTTGCAGGTCGTCGACCGACCCGCCCGCATCGATCTGCGGCAGCGCAACCGCGTGCCGGTTGATCCACGACTCGATGGCTTCGTCCGACGCCGTGGCTGCCGACGACGGCTCGGCGAGGAAGCCGGTCGTCACCGCCGCGGCGGTCAGGCTCAGAATGCTTCTGCGTGTCAGGTGTGCCTCAAACATGATCACTCCTTCCGACCCGATGTCAGGCGCCGAGGCGCCCGCGCAAGAACATGGCAAACTGCCAAACCGGCGCCATTGTCACGGGCCTCTGGCCGCGGGTCGGCGCTTCGGCGATGAACCGGTCGGCGAGATCGCGGACGCGTCTGGATCTGTGTGCCACCAACGGTTCACCAAACGGTGGTTCACCAAGCGCGTCCTCTTCCCGGGGTTACCTGCTCACCGCTGGATCTGGAGACGCGGAACAAGAACACGAAACCACCAGCCAGGCCCGCGAGCATCACGAAATGAATCCAGATGTCCAAGCCCCGCAGACCCCTGAGCAGGGCAACCGTCAAGCCGAAGAGCGTGCCGATCAACCCGATCACGTAGGCCGTACGGGTTAGTTGTCGTTCGCGACGCCCGTGGACAAACAACGCCACCGCGGCCGCGGCGAAGCCCGCGCCGATGACGGCCTCAACCACGGTGGCCGGAGGGATCGGCTCAGGAACACGCAGCGTCACAGGACCGAGCGGAATCCGCACACCCAGGTGCAGGACAGCCGCTACGAAAAACAGCGCGGCATTCGCCACCGTCAACAGCGTCAATCCAAACGCGGTGTGGGCTCGGCGAGACGAGGGGCGTTGCGATGTATCGCCGTTCATGCCATTCCTCCATGCTGCCGCATATCGTGCCGAGCCGGAGCGGTCATCGCTGCTGCCATGCGCTGGGATCGTCGGGATGGGCTCTGGTCGATCCGGGCATCGCGACCAGGGTGAGGCCGAGGCCGCGTACCTTGGCGAGTAGGCCGTGCAGCGCGGCCTGGTCCGCGATCGGACCGGAAATGATGGTCTCGCCAGGGGCCCGGGTGGTGACCCGCAACCCTGGAACCAGTCCGACCAGCTGCTGCCCAGCACCCTCGACCCGGATCTCGTAGTGCGGCGGCCGCTTGATGGTCACGTCGCCACCTCGCTTCGTCGGTGCCGCCTCGTCGGTGTACAGGCCGCGTCCGCGGTGTGCGATGGGACTTGACGGCTCGACGACTTTGTTCGAGGACAACGGTATGGAGCAGCTGAATTGGCGGCGTCACCCAAAGGTGGAAGTGAGGGTGGAGTCTCCTTGGGACACGGCGACCGCTGACGCCGGCAGCCGAGGGCTTCAGCGGATAGGAGCGAGTTTGCGGCGCGGGCAACGGCCTGCGTGCGGTTCGCCGCGCCGAGCTTTGTCGAGGATGTGGGTGACGTGTTTTTCACCATGTCCACCGGCGAGCTGCTGGCACTCGACCTCGACCTCATCGACGAGGCCAAGTCCTACGGGCACACCCTCCTGCAACCGCCATGGTCGCCGACAAGCCCGAGATCCCCCCGAGACGAGCTCGAGACCATCCTGCCCACCTTGATCCCCATGCTGCTCGCCCTGCCCCGCCGCCTCGACCGCATCGGCGACGCCGTCGAGCGCAACGAGATCAGCATCGGCGTCCACCTGTTCCCCGACGAACGCGACCGCGCCCCGACCGGCTCGCATCCCGGCCGGCACTCTTGAAGTTGCCGACCAGTTCTCCGGACAAGGGAACGGATTGCTGCGTTCACCTCCACTGCGGTTTCCGGCACCGTACGCGGATGTCCACGTCCCCGACGGCTGCCGTCCGTGCCGGTCAGCGCAGCTCGCGTATCCTGGTCGGCCAGCAGGCCCGGCCGTCTGCAGTCCTGCAACCTCGGCTCAGCTGGTGACATCCCGCCGAACGAAGCTGATACCGCTGACGACCAGCAGGACCGCGGCGAACGCGAGCGACAGCATCAGCGCCCGCGAGTAGGAGGTTACGTCGCTGCCGCCCAGGTCGACAGCGTCGAAAAGCAGCCCGGGGAACCAGCGGCCGGCATCCGACCAGGACAGCTGGACAATGTGCTCCAAGGGGCCGATCCACGCCAGGCCCACCGCGAGGGCGAGCATTGTGGAGCGCAACAAGACGCCCAACGCCGTACCGGCGGCACCGAACAAGGCCGCGCTGAGCAGCGCGTTGCCGTAGTCGCCGGCGGCGCGGGACAGCCCGGTACCGGTGAACCAGTCGGCAGTAGAGACGTCGCGTGCGTGAGCCAGCAAGACCGAGGCGACAGCGCTAACCACCTCGGCACCGAGCAACGCGGCCGCGGTGAGCCCGAGAAGCGCGAACAGCTTGCCGGCCAGCATGCCTCCCCGCCGCGGCTGCCGGGTCAGCGCGACCCGCAGGGTACCTTGCCCGTACTCGCCGGTCATGCTGGTCAGGAACAGAACGAAGACAATGATCCCGACGAAGGTCGCCGCGTTGGAGAAACCCTGAGTAAGCCCACCAGCTTGAGCAAGCTGCTTAAGGGTCGTGTTGGTTCCGGCGACCACGCTGGTTCCCGACGCTGCGGTGTCCTTGGCGTTGACGAACCCCAGGATGGTGGCCAGCAACGCGAAGCCAGGCAGGATCACGCCGGCAGCCCACAGTACGGATCGACGTCGCAGCTTCAGCACTTCGGCACGAAACGAGCGGATCATCGGGCACCTCCGGCCACGAGGACCTCGTAGCGGTCTTCGAGTTCGGCGCGAACCACGGTGAGTTCGATGAGAGTGATGTCATCGGCGGTCGCCGCACGGTTGATCTCCGCGAGGGCGTGACGCAACCCGTCCATGTCCTCGGGGAGTGCCCGGCCAGACGTCATCTCGCTCAGCTGGACGCGCAGCCGGTCACCGCTGCGCATCGGGTGCAGTCCCCGCCCGCCGAGCAGCGCCTCGAGGCGGGGAAGATCGGCTGGGTGCTCGCTGCGCAGCACGAGCGCTTCGTTGGAGGCCACGAGTTGGGAGGTCGGGCCCTGAAAGATCCGTCGGCCGCGATCGATGACGACCAGCCAGTCGCACACCTGCTGAACCTCGGCCAACTGGTGAGACGACACGAACACGGTCCGACCCTCGTCGTTGAATGAGCGCAGCAGCGTACGCATCTCACGAATGCCGCTGGGGTCCAGTCCGTTGGCCGGCTCATCGAGTATCAACAGCGCCGGTCCGCCGATCAGCGCCGCGGCGATACCCAGACGCTGCTTCATCCCCAGCGAGTACGTGCGATACACGTCGCGACCCCGATCGCCCAAACCCACCCGCTCGAGTAGTGCCGGGATCGACGAACGGTCACTCAATCCGGCCAGGCTGGCGACGATCGCAAGGTTTCGCTGCCCTGACAGGCCGGGATGAAAGCCCGGGCTCTCGATCAACGCGCCCACTGCGGCCACATACCGGGCTGGCGCTGTCAGTGGCATGCCAAGTACTCGGCCCGAACCCGCGCTGGGACGCACGAGCCCGAGTAACATCCGCAGCGTCGTGGTCTTCCCGGCACCGTTGGGTCCGATGAACCCAGCGACGACGCCAGCCGGTACCTCCATGTCGAGACTATCGACGACGCTCCGCCCGCCGTAACGCTTGGTCAGCCCGCTCGTCTCGATCGCAGGACCGCCCGGGACCTTCTCCGCCACCGCAGTTCCCATCCACTAGGGTCACGCACGTCGTTTGTGCACCACGCTACGAACCCCGTCGACGTGGCGCGTCACCCAAAGGTGGAAGTCAGGGTGGACTCCTCCAAGGCCACAGCCGACGCGCCCTGGCCGGCTCATTCGTCGTCAAGGATATGTACGCGTCCTGGCTCTCCCCGCCCGACAGCTGCGCCGGATAGGCGTGCCTTGTCCGCGATACCGACCCTGTCCAGCAGCACCAGCCCGCGTTCCTCCGCCAAGCTGCGGGCACCTGCGGATCCCGCGCCGTGCCAGCGTCACGTTGTCCAGGACCGTCAGATGGGCGAACAGGTCAAACGACCGGAACTATGGCGACCTCCGCCCGGAACCGGTACAGCTCCGGGCCCGTAGTCCCGCGACGGCCAATGAGCTGAGCGCAGGAATTGCTACACCACAACGCGGCGGCGCTCGCCGTCCATTGGGGCGTATCGGCCGGCCAGGCCCGCCCATCCGCAGGCACCGCCGACGCGGTCACCCCAAACGAGCCTATCCTGCTGACCGTCACCGAGTACGGGCGCCGGGCCGCCCGCACCGCTGCCGCTCCCGCCGAGTCGGCAACCCCCGCGGAACCGGGCGGTGACCAGACTCCGTCGGCACCCTCGTGGGTCATGACGAACCCGACCCTGCCACCGACCTGGCCCCGGTCACCGGACAGGACCACGGTGCTAGTCGAGGAGAACAGACCCACCGTGAGGATCTTCGCGGGCAGCGGAACCGGCCCGAAGCTCGTGACCACGTCCCTGCATCTGCCGGTGCATCCCCACATGGCAGCAATCGCCGTGCCCGGTGCACCACCTCATCCAGCGACCAGTCCAGCGGGCGTTCCAGCAGCCACAGCCCCAACTCGTACTCCGCCAGCCAGGAACCGTACGGGGCACCCAGGAACCCGCACACCCGGTCCTGGAACCGCGATCACCACCTGGCGCAGCTCCGGCACGGTCAACTCGGCGACCAGCCGCAGCCGTGAACTGCCGCCGATCTCCTCCGGTGGATTCCACACCGTCTTCCCGCTGCTGGACGTGTCGGCGTACGCGGCTGCCTTGAGCCGGTCCACCAGCGCAGGCGGTACGGTCAACCGCTCGTCGCTGTCGACCCGCGGCTGCTCACCCACGACGAATCACCGACCCGCCAGCGCTGCCCGCCGGGCACAGGCAATCCATCCGCAGAATCCGGTCCCCCACGGCCCCGGGCCACGAGGAGGCGCCGGCGGTCACCTGGCCCAGCACAGCCTCGCGTGCCCCCCGTACCGCTGCTGGAGCGGCTCCCCACACGCTCAGTGCACCCGGCAGGTCACCCACGATCGTCTGGTGATCTCCCACCCCAGGCGCGGTCGCACCGCGGAAGGTCACAGCGGACACCAACAGCCTCCCCTAATCGGGGACGAAACGGTTGTACCTTAACCGCCCCGGCTGGCTCTCCTGCTGCTGCACGCCATGGACACCGACTACACCGATCTGGCGGCCGTCGCGTGCCCACATCTTCGGGCGGACCATCAGGTGTTGCAGCTCGTCGACCACCGCTGCCGTCGTTTAGCCGCCGTGCGCATCCGGTCAGGTTACCGGCCAGGATCGGCGGGTTCGCCGAGCTCGGCGCGCAGGGCGTCGGCTCGGCGGCGGTGGCGGTGGGCCTGCGTCGACTGCCCGGTGGCCTCGTGCGCGCGGGCCAGGCCGTCGAGCGCGTCGGCCTGCTGGCAGCGGTCGCCGAGGTCTTCGCTGACGGTGAGTGCCTGTTCGTGGTACCCGGTGGCGTCGTGGTAGCGGGCGGCGCGGTACGCGGCCCGGCCGAGCGCGTTGAGGGTCTGCGCCTGGCCGCTCCGGTCGCCCAGCGCGCGCCGGACGGTGAGGGCCTGTTCCAGCTCGCCGATGGCCGCGGGTTCGCCGAGGGCGTCGTGGCAGGCGCCCAGTCCGTGCAGCGACTCGGCCTCGCCGGCACGGTCGCCCGTCTCCCGGTGGAGGTCCAACGCCTGGCGGTGGTGCGTGATCGCCTCCGGCAGGCGTCCGAGCCGGAACAGCGTCGCGCCGAGGCGGTTCAGGGCGGTCGCTTCGATCGAGCGGGCGCCCAGGTCGCGGGCGGTCGCGATGGCCCGGCGGTAGTGCTCGGTGGCGTCGCCGGGGCGGCCGGACCGGTGCAGGACCGTGCCCAGGTTGATCGCGGTCCAGGCGGCGGCGTCGCGGGCGTCGATGGCCTCGTGGATGGCCATGGCGCGCTGGTGGTGGTCGAGGCTGTCGGCGTACCGGCCGAGGCGTTCGTACACCTCGCCGAGGTTGGTGAGCATGACGGCCTCGGTGTCGCGGCTGCCCGCCCGACGCGCCAGATCCAACGCCTGCCGGTAGTGGTCCAGGGCGGTGTCGTAGCGGCCGGTCCGCGTCTGCACCAGGGCGAGGCCACCGAGCGCATGCGCCTGTCCCGCCCGGTCGCCGGTGACCTGCCGTAGCTGGAGCGCGCGCGTGAAGTGGCTGGCCGCGTCGGTGTACCGGCCGACCCGCCACCACACGTCGCCGATACGGAACTCGGCGCCGGCCTGCCCCGCGGTGTCACCGGCACCGGCCGCAGCCCGTGCCGCCGCCGCGTGTACCACCAGCGCCTCGTCGGTGCGGTTGGCCAGGTTGAGGTACCGCCACAGCAGTATCGACAGCCACACCGCGTGCCGTGGCCGGCCATCGGCCGCCGTCCGGGCGACGGCGACAGCGACAGCGACAGCGACCAGGTTCGGCAGCTCGGCCTCGAACCAGCCGGCGGCCTCGTCGGCGGTATCGAAACGGGCAGCGTGATCGGGGCGGCCCGGCAGGTCCCGGCCCGGCGGCCGGTCCCACGGATGCAGGGCGTCCTTGGCCGCCGCAGTGGTGTGGACGTAGTGGTCCAACAGCCGGTCGAGGGCGGCTGCACGGGTGTTGGCCGGGTCGGCCGCGGCGAGTTCGGCGGCGTACGTGCGCAGCAGGTCGTGAATCGTATACCGGCCCGGCCCGGCCCGCTCCACAAGGTGCGCGGCGGCGAGCATCGTAAGCAGCCGATCGGCCTGCGCGGGGCGGCAACCGGCCAGCGCGGCGAGCGTCGCGCGGTTGACGTGCCGGCCCGGATGCAGCCCGAGCAGCCGGAAGGCCGCGGCGGCCCGGCCCGGCAGGTGCCGGTACGACCAGGAGAACACCGCCCGTACCGCGCTGTGCTCGTCGCCGGCATCCAGCCCGTCCAGCCCCTGGCGGTCCAGCTCGGCGACCAGCCGCGCCAACGGCTCACCCGGTCGGCCGGCCGCGTGCTCGGCGGCGATGCGCAACGCCAGCGGCAGACCGGCGCAGTGCCTTGCCAGCGCCCCCGCGGCGGCCGGCTCGTCCGCCACCCGGGCCGGTCCCAGTAGTGCGCGCAGCAGCGCCACGGCCTCGGCCGGGTCAAGCCGGTCCAAGCCCACCCGGCGGACTCCGTCCCGGGCCGCGAGCCCGGCCAGCCGGTCCCGGCTGGTGATCAGCGCCAGGCAGGTCGACGAGGCCGGCAGCAGCGGCCGGACCTGGTCGGCGTTGGCGGCGTTGTCCAGGACGACCAGCACCCGCCGGCTGGCGAGCAGGGTCCGGTACCGGGCCGCCCGCTCGTCGGCGTCGACCGGCACGTCCGCCCCCGCTACCCCGAGGCCGCGCAGGAACGCCGCAAGCACCTCGCCCGCCGGCCGCGGTTCACCCGGGTCGTACCCGCGGAGGTTGACGTAGAGCTGGCCGTCCGGGAACCGGTGCCGGATCCGGTGCGCCCAGTGCAGGGCGAGCGCGGTCTTGCCGGAGTCGGGTTTGGTTTGTAGCATCATTATTGACGTATGACCACGCATGACGCCCCTCCGATTGTTGATCTGTACTTGCGGTTGTCGGACCTGCGGATGGAAGACCTGAACGCCCACGGTGAGGCGAAGGGTCTGGTTGAGCACGAGCGGGTGTTGCGCGACCGGGCCGACGCCCACCGCTGGACGGTGGGTGAGGTCATCGTGGAGAACGACATGACCGGTGGCAAGCCCAAGCCGGCCTCGGCGTACAAGCGGCGCAAGGTGGTGCTCCCGGACGGGAGCACGGCGTGGCGGGTGATCCGGCCCGGGTTCCGCAAGCTGTTGGACCGGTTGCGCAACCGCAAGTCTCAGGCCGTGTTGGCGGTCGACCTGGACCGGACCGTCCGCGACCCCCGGGACCTGGAAGACCTGATTGACATTGTGCAGGAGACCGGGGCCAACGCCCGGTCGCTGTCGGGATCGTTGCGGTTCACCGATGGCGGCACCGACGCGGAGATCACGTTGGCGCGGGTCATGGTGACGATGGCGAACAAGGCCAGCCGGGACACCGCCCGGCGGGTCAGCGCGGCCCGGTGGCACGACGGCCGGGACTGCCACGCCGGGATCAGCGTGATCCCGGAGGAGGCAGCGGTGATCTTCGACTGTTCGCACCGGCTGTTGCAGGGGGTCAGCCTCGCCGCGCTGGCCGCCGATCTGCGGGACAAGAACGTCCCGACCGTGACGGGGGCGCCGTGGTCGGCCGAGACGTTGCGGGATGTGCTGTTGCGGCCCCGCAACGCCGGGTTCGTGGTGCATCAGGACAAGATCCTTCCGGGTGTGGTGGCTCCGTGGGATGCGATCGTGGAGCCGGAGGTCTTCGAGGCCGTGGTGGCGAAGCTGACCGATCCGGCCCGGCGCACCGGGCCGGGGTCGGCGCCGCGCTGGCAGGGGTCGGGGGTGTACCGGTGCGGCATCTGCACCCCGCCCGGGACCGAGACGGACAAGCCCGTCACGTGTGAGGTGACGTTGGGCGGGCGCACGCCACGGTACCGGTGCAAGGAACACAACCACTTGTCCCGCAACGCCGCGCACACCGACGACTGGGTGACGCTGCACGTGCTGTACGCGCTGACCCATGACCGGGCGTACGAGTTGCTGGCCCCGGCCGCGCCGGACGTCGACGCGCCAGCTCTGCGCGCGGAACGCGCCGCGATCAAGGAGACGTTGAAGCGGTACGCCCGCGAGGAAGTGTTGAACAAGCGCACCCCGGAGCAGGTGACCGAGGCGACCCTGATCGGCACGCAGCGGATAGCCGAGATTGACCAGATCCTCAACGCGAACGTCACCGACGACCCGTTGGCCGAGATCATCAACGCTGCCGATCCGGTGCAGGCGTGGCAGGACACCCCGATCGGCAGCAAGCGCATCCTCCTCGACCGGTTGATGACGGCCACGATCCTGCCGATCGGCCGGGGCGGGCGCGGGTTCGACCGGTCGTCGGTCCGCATCGACCCCAAGCACCGGTTGGGCGCCCCGAGCGCCGCCGTGACCGGCTGACCCACCAACCGCCCGCCGATACGCCGAAGGGGCCGCCCCGATGTGGGGGCGCCCCTTCGGCGTAGTCGGTTCAGCGTTGCCCGGTTCACCGTTGGGCGGTCGGCCGGTGCGGTGTCGGTCGGTGCAACAGTGCCGCGATCGTCTGGCGCTGTTCCTCGGTGGGCTCCGGCCACCCATCGACGTTCGCGGTGACCTCGGCCATCAGCGTGTCATCGCGCAGCATCGCGCGCAGCGCCGCCGTGCGTGGGCTGTCCCCGGGCCGGGGTTGGCCCATCGCGGCCAGCCGTGCCCGCCGGGCCGCCAACTCCGGGGGCAGCGGCGCCAGGTCAGTGCCGGCCGCCGTGGTTGAACCGGTCGGGGTGGTGGTGCCGGTCTGGTCGGGCCAGGCCCTCCTTTCCTCGTGTGTCTTGATGTCGCGCGCCGCCGCGCCCGGCTGAGCGGGTGCGGCGCCGCCGGTAACGGTAGTGGTGGTGGGGTCGGTTGGCGGTTCCGCGCCGCTCAGCGTTCCCCGCCGGTCGCCGGTCTGGCGACCGCGTGCGTCGGGTGTGGTGTGGCTTGTGGCCATGTCCCTCCACTGTGGACACTCGTCGGGGTAGTGGTTGATGTGCCCATCGCGGACTCGCCTCCCTTCTGGGGTCGACATTGACGGGCAGGCGTTACCAGGCCCGGCGTTGCGGGCGCCGGTAACGCACGAGCCGGCACGGGCCGGCACGGAGACGGATCAGTCAGGATGAGCGGGGCGCCAGGTTGGCACGTTCGTGCCGCCCCGTGCGGCCCCGCCCGGCTCAGTGGCGCCGCTACGACCGCGCGGTTGCCGTTGCCACGGCGCGCCGCTGGCGGAAGCGTTGCCGCCGGCCGTTACCGGGTCGCCGGTCGGTTGCATGGTAGGCAGTCAGCGCGCCCGGTGTGCCTTGTCCAGCAACGCTTCCCGGCCCGGTTCCTCGCCGCCGATAGGGCCGCGTGGCGGACGTGGCGAGCAAGTTGGAGCAATGACAGCCAACCGCCCCGACCGGGCGCGGCCGGGGGGTGGTGGGTGCTCGGACATGCGGCCGGGCCACGGGTCAGGCCGCCCGGTTGTCGGTGTCGGCCCCGGTGGGCAGCAGCGCCAGCGGTAGCCGCGTCCCGTGGCCGGGGACGAGCCAGGCCGCCGCCGCCGGGTTGACGGTGTGGTCGCCGCTCATGGTGGCGACTACCAGCCCGCCCCGGGTGACGGCCGGGTGGGTGCGAAGCCGGGGGTGCAGCGTCGCTTCCTGCCGGGCGGTCTGCATACGGATCAGCACCGCGTGCCGTAGCCCGGTGGCCCGGTGCAGCGCCGCGTACCCGTCCAACTTGTCGAGGACGCGCCGGGCGGGTTCGCTGCCCGTGTCGTACTCCACCCAGAACCCGACCGTGCAGCCGTTCTCGGTCCACACGCCGTGCCCGTCCGGGTGGGCCAGCTCGCCCGCGATATCGTGGCACTGGCGCTCCGACCACCACCGGTCCAGCCGCGCGCCCGGCGTGGTGCGGGCGTGCGCCACCAGGTCTACGAAGAACCCGTTGACGCCGTGCAGGTGCGCCAGGCGCGGGCTGGATGACAGCCGGTTGACCCGCTCCGCGATCGTGCCCGGTCGCGGGGTGGGTTGGCCGTCGCGTGCCGCGATGTAGGCCGCGCCGACCCAGCCGAGCGTCCAGCGCCAGGACTGCGAGCCGGGTCGCACGCAGTCGCGGAACCGGGCCAGTACCCCGCGCTGGCCGAGTTGGTTGAGCCGGTTGCGTGCGGTGCGGACGTTGTCGAAGGCCAGCGCGGCTATCTGTTCGGTGGAGAACATCTGATGGTGGTGCAACAGGTCCAGGAGCCAGCGGTCGCGGGGCATGAGCCGGCGCAGTTCCCCGGCCACGTCCGGCACCAGGCGGACGGGGCGCCCCCCGCCAGGGGGGCGCCGTTGGTTGTGAGGATCGTTGGATTTGGTGGTCATATGGACCAGTCACCTTTCGCAGACGGCAAAGCGCAGGCCGGTTGACCTGCGCTGTGAGAGCGTTCAAGGCCGGGAGTTCACCTATGCGCTCATGTCCGGGGAACACCCGGGGAGTACCCGGGGGAGGGTCCGGGTCGACGGTCAACCCAACCGGCCGCGTGTGAGAGCCGGGTGTGAGTCGCTGTCAGTCCGGTTGCGGGTCTGACAGCGGCTCTGTCGGTGGCTGTGTGAGGAGCCGTCCGGCCCCGGCGACCACGGCGCCGTCACCGATCGCGGCGAACAGGTCGTACAGGTGGTCCCGGTCCGGGTCGTACAGGTTGAGCCCGGCCGCGACGACCACGCCGACGCGGCCAGCGGTACGCGCCGCGTCGCCCCAGCCGGGCGGCAGCACCAGCGCCCCGTCCCACAGGCAGGCGTCGCGGGCGTCGTAGACCAGCAGTCGCCCGCCCCGGTCGAGGCGGATGGTCAGCCCGTCCACGTCGCGCATGGGCGCGTCCGGGTTGGTCAGCAGGCCGAACCCGTGGCCGAGCAGCCCGGCCGAGAGTTGGTCGATCGTCTCGCCGCCCTCGGTGACCCGCATCGCGGTCAGCCGGGGGCCGAGCAGCAGCACCGCCCGGGGCGTGTCCGGGTGCGGGCGCAGCCACGCCTTGCCCGGCACATCCATGCCCGTGTCGGTCGTCAGTGGCTCGGCCGAGACGAGGACTGCGGAGTCGGCGCAGCAGCCGTGCGCCAGCCGGACCACCGGGGTAGCGGTGGGACCGCGCAGCACCAGCAGCACCGACGCGGACTCGTCCTCGGTGAGCCGGCCGCTGTCGCCGCACACCGGGCAGCAGTAGCCGGACGGCGCCTGCACTCCCGGTCCTGCGGACGACGGGGCACCGGCTGTTGGGTCGCTCGTTGGGTCGGTTGGGTCGCTGGTTGGGTTGTTGGGTGCCTCGGTTGGGTTGACAACTGCGGTGGTGCGTGCCGCCGGTCCGGCCCGGCGCGCTTGCGCCAAGGCTTCCCGGTCGGCCATCGACAGCCCCCGCGCACGCGCCGCCGCCCGAAGAAACTCGGCGCGGCCGGGCCACGCGGGCGGGGCCGGGCGGGTGTGCAGGCTGAACGGCTGTTCGTCCTGCCCGTCGATCACGAGGCGGCACACCACGCCGTAGGCGTCGCGGTGCATCAGGTCGTCCGCCTCGAAGTACGGCGCCACGTGGTGCGCCAGCTCCCGCGCGTCGCGGGGGGCGAGGGTGAAGAACACCTTGTTGCGGGCGTTGGCGTCGATCGCCGCCGCCATGCTCGGGCTGAGTTGCCCGAGGTGCTGGTGTGCCAGCACCAGCGACAGCCGCAGCGCCCGCGCCGTGGCGAGCGCCGTGTCCACGCCGACCGGCAGGTTGAGGAACAGGTGCGCCTCGTCTAACGCCAGGGTGGCGTCTAGCCGCTCGTGTTCGGGCTGGTCGGCCCGGTCGGAGGCGGCGTGCAGCAGCGCGGCCAGCAGCAGCGAGCCGACCAGCCGCACCGTGTCATCTCCGAGCGTCGGGGGCAGCCGCACCAGCAGCACCCCGCCGTCCAGGATCTCCTTGAGGCGGAACGTGGACGCGCCGACGCCGAACAGTTGGGCGGCGAACCGGCGCGAGAGCACCGCCCGCAGCTTGGACAGCAACGGCCCGATTTGCACGGAGGCTTGCGCCGGGGTCAGGTCGTCGTACCAGGCCCAGAACGCCGTGAGCCCGGCCGTCTCGACGTCGCCGGCCCGCCGGCGTACCTCGCGCAGCACCCGCCGCCGGTACGAGGCATCCGCCAGCAGGACCGGCAGGTCCGCGAGGGTGGCGCCGGGCAGGTGGGCCAGGGTGAGGACCGCGTGGCGGGCCAGGTCGT
>WNFU01000948.1_pt1 | contig 41155 bp, 34 predicted proteins | sample 5400121 | NCBI WGS metagenome assembly WNFU01 (sample SAMN13153360, study PRJNA577476) | soil metagenome | isolation source: 100 cm soil or saprolite under grassland replicate 1 | place: USA:California | collected 2016-06-15
TCCCACTCCCGCCGCGGCCCCTTCTTCGGCCGGAACTCCTCGTCCTCTTCGTCGTCGAACTCGTCGTCCAGATCGTCGTACTCGTCCAGGTCGTCCAGATCCTCCTCGTCCAGCTCGTCCTCTTCCAGCTCGTCGTCGAAGTCCTCGTCCAGGTCCTTGTCCTCTTCGAAGTCTCCGAACTCCTCTTCGTCGAGACTGTCGCCGCGGCGCTTGAGCGACCAGTCCGACGTCTCACGGGACAACATTGTCACCCCCAGCTAGGGTTGCGATTGACGGTGAACGAGCTATCCGCCTACGCCTCTCCTACGACTCCTCGGCCGCCCGCGCGTTCCGCGCGAGCTTGCGACGCTCGGTGGCGCCCAGCGCGCGCTTGCGCAGCCGAATGGACGACGGCGTCACCTCGATGAGCTCGTCGTCCTCGATGTATTCGAGCGCCAGCTCCAGCGTCATCTGCCGCGGCGGCTCCAACACAATCATCTCGTCCGCCGCCGTCGTCCGCATGTTCGTCAGCTTCTTCTCCTTCGAGGGATTCACGTCCATGTCCCCCGTCCGGGCGCTCTCCCCCACGATCATCCCCTCGTACACCGGATCGCCCGGCTTGACGAACATCGTTCCGCGCTCCTGCAGATTGAAGAGCGCGTACCCCACCGCCACCCCCTCCCGGTCCGCCACCATCACCCCCCGGCTCCGCCCCGACAGCGGGCCCGCCCACGGACCGTAGTCGAAAAACCGGTGATGCATGATTCCCGTTCCCCGGGTGTCCGTCAAGAACTCCGAGCGGTACCCGAGCAGCCCCCGCGCCGGAATCTTGAAGCGCATCCGCACCATCCCCACCCCCGGGTTCTTCATGTCGAGCAGCTGGGCCCGCCGGGGACCCAGCTTCTCCATCACCACCCCGAGATACCCCTCGGGACAGTCGATCATCAGCTCCTCGTACGGCTCGAGCCGCTCCCCGTTCGGCCCCTCGCGCGGGATGATGCGCGGGCGGCTGACCTGGAACTCAAAACCCTCCCGCCGCATCGTCTCCATGAGCACGCCCAAGTGCAGCTCCCCACGCCCCGACACCGTGAACGTCTGGGGGTCGTCCGTCTCCTCCACCCGCAGCGCCACGTTGCGCTCGAGCTCCCTAAAGAGACGATCCCGCAGCTGCCGCCCGGTAACGTACTTCCCCTCCCGCCCGGCGAACGGCGAATCGTTCACCTTGCAGTCCACCGAGATCGTCGGCTCCTCCACCGCGATCCCGGCGAGCCGCTCCAGGTAGTCCGGCGCGGTCACCGTCTTGCCGATCTCGACCCCGACGAGCCCCGCCAGCGCCACGATCTCGCCCGCCGCGGCCTCCTCGAGCTCCACCCGGTCCAGGCCCTCGAACCCGAAGAGCTTCACCACCTTGGCCTGCTCGTACGCACCGTCGCCCAGCGGCCCCGGCGCGCCCAACGGCAGGAGCGCCACTGTTTCCCCCACCCGCACCCGGCCGCGCTCGATCCGCCCGATCGCGATCCGCCCGAGATAAGAGGAATAGTCGAGTGTCGAAACCAGCATCTGGAACGGCCCCGCAGGGTCGGCCCGGGGCGCCGGGATCGTTTCGAGGATCGTACGGAACAAGGGCTTGAGGTCCGTCCCCGCCGTCTCCAGGGCGAACGTCGCCGTCCCGGCGCGGCTCGACGTATAGAGGAAGGGGCAGTTGAACTGCTCCGGCGTCGCCTCCAGGTCCAGGAACAGCTCCAACACCTCGTCGTGCACTCGCAGCGGCTCCGCGTCGTGGCGGTCGATCTTGTTCACCAGCACGATCGGCTTCAGGCCCAGCGCCAGCGCCTTCCCCGCCACGAACCGCGTCTGGGGCATCGGCCCTTCGGCGGCGTCCACGAGCAGCAGGAACCCGTCCACCATCCGCAAGATCCGCTCCACCTCGCCGCCGAAGTCCGCGTGCCCGGGCGTATCCACGATGTTGATCTTGGTGTCGCCCCAGCGCACCGCCGTGTTCTTCGAGAGGATGGTGATGCCGCGCTCGCGCTCGAGCGGGTTCGAGTCGAGCACGCGGTCGCTCACCTGCTGGTTGGCGCGGAACACCCCCGCCTGGCGGAGCATCTGGTCCACCAGCGTGGTCTTCCCGTGGTCCACGTGGGCGATGATGGCGATGTTGCGGATCTGCAAGGGGCTACGTCCTGTATGGCGCCGGAATCGAGGGCCGCAGTATAGGAGGGCGGTCGAGAAAATACAAGGCGGCCCTATTCGCAGGTCTGGTCGCGCTCCATCTGGACCGTCACGTGCTCGATCCCGAGGCCCCCCAGGCGCTGCTGCACGGCTTCGAGCACGCGCTGGTTGTCGGCGGGGTTCTGCACCACGAGGTGGCCGCTCATCGCGATCACCCCGCTCGTCACGGTCCAGACGTGCAGGTCGTGCACCGAGGCGACTCCGGGGATCGAGGCGATGCGGTCGTGCACGTCGGCCAGGGCGATGTGCGCGGGCGCCGCCTCGAGCAGGACGTCGGTGCTCTCTTTCACGAGCCGCCAGGCGCTGGCGAGGATGAGCACGGAGATCAGGAGCGAGATGAGCGGGTCGGCCTGCACCCAGCCCGTGGCGAGCACGATCGCGCCGGCGGCCACCGCGCCGATCGAGCCCAACAGATCGCTCACCATGTGGAGGTAGGCGCCGCGCTGGTTGAGTGAGTGGTCGTGGCCGCGATGCAGGATCCGCACGCCCACCGCGTTGGCCGCGAGGCCGGCGGCGGCCACCGCCAGCAACAGCGTGCCGTGCACGTCCTGCGGCGTGCGAAACCGCCGGAACGCCTCGAGCGCGATGCCGAGGGAGATGACGATCAGTGCCGCGCCGTTCACGAGCGCCGCGAGAATCTCGAGCCGCAGGAGCCCGAACGTCCGCTCCGCCGTGGCGGGCCGCCGGGCGAGATGCGCGACGACGAGCGACAGTCCGATCGCAGCGACGTCGGCGAGCATGTGGCCCGCGTCGGCCAGCAGCGCCAGGGAGTGCGCGAGCCAGCCACCCACCGCCTCCACCACCATCACACTCGCCGTGATCGCCAGCACCACGGCCATGCGGCGCCGGCTGTCGTCCCGCAGCGGAACGCGGTGGGTGCACTGCACCTCGAGAGGCAGAGTCGTCATCCGTTATCCGTCGTCCGTCGCTTCGGCGCCTCTACGGACGACGGATGACGGATGACGCCTTCCCGCACTCGAATCGCCTCGGCATGCCCATGCAGCCCTTCGGCTTCCGCCAACGCGATGATGTCACCCGCGTCGCGCGCCAGCCGCTCCGGCGAATATCCGACCACGCTCATGCGCTTCACGAAGTCGTAGACCCCCAACGGCGAAACATATCGGGCGGTTCCGCCGGTCGGCAACACGTGCGACGGTCCGGCGACGTAGTCGCCCACGGGCTCGGGGCTCGAGCTCCCCACGAACACCGCGCCGGCGTGCCGGATCCCGTCGGCCACCGGCCACGGCTCGCGGGCGAGGATCTCGACGTGCTCGGGCGCGCGCCGGTTCGCGACCTCCACCGCCGCGGCCAGGTCCGGCACCACGACCACGACGCCGTGATCGGCGAGCGCGCGCTCCACGATCGCCCGGCGCGGGGAGCGCGCCACCTGGCGCGCGAGCTCCGGCTCCAGCGCGTCCGCGAGCCGCCCGCTCGTGGTCACGCACCAGGCGCAGGCGTCCTCGTCGTGCTCGGCCTGCGCGATCAGGTCGGCCGCGACCGCGCGCACGTCGGCCGTCTCGTCGGCGATGATCAGCACTTCGGTGGGCCCGGCGAGCATGTCGATCCCTACCTCCCCCGCGACCTGGCGCTTTGCCTCGGTCACGAACCGGTTCCCCGGGCCGACGATCTTGTCGACCCGCGGCACCGTCGCCGTGCCGTAGGCGAGCGCCGCGATCGCCTGCGCGCCGCCCAGGCGGAACACCCGGTCCACCCCCGCCAGCTGCGCCGCCGCGAGCACGACGTCGGGTGTGCCGCCCGGCGGGGTCGCCATCACGATCTCCTTCACGCCGGCCACCCGGGCGGGGACCACATTCATTATTACAGTAGACGGGTAGGCCGCCTTGCCCCCCGGCACGTATACGCCGACCCGGTCGAGCGGCACCACCCGCATGCCGACTGCCGTGCCGTCGGCCTCACGCGTCAGAAACCCCCGCTCGATCTGCCGCTCGTGATAGGCCCGGACCCGCGCCACGGCCGTCTCGAGCGCGGCGCGCACGCGCCCCGGTATCCGCGCGAGCGCCGCCTGACACGCGGCACTCGACACCTCCCATTGCGCGGGCGCCAGATCGACGCGGTCGAGCCGTCGCGCGTGCTCCTGGACGCCCGCGTCCCCCCGCGCGCGCACGTCGTCCAGGATGGCGCGCACCGTCGCTGCGGTCTCGGGATCGGCGGCGCCGCTCTTCGGCAGGTGGGGCGTCAGCGCGTCGTAGGGCGGCGCTTGAAGTCGAGTTAGCACTGGGTATGTTCCGGCCTCTATGCCCACGTCCGCTTCGGGATCGCTCGGCCTGCGCCTCGTCGCGCTGGTGGCGCTGGTGCTCGCGAACGCGTTCTTCGTCGCGGCCGAGTTCGCGCTCGTCGCCGCGCGTCGCACGCGCATCGAGGCGCTCGTGCGGCGCGGCGATCGGAAGGCTAAGACCGTGCAGACGGCGCTGCAAGATCTCTACCGCCAGCTCTCGGCGGCGCAGCTCGGCATCACCGTCGCGTCGATCCTGCTGGGGTACGTGGCCGAGGACACGGTGGCGCACCAGTTCCGCGACTGGTTCGCGGCGCTCCCGCCGGCGCTGAACTTTCTGGCCCGCGGCGGCGTCGCCTCGGTCCTGGCCGTCGTGGTGATCTCGTTCCTGCACGTCGTGTTCGGCGAGCAGGCGCCCAAGGCGTGGGCGATCGCCTACCCCGAGCGGACCAGCCGCTGGATCGCGGCGCCCCTGATCCTGTTCTCCTGGATCACCCGGCCGTTCACCGAGCTGCTCAACTGGAGCGCCAACCGCGTGGTGCGGCTGCTCGGGCTCCGGGGCACGACCGCCGAGCTCGACCGGATCCATTCCCCCGAGGAGATCCGGATGCTGGTCGAACAGAGCCGCAAGCGCGGCAAGCTCGCCCCGGCGGACGCCAGGCTGCTCGAGGGCGTGTTCGAGTTCAGCGAGAAGACCGCGCGCGAGGTGATGACGCCGCGCACCGAAATGGTGGCGCTGCCGGCGGATCTGTCGCTCGAGGAGGCGGCGGACCAGGTGGCCGTCGCGGGGCGCTCCCGCTATCCCGTGTACGGCGAATCGCTCGACGACATCGTCGGCGTCGTGCACGCCAAGGACATCCTCGCCGGCGTGCGCTCGGCGAAGGGAGGCGGCCTGCGCGAGGTCCTGCGGCCCGCCGTGTTCGTGCCGGGCACGCGCGAGGTCGAAGACGTGCTCGCCGACATGAAGCGCCAGAAGATCCATCTCGCGATCGTGCTGGACGAATTCGGGGGGACCGCCGGCCTCGTCACCATGGAGGACCTGCTCGAGGAGATCGTCGGCCAGATCTACGACGAGTACGACCGGCCCACCGGCGAGCCGCGCGCCGCCGCCGCGGGCGGCGTCACGCAGCTCTCGGGCGCGACGCCGCTCCGCGACGTGAACAGCGCCCTCGGCCTCGACCTCGACGAGCAGGATTACACGACCATCGGGGGTTACCTGTTCGGCGCGCTGGGGCGTCTCCCCAAGGTCGGGGATCAAGTGGCGGTGAAGGGAGCCGTGTTCGAGATCGTCGAAATGGACGGCCGCCGCGTCGGCGCGGTGCAGGTGCGGCGGTGAGGCCGCGCTCCTCGATCGCGCCCATTCCCCCGGGGGCGCTCGACCTCGCGGGCGAGGCCGTGCGGCGGCGCCGCCAGCTTCAGGCGCGGATGCTCGAGCGGCTCGAGGCCAAGGGCTACGAGGAGATCATCCCGCCCACGTTCGAGTACGCCGAGGTGTTCGTGCGCGCGGGGGGGGGCGGCGCGGCGTCGGACGTCGCCGACCGGCTGATCCGCTTTCTCGATCTCGACGGCAAGCTCCTGGCCCTGCGCTACGACTTCACCGCGAGCGTCGCGCGCCTCGCGGCGACCAAGCTCGCCGACCGCCCCACACCCCTCCGCCTGTCGTACGCGGGCAAGGTGTTCCGCCAGGACCCCGAGCGCGAAGGGCGCCGCCCGCGCGAGATCCTCCAGGTCGGCGGCGAGCTGCTCGGCGAGCCGGGCCCCGCGGCCGATGTCGAGGTGCTGCGGCTCGCCCTGGACCTGGCGCGCGTGTCGGGGATCGCGGAGTTCCAGATCAATCTGGGCCACGCCGGCGCGCTCGCCCCGGCGCTCGGCGCGCTCGCGCCCGAGGCGCGGGCGGCGGTGCGCCGGCTGATCGACCGCAAGGACGCCGCGGGCCTCGCGGCCGCGGCCCCGGGCGTCCTCACCGAGCTGCCGTTCGTGATCGGCCGGCGCGACGCGCTCGAACGCGCGGCCCGCGTCGCGGGGGACGCCCCCGTCGCACGCCAGGCGATCGAGCGGCTGCGCGCGATCGACCTTGCCCTGAGCGACGACGAGCGACGCCACGTCGTGTACGACTTCGGCGAAGTGCGCGGGCTCGACTACTACACGGGGATCCACTTCGAGATCTTCGTCGCCGGCGCCGGGGCCGCCGTCGGCGCGGGCGGCCGCTACGACGATCTGATGGGCCGCTTCGGCCGGGCGCTCCCCGCCGTGGGGCTCGCGCTCGACCTCGACGCGCTGGCAGAGGCCGCCCCCCCCTCGTGAACGCCGCGCTCAAGGTCGCCCTCGCGAAAGGCCGGCTCCTCGAGCCCGCCCTCGCGCTGTTCAAGCGGATCGGCACGCCGGTCCCCGAGGACGCGAACAGCCGGAAGCTCGTGGTGCCGTCGGCCGACGGGGCGCTCGCGTTCCTGTTCGTGAAGCCCGCCGACGTGCCGGTCTACGTCGAATCGGGCGCGGCGGACCTGGGGATCACGGGCACGGACGTACTGCGCGAGACGGAAGCCGACGTGCTCGAGCCGCTGGCCCTCGGCTTCGGCGCCTGCCGCCTGGTCGTCGCCAGCCCCACCGCGGTCCCCTTTCCCTCGCTGCCGGGCGGCGTGACACCGCGCGTCGCGACCAAGTACCCGCGCCTCACCCGGCGCTTCTTCGCCGAATCGGGCCTGGGCGTCGAGGTCGTCACGGTGTCGGGCTCCGTCGAGGTGGCCCCGCTGCTCGGGCTCGCGCACTGGATCGTCGATCTCGTAGACACGGGGCGCACGCTGCGCGACAACGGGCTCGTGCAGCGGGCGAAGATCCTGGAGGTGGGCGCGGTGGTAGTGGTGAATCGGGCGAGTCAGAAGCTCAAGCTGGAGCGGCACCAGGAGCTCCTGGAAAGGATCCGGAGGGCCGTCCGGGTAGACTAACCCCGGGGCCATGCCCCGGGGTTAGCGGGCGCTGCGTTTTGCCAGCTCCACCGCCAGCTCCAGCGCCGCCCGCATCGACCCCGGATCGGCGACCCCCTTCCCCGCGATGTCGAGCGCCGTGCCGTGGTCGGGCGCGACGCGCGGGAACGGCAGGCCGAGCGTCACGTTCACGCCGGTCCCGAACCCCGCCACCTTCACCGCCGTCATCCCCACGTCGTGGTACGGCGTGAGGACGGCGTCGAATTCCCCCCGCAGCGCGCGCACGAACACCGTATCTGCAGGCAGGGGGCCCGCGGCGCCGAGCTCTTGCGCCGCCGGACGCAGCACCCGGTCGTCCTCGTCGCCGAACAGTCCCGACTCCCCGGCATGCGGGTTGAGGGCGCACACCGCGAGCCGCGGATGCAGGATGCCCCACCATTCCCGCAGCGCCCGCCCAGCGATGCGCCCGCAGCGCACGGTGCGCTCCCGCGTCACCTGCGTCGGCACGTCTTTGAGGGCGACGTGCGTGGTCACGAGCACGACGCGCAGCTTACCCGTCGCAAGCATCATGGCGACCTCCACGTCGCCCGCGAGATGGGACAGGAACTCGGTGAGGCCGGGATACCGGAAGCCCGCGAGGCGCAGGGCGTGCTTGTGGACGGGGCCGGTGACGATCGCGTCGACCTTCCCCTCCCGCGCCAGCCGCACCGCTGCTTCGACCTCCTGGCCCGCAAGCCGCCCCGCTTCCTCAGGGAGCAGGGAGCGGGGAGGGGTACCTTGTGGTGCGACGGAGGGTACCGCTCCCTGCTCCCCACTCCCGAGAAAAATGAGATCGGCATCCAGGGGACCGAGGGCGACGGCCTTCGCCACCACCTCCGGCCCGATCCCCCGCGGGTCGCCGAGCGTGACGGCGAGACGGGGACGTCGGGTCACGGTGTTAGAAGCGAACGTCGACGTACGTCGCGCGGCGCAGCGTGTCGAGGTAGTGCTGGATCGCGAGTTGCTGGCTCAGCGCCTCGCGGATGCGGTCCTTGACGTCCTCGAAGGCGAGCTCGCCCTCCGGCAGCCGCTTCACGAGATCGAAGACGACGAAGCGGGGCCGCGGCGTGTCGCTGCCGGCCTGGAACACCGGCTTGAGACCCGGCACGGTGTCGTCGCCGACGGCCTTGGCGTAGTCGGGCGGCAGCTGCGACACGGGCAGGGCGTCGGCGAGCTTCGGCTCGCTGGGGTCGGAGTAGGCCTTGGCCAGCGCGTCGAACGACGACCCTCCGCCCGCCGCGAGGGCGTCGTGCGCCGAATCGGCCTGGCGTTTCGCGATCGCGACCTGCGCCGGCGAGATCACCGGCTGGATCAGCACGTGGCGGGCGAGGATCTCCGCCGGCTGCACGCGCTCCACCTGGATGACGTGGTAGCCGAACTCCGTCTCGACGGCGTCGGAGATCGCGCCCGGCTTGAGCCGAAACGCGACGTCCTCGAACTCCTTCACCATCACGCCGCGCCGGAACCAGCCGAGCTCTCCGCCCTGCTCGCGCGAGGCGCTGTCGGCGGAGTATTTCTTCGCCACGTCGGCGAAGTTGGCGCCGTGCCGCAGCGCAACGACCAGCGACTCCGCGACCTGCCGGGCGCGGGCCTTCGACGTCGAGTCGGGCTTCGGGACGATCACGATCTGGCGGAACGAGATCGCCGCCGGCCGCTTCGGCTGCTGCGCCTTGTTCGCCTCCCAGAACTGCCGCATCTGCGCCTCGGTGGGCGGGATCGGCCGGAGCTTGCCCTTGCCCTTGAGCGCGTCGATCAGCCGCTGCTGCAGGATCGAGCGGCGCTGCTGGTCCGCGAGCCAGCGCCGCCACTCCTCCTCGGACACGAAGCCCGCCGCCCGGAGCTGGGTCTGGAACTCGGGGGTCGAGGCGAACTGCTTCCGCACGTTCTGGACCGTCTGCTCCACCGCGTCCTGGACTTCCTGGTCTGCCACCTTGATGGTCGTGTCCCGCTCCGCTTGCTGCACCATCAGCTCTTCGTCCACCATCTGGGAGAGGATCTGGCGCCGCGCGGCGTCCCGCCCCGCCGAGTCTTCGGGGATTTTCGTGCCCTGCGACTGGACGAGCACGAGCTGCTCTTCGACCTGCGACGCGAGGACCGGTCGCGAGCCGACGATCGCCACGACGCGGTCCACCGGACGGGGGGGGGCGGTGGCCGCCTCGCCCTGCGCCGCCGCGTCCCGCAGCAGACCGGCGGCGAGACAGCCGACGAGGGGGAGCGTCCACCGGATCGCGCGCATGCTAGCGCGGCGCCCCCGTGGCGCTGTCGGTCGGGATCGGCGGCGGCCCCGGGGCCGGTTTGAGGCCGGTCGGGGGCGCGGCGTGCCCGCTCGAGTCCGCGGCGCGGATGGCCTGCGCCCGTTCGAGGGCGCGCGCGATCCCGGCGTCGTTCAGGGAGAACGGCTGGCCCTGGCGCAGCGCGCCCGCCAGGAACGGCGGCACCGGAAAGAACTGCGCCTTGCCCTCCTTGACCGCGCGGTCCAGGTAGGCGTTGACCCGCGCCATGGCGAGCTCGATCCGCGCCTGTTCGGAGGAGGCGGAGTCCTTGAGCAGCTCGGGCGAGAGGGCGGTCAGGCGCTCCAGGATCGCGATCATGGAGTCGTGGTCGGCCCGGACCTGCTGCCAGTCGTCCGGCGTCAGCCCCACCCCCGCGGAGTCGACCTGCGCCAGCAGGATGTCCTGCTCCGCGAGCCGCTTCACGAACTGCTGCAGATCCCGGTCGCTCGCCCGCGCGATGCCGCGGACGTCTTCGGGATTGAGCGCCATCAGCCACCGCGCCAGGTCGCTGATCCGCAAGGCCCCGCCGCGGTAGGTCGCGAGCGTCCGCCGGTCGGTGCGCGCGGCGACGATCTCGGGGACGGCCTGCCGCACGAGCGCCGGGGCCCCGGCCTTCACCCGCACATCGCGCAGGATCGCGAGGCTGTCGATGTACAGCGAGTCGAAGTGGATCGTCCGCCCGTTCTCCAGGTCCGCCTGGAACGAATCGCGCACCTCGCTGAGCGGGGGCCGCCGGATGATGTGGAACCCGAACGGGGAGCGGATCACGCCGCTGATCGCGCCCGGCTCGAGGTTCCACGCGACGCTGTCGAACGCCGGGACGAACTGGCCGCGCGCGGCGGCCGGCAGGAAGCCGCCGCGCACCTTCGAGCCGGGATCGTCCGAATAGCGCTGCGCGAGATGGGCGAAGTTGGTTCCGTGCTGCGCGGCGGTCTGGCGCAGCAGTGCTTCCGCCTGCCGGCGCTTCTCCTGCTCCACCGGCGGCGCCGCGCTCGGCGGGACGCGCAGGAGGATGTGCTGGAACAGCCGGACCCCGCCCGCCCGGTAGGCCGAGTCGGTCTCTTGCGGACTCACCGCGGCGCGCGCCGCGACCAGCCGGTCATGAAAATGCTCCCACTTGAGCTGGGACACCTTCGGCCATTGCGCCGCGAGCACCAGCGCCGAGTCGTGCAGGTCGCGGCCGCGCGCCAGCGACACCGCGAACATGGCGTAATCCAGGTACACGTTGCCGACGCCGGTGAACACGTCGGGGCGCAGCGGTACCCGTTTGGCGTGCCCCAGCAGGTCGGCCAGCCGCTCGACGGTGAGCACCTGGCCCGCGGCGGCCCCCACGACCTCGGGATGCGCGGAGAACGCATCCCGCAGGGCGGCGCATCCCGCCAGCGTCAGCACCAGGAGCATCAGACCCAACCGTCGCATGCCGTCTCCTTACGCGTGAGGGTCCTGCAGGACCGCGGTGAGGGCGCGGACCAGCCCCGGGCCAATCGCCTCGCCCCCGAGCCGCCGCAGCCGCAGCGAGAGCGGCGCCGCGCGCCGCACGTCGGCTTCGAACTGCACGGCGTCGAGCGCCGCCGTCAGCCCCGCGAGTCGGGGGCGCGCGTCCCGCCGAAACGTGAGCCGCGCCTCGTCACCCTTGATCAGGACGGTCTCCAGTCCCAGGGGGGCGCCGAGCGCGCGGAGCTCGGACACGAGGAGGAGTCGCTGCGCGGCGTCCGGCAGCGGCCCGAACCGGTCACGCAGCTCTTCGCGGACCGCCTGAATCTCGCCAGGCTCGTCCGCCCGCGCCAGCCGCCGGTACAGCTCGAGCTTCGCCGCCTCGTCGGGCACGTAGTCGTCGGACAGGTGCGCCGCCTGGTCGAGGATGACCTCGGGTGGCGGACCCTTCCCCTTGCCCCCTCCCCCGTTCCCCGACTTCAGGGCCTCGACGGTTTCCTGCAGCCAGCGGAGATACGTATCGAACCCGACTGCCTGCGCGTAGCCCGACTGCTCCGCGCCAAGCAGATTCCCCGCGCCGCGCAGCTCGAGATCGCGCAGCGCGATGCGGTAGCCCGACCCCAGATCCGTGTGGTGCTCGAGCACACGGAGCCGCTCCTCGGCGTCGGGGTCGACGTGGTCGGGCACGAGCAGGTAGCAGTAGGCGCGGCGATGGCTCCGCCCCACGCGGCCGCGCAGCTGGTAGAGCTGCGCCAGGCCGAGCTGGTCGGCGCGGCTCACGAGCATGGTGTTCGCGTTCGGCACGTCGAGCCCGGACTCGACGATCATCGTGGACACGAGGACGTCCACCTCGCCCTGCACGAAGCGCCCCATGACGGCGTCGAGCGTCGCCTCCTTCATCTGGCCGTGCGCCACCGCGATCCGCGCCCGCGGCGGCGCCAGCGCGCGCACCCGCTCCGCGATCGTGTCGATCGTCTCGATCCGGTTGTGCACGAAGTACACCTGCCCGGCCCGGTCCAGCTCCCGCGCCAGCGCCTCCTCGATCAGCGCGTCGTCCCACGGCTCGATGAACGTCAGCACCGGGGAGCGATCCTTGGGCGGCGTCTCCAGCAGCGTCAGGTCGCGCAGGCCGGCGAGCGACAGGTGCAGCGTTCGCGGGATCGGCGTCGCGGTGAGCGTCAGCACGTCCACGGCGAGCTTCAAGGCCTTGAGCCGCTCCTTGTGCCGCACGCCGAAGCGGTGCTCCTCGTCCACGATCAGGAGCCCGAGATCGTGGAACGTCACGTCGCGGGACAGCAGCCGGTGTGTGCCGATCACGACATCGACCTCGCCCTGCGCCATCCGCGTGGTCGCCTGCTTCGCCTCCTTCGCGCTCCGGAAGCGCGAGAGCACTTCGATCCGCACGGGATAATCCGCGAGCCGCTCCCGGAACGTCCGGCCGTGCTGCTCGGCGAGAATCGTCGTCGGCACGAGCACCACCACCTGCTTCCCGGCCTGCACCGCCTTGAACGCGGCCCGCAGCGCCACCTCTGTCTTCCCGTACCCCACATCCCCCACGAGCAGCCGGTCCATGGGACGCGCCCGCTCCATGTCGCGCTTCACCTCCTCGGACGCGCGCCGCTGGTCGGGGGTGTCCTCGTACAGGAAGGCCGACTCGAGCTCCCGCTGCCACGGCGTATCGGGCGGGAAGGCGAAGCCCGGCGCGAGCTCCCGGCGGGCGTACAGATCGAGCAGCTCGGCCGCCATCCGTTGGATCGCGGCGCGCGCCTTCTCCCGCTGCCGCTGCCAAGTGGTGGCGCCGAGGTGGTGCAGCCGCGGCGGTGGGGCGTCGCCGTTCTCGGCCGCGCGATACGGTTCGAGCTGGTCGAGCCGGTACAGCGGCACGTTGAGCCGATCGCCCCCCTCGTACTCGACCACCGCGACCTCGAGGGCTCCGCCTTCCGCGCCCACCGCGATCGTCTGGATCCCCCGGTAGATCCCGATGCCGTGCTCGAGGTGCACCACGTAGTCGCCGGCCTTGAGCGCCCGCGTCGCCGCCGTGGGCGCGGCCTCGCGGTAGCGGCGCGGCCGCCGCAGCCGGCGTGCCCGCCGGAAGATCTCGTGGTCCGTGAGCACGCGGAGCCCGGGCAGCACGAAGCCGCCGTCGAGCGCACCCACCGCGAGCGTCGCGCGCTCCGTGCCGAGCAGCTCCTCGAGCCGCTCGAGCTGGCCCTCGTTGTCGCACAGGATGACCGTCGGCGGCTCGCCCGCCACGATCTGCCGCAACCGCTTGATGTCGCGGTCCACCGCCTCCGGCGGCGCGACCGGGAACCGCTGCGCGGCGTCCGCCGCGTCGAGCGCCAGACGGGCGAACCCGCCGAGCCGCTCCCGCCACTCCGGGGGGGCGACGAAGAGCTGCTCGCGCGCCGGCGGCTCCTCGCCGCCCCCCAGCCGCCGCGCCACGTCGAGATGGTGCGCCGCCTCCGCCCAGGCGCGCTCCACCTCGCGCTCCAACGCCGCCTCCTGCGCCAGTACGACCACGGCGTCGCTCGGCAGGAGGTCGAGGAGCGAGTGACGGTGTAGGGGCGCAGCATGCTGCGCCCCTACAGGACCCGTCCCCTGTCCCTCGGTTCTCACCGGCAGAATCGTCACCCGCTCGATCGCGTCACCGGACCGCTGCGAGTCGAGATCGAAGCTCCGCAGCGAGACGATTTCGTCGCCCCACCATTCCAGACGCGCCGGGGCCGCCATCCCGAAGCCGTACACGTCGAGGATGCCGCCGCGCACGCTGAACTGCGCGACTTCCGTCACGGTGGGCACGCGGCTGTATCCCATGGCCTCGAGGCGCCGGACGGTGTCGCTGAGCGTACCGCTCCCCGCTCCCTGCTCCCCCGCCGCCAGCACAAGCCGCATGGTTGCGAGCGCCGCCGGTACGCCGGTGCGCTCCGCCGTGGCGCGGGCCGTCGTGACCAGCAGGCGGATCCCGCCGGAGAGCAACCCCTCGAGGGTCTCGATCCGCTCCCCCGCGATCTCGAAGTGCGGCTCCGCGGCGCCCAGCGCCTCGCGCTGCGGGTACAGCGCCGCCGCCTCCCCCACCAGCGCCTGCGCGTCGGCCAGCCACCGCTCCGCGTCGGTCGGCGTCGGCGCGACCACGACGAACACCCGCTGCGGCAGCCGGCGGGCCAGCGCCGCGAGCAGCACGGCCGGGCTCGAGCCCGGGAGCCCCGCGACGCCCAGCCGGGCGCCGGGCGCGGGCAGCCCCCCTCCCGCCGCCAGCACGCCCGTCGCCGGCAGCTCGTCGAAGCGGTCGATGAGGAAGTCGAGCGGCATCACCGGGTGAGCGTCGCGACCCCCAGCTCCACCGCGGCGAGCAGCAGCGCCAGCGCCAGCAGTAGCCCGCTCACGTCGGCGCGCCGCGTGCCGGCGAAGCGTGCCGCAGCGAACGCGACGTCGTCGAGCACCTGGGCGGCGAGCACGCGCCGGGCCAGCTCGGGCGCCGCCGCCGTCAGGTCCGATTCGCGCGCGTCGATTCCGTACACCGTCACCCCCACCGTATCCGCACCGCGCGTGTGAAACTCTACGCGCGGCGCGCCTTCGGCGTCGGCGACCGCCCCCTCTCCGCGCGCCAGCCGGTTCACAAGCGCGTCCATGAAGGGCACGAACGCGGGTGCCGCGGGCAGAGCGGTCCACGCCGTATCAAGCCGGCTCCCCAGCAGCAGGATCCCGTCGTCTCGCACCAGCCACGGCTCCCCATTCACGGTCGTGATCACAGTGCGGTCATCACCCCTCCCCCTTGCCCCGTCACCCGTCCCCTCAATTCGGTACCGCCGCGTGACCTGGATCCCCGGAATCCCCGCGACCTCCCCGACGCCGATTGGCCCCGGCGTCCCGAGGGGGCCGAAGCGCCAGCGCGCGCCGCGCGCCTCGAGCGCCCGGTTGATCTGGCCCACCAGGGCCGGGTCCGACGGCGGGAAGACGATGCTCTCGCGCGCCCCGCCCCCGGCCTCCGGGCGGTCGCCGATCGACACGTCGGGCGGCCCCCCTCCTCCCGTCTGGCGCACCTTCTGACCCTCCTCGAGCACGGCGAGCGCCGCGGCCACGAACGGTCCGGCGCCGGCTTGCGCTGTCACCCGCGCCGGCGGCGCCACCCGCCAGGCGAACAACCGGCGATCGTCCGCCCGCAGCTCGTCCGGATCGAGCGCCGCCTCCCCCATCCACCACCCCGGCGCGAGCGACGGCAGGCTGATCGACGCGGTCGCGCCCGGGGCCGCGAGCGCCCGGCCCGCCTCCCGCCCCCGCAACCGTATCGTCACCGGGACGGAAGCCCCGCCCCCGCCCACTCCCGGTGTGCCGACCACGTCGACCGCCACCATGCCGTCCGACACACGAGCCGCGCCGACGCCCCGATTCTCGGGCCGCTGCTCGGGCGGCGCGAGCGCCAGCACCCGCACGCCGGGCGGCGCGTCGGCGCGGCCCTCCCCGAGCGCCGTGCGCTGCAGATCGCTCACGACGTGCACCTCCCGCGCGGGGAGCGGTTCGGCGCCCACGAGCCGAGTCGCCCCCTCCACCGCTGCGGTGAGGTCCAGACGCCGGGACGAAACGCTCGCGCTGTCCACCACCGCCAGCAGCCCCTCGCGCGTGCCGGCGCGCGCGACCCCGTCCGCCAGCACCAGCCACAGCCGGTCTCCCGACGCTGTGCGCGCGAGCGAGCCGCGAGCCATCGCCCTGAGCCGATCGAGCAGCGGCCGCCCGTCCACCACGACACCCGACGATGGCGAGTTGTCGAGGATGACGGCCAGAGCCGTCGGCTCGTGCACCGACGCATCGCCGCCGCCGCTGGTCGGGACGAGTGGCCGCGCCGCCGCCAGCACGATCACCGCGATCAGCGCCGTGCGCAGCACGAGCAACAGCAGGTGGCGCAGCCTCAGGCGGCGGGCGCTTTGGCGCTCCGCCTCGGTCAAGTAGCGGAGCGGGGGAAACTCGGCTTCCGGCGGCACACGCCGCTCGAGCAGGTGCAGCAGCGCGGGGATCGCCGCGGCGGCGAGCCCCAGGAGCGCCAGCGGATGCAGGAACGTCACGCGAGCAGCCGCAGCGCCATGCCGAAGGGCATGTCGGTGAGGACGTGATGGTACGCGATCCCGTGGCGCCGGCACGCGGTCCGCCACGCGGCGACCTCGCGCCGCACCGTTTCGCGGTACACCCGGCTCAGCTCGCGCGGCCGGACCACGACGCTCGCCGTCGACTCGGGATCGCGGAATCGCACCTCGGGCGGACCCGAGAGCTCGGCCTCCGCCGGATCCATCAGGTGCATCACGATCACCTGATGACCGCGGTGGCGCAGGTAGCGCAGCGCCGTGAGCGCGAGCTCCCGGTCGAACAGGAGGTCCGAGACGAGGATCACCAGCCCGCGCCGGGCCAGCAGCGAGGTGAGCCGCGCCAACGCCGCCTGAGCAGCGGTCCCTCGCCCGTCGGGCGTGCGCACGAGGCCGCGCACCAGGCGCGCCCACTGCCCCGACTTCACGCGCGCCGGCACGACCTCGCGCACGGCCTCGTCGAAGGTGATGAGACCCGTCGCGTCACGCTGGCGCAGCAGGATCAACGCCAGCGCGGCCGCCAGCCGATCGGCGTAAGCACGCTTCGTGAGCCGCGCCGGCGCGCCCCGCCACGCCATCGAGCGGCTCGCGTCCACCAGGATCATCGCCCGCAGGTTGGTTTCTTCCTCGAATTGCTTCACGAACAGGCGGTCGGCACGGGCGAGGATCTTCCAGTCGAGGTAGCGCAGCTCGTCGCCCGGCTGGTACGCGCGGTGCTCCGTGAATTCCACCGAGAAGCCGCGGAACGGCGAGCGGTGGATCCCTGAGAGAAACCCCTCCACCACCCCCTGCGCCACGATCTCGATCCCGCCCAAGCGAGCCACCTCGGCGGGATCCAGCAGATCGACGCGCGGTGCATCAGTCATCGGTCGCGGAAGGTAACGGGCCGCCGTTTGTCCGGGGTAGAGGACACCGCGTGCAGGGTGATCCCGATCGCATGGAACCAACTTCCACCTCTACAACAACTTAGCACCTCAGGCACCAGGCGTCGACCCTGGCATGCAACCTGCCCCCCCAACCGCCGGTGTCCGGAGGGACCATGCTCACGACTCTGAGTTTACTCAGCTTGCTGACCGTTGCCGGCCGGGCGCACACGCCCCAGCCGGCGGCGCTGTATTACCGCCCTCGCGTCGAGGTCTGGACCAACCGGGGCGACGATCCTTATGCGAAGGGCCAGGCCGTTCGGGTCTCCTTCCGGGCAGAGCAGGACGCCTACGTCACGATCCTCCGCGTCGACACGGACGGGCGAGTGCGCGTGCTGTTCCCGCGCGAGCCCTGGGAAGACAACTTCGCGCGCGGCGGCCGCGAGTACGAAGTGCGGAGCGGTTCCGACCGGGATGCGTTCTACGTCGACGACTACCCCGGCGTCGGCTACATCTTCGCGGTCATCGCCGCCGATCCCTTCGTGTACGACCCTATCGAAACCAGCGACCACTGGGATTACCGGGTGATCGCCGACGGGCGCGTGCGCGGAGATCCCTACGTCGCGCTCACCGACCTGGCCCAGCGCATCGTCCCGGACGGCTACACCGATTGGGACTACGACCTCGTCCCGTATTACGTCCAGCAGCACTACGACTACCCGCGGTTCCTGTGCTACGATTGCCACACGTACGTGAGCTATCCGTACTGGAGCCCCTACGACTACACCTGCATCCGCTTCCGGATCGTCGTGTTCGACGATCCATACTACTACCCGTATCGGTACTACGGCGGCACGCGCGTGGTGTTCACCCGGCCGTTGCGGCCCGAGCCGCGCTTCATCTTCAAGGATCGCCGGGGCTCGAGCGATTTCATCACACGCGTGCGCGAGCGGCCGGTGAACGGCGAGCAGCGGCGTGACGTCGGCGTGCGGGGCCGGGATCTCGGCGGCATCGGTGTTATTCCGCCGCCCAACGTGCGACCGCCGCGCCAGCGGCCGATCACTGGCGACCAGGGCGGTGGCGACGGTGGCCACGGCCAGCGTCGCGAGCACCCCGAGCGGCCGGACCGGCCCGAGCGGCCGGACCGGCCGGATCGCCCTGATCGGCCGGAGCGGCCCGACAACCCGAACAACCCCGATCGCCCCGACCGGCCGGAGCGTCGCGATCGTCCTGATCGTCCCGATCGTCCCGACCGCCCCGACCGCCCCGACCGCGCTGACCGCCCGGCGCGCGACGTGGCACCGGCGCCGGAGCGGCGCGCCGAGCCGCCCGCTCTGCAGCGGGAGCGGCCGCGGGCCGAGCCGCCGCGCGAGCCGACCCGGTCCGCCCCACCTCCGCCACCGCGTGCGCAGGCGCCGGCGCCGGCCGCGCAACCACGCAGTGAGCCGCGCGGCGAAGCGAAGCGCGACGCGCCGCGCGAGAAGCGGGAGAGCGAGCCCGAGCTCAAGCGGCGCAAACCCTGACGGGTTCCGGAAACCAGAAGCGCGCGCCCGGCCGTAGTCCCCCACGACCGGGCGCGTTAGCTTTCCGTCCCCCTCCTCGAGGTCTCCGCACCGTGCGCTTCCTGTCCGGGTTGTGGCTGCTGCTCGTTCCCGCCGCGCTCGCGGCACAGAGTCCCGCAACGGTCAAACGGGCGGTGGGTTCGATCACACCCGAAGACGTGCGGCGCCGTATCGGCATCCTCGCCGACGACTCGATGCGCGGCCGCGATACGCCGAGCCCCGAGATCGAGAAGGTTGCGAACTACATCGCGGGCGAATTCCGCCGCTTCGGCCTGAAGCCGGGAGGGGACGGCGGGACCTACTTCCAGCGCTACGGCATCCTGCGCCAGCAGGTGGACACGAGCATGAGCTTCCTCCTCGTCGGCGGGCCGAAGTCCGTCACCCTCAAGCCGGGCGCGGACGTGAACCTGATCCGCGTCGGCCAGCCGCTGCCGGTGCGCGACGTGACCGGTCCCGTCGTGCTCTTCACGGGGCCCGCCGACTCGACCGACCCGCTGGGTGGAGCGGACGTGAAGGGTACGTGGGTGGCGCGGTTCGCGACGGCGACGCCGGAGGGGGTCCCGGTGGACGTGCCCTTCCTTCGGGCCGCGGTCCAGGCGGGAGCGGTCGGCATGCTGATCATCTCCGACCGGCCCGACGCCCAGTGGCAGAACCGCCTGGGCCGGGTCCTCACGCCGGGCCTGGTACTCGAGAGCGACACGCCGTCCGACACGGCCACGATCCCGGGCCTGGTCGAGGTCCGCGACGGCACTGCCGCGAGCGCGCTCGGGATCGAGCCGCCCACCCTCCGCGCGGCGCCTGCGCACGGCGTGCGCCGGCTCGAGGGCGTGACGCTCACGCTCCGCGTCAGACAACGCGTCCTGTCACAGGCGACGGCGCCGAACGTGATCGGCATCCTCGAGGGCAGCGACCCCAAGCTCAAGCACGAGTACATCTTCTTCACCGCCCACATGGACCACGTCGGCGTGGCCGGTCCGAACGGCACGGGTGGCTGCCGGGCGCAGGGCGCGGACTCGATCTGCAACGGCGCGGACGACGACGCGTCGGGCACGGTCGCGGTCATCGAGAATGCGGAAGCGTTCTCGCGGCTGTCGCCCCGGCCCAAGCGGTCCCTCGTGTTCATGACCGTCAGCGGCGAAGAGAAGGGGCTCTGGGGGAGCCAGTTCTTCTCGGATCACCCTACGCTGCCGCTGGCGGACATCGTGGCCGACTTGAACGCCGACATGGTGGGGCGGAACTGGACCGACACGATCGCCGTCATCGGCAAAGAGCACTCGGACCTCGGGGCGACGCTCAACCGGGTGAGCGCGGCGCACCCCGAGCTGCGCATGTCCCCGATCGACGACATCTGGCCCCAGGAGAACTTCTACTTCCGCTCGGATCATTACAACTTCGCCCGCAAAGGCGTGCCGATCCTGTTCTTCTTCAACGGCACGCACCCCGACTATCATCAGGTGGGCGATTCGCCCGACAAGATCGACGCGGAGAAGGAGTCCCGGATCATCAAGCTGGTGTTCTACCTCGGCCTCGACGTCGCGAACGCGGCCGTGCGGCCGCAATGGAACGAAGACAGCTACAGACGCGTCGTGCAGGCGGCCCGCTAGGGCGCTGGTCCCCTTTCCGAGGAGCCGATTCATGCGGTACCGCGTCTCCCTGCTACTCGCCGTCCTTCCCGGCGTCGCGGCCGCCCAGCGGCAGCAGCCGGCCGCCCGCGGAGCGGCGTCGATCACTGCCGAGGACGTGCGGCGCCGCATCGGCATCATCGCGGCCGACTCGATGCTCGGCCGCGCCACCCCGAGCCCCCAGCTCGACAAGGTGGCGGCCTACGTCGCAGCCGAGTTCCGGCGCGCCGGTCTGAAGCCGGGGGGCGACAGCGGGACCTACCTGCAGCACTACCCGCTCGACGTGCTCCGCTTCGAGCCGGAGAGCTCGAGCCTCCAGGTCGCCGGCGGGTCCCCGGGCACCTGGCGCGTGGGTCAGGACGTCCTGCTGGTCGAGGGTGAAGCGCCCGCCGGAGCGGCCGCGGGCGCGGCGGTCCTCGTCACCGGCACGCCCCAGGCGGGCGGCGAGCTGGACTCCGCCGCCGTGACCGGGAAGGCGGTGTTCCTCGCCTTCGGCCCCAACCTCAACGCGATCGCGGTGAAGCTGTTGCCGCTACGGCCGCTCGCGGTGCTGCTCGTCGCCGCGTTCCCGGATTCCATCTGGCAGAAACTCCCCGGTCGCGAAGCGACGACCCGGGTGCGCAATCCGAGCGAGGGAGGGATGTCGGTCCCCGCGGTGCTCGCGGTGCGCGCCGCGACGGTCGGCCCCCTGTTCGCTCACGCCGGTGTCAGCCTCGACTCCCTCCCCGCCTGGGCGTCGCAGCCGCTCACGGCGCGCCCCCTGGGCGACGCCGCGCTGCGCCTGGACCTCCGCCAACGGATCCTCGATCGCGCATCGGCGCCCAACGTGGTCGGCATCCTCGAGGGCGGCGACGCGACCTTGAAGAAGGAATACGTGTTCTTCACGGCGCACATGGATCACATCGGGACCCCGGGATCGGGCGAAGGGTGCACCGCACGCGGCGGCGACTCGATCTGCAATGGCGCGGACGACGACGGGTCGGGCACGGCCGCGGTGCTGGAGCTGGCGCAGGCGTTCGCGACCGCGCGCGTGCGGCCGAAGCGGTCGCTCGTGTTCATGACGGTGAGCGGCGAGGAGCGCGGCCTGTGGGGCAGCGAGTACTTCGCCGAGCACCCGACCGTGCCGCTCGCGAGCGTGATCGCGGACCTGAACAGCGACATGGTGGGCCGGAACTGGAAGGACACGATGGCGGTGATCGGCCGGGAGCACTCGAACCTCGGGACCCTGCTGGACAGCGTGGCGGCGGCGCACCCCGAGCTGAAGATGAGGCCGGTCGGCGACCTGTGGCCGCAGGAAGGGCTCTTTTTCCGGTCGGACCATTACAACTTCGCGAAAAAGGGCGTGCCGATCCTGTTCTTCACGAGCGGGCTGCACGCCGACTACCACCAGGTGAGCGACTCTCCCGACAAGATCGACGCCGAGAAGGAGGCGCGGTTCGCGCAGCTCGTGTACCACCTCGGGCTCGCGATCGCGAACGCGCCCGAGCGGCCGCAATGGAATCCTGAGAGCTACAAGCAGATCGTGGAGGGGGCGGGGGAGCGCGCCCACTGACGGCTACTTGATCGCGGCCAGCAGCTCCGCGTTGGTCTTCGCGCGCCGCAACTGCGCCAGCAGCGCTTCCATCCCCCGCTCCGGCGGCAGTCCCACGAGGCCCCGCCGGAGCTTCTGTTTCGCCTCGACCGTGGCGGGGTCGGCGAGCAGCTCCTCACGCCGGGTGCCGCTCGCCGCGATGTCCACGGCGGGGTAGATCCGCCGGTCGGCGAGGGCGCGGGACAGCCGCAGCTCCGCGTTGCCCGTGCCCTTGAACTCCTCGAAGATCACGTCGTCCATGCGGCTCTCGGTCTCGATGAGCGCCGTTGCGATGACCGTGAGCGAGCCCCCCGACGGCACCGCCCGCGCCGCTCCGAACAGCGCCTTGGGCTTGGCGAGCGCGGTGGCGTCGAGCCCGCCGGACATAGTGCGGCCGCTGCCCCGCCCCGCCGTGTTGTGCGAGCGCGCGAGGCGCGTGAGCGAGTCGAGGACAATAACCACGTCCCCGCCCAGTTCGACCCGCCGCCGCGCGTGCTCGAACACCATGTCGGCGACGGCGACGTGGCGCTCGTGCGGCAGGTCGAAGCTCGAGGCGATCACTTCGCCCCGGCCCCAGTCGACCATTTCGCTCACCTCCTCGGGCCGTTCGTCGACCAGCAGAATCAGCAGGGTCGCCGTGGGATGGTTGAGGGCGACCGCCTCGGCGACGGCCTGGAGCATCACGGTCTTCCCCGCCTTGGGCGGGGAAACGATGAGGGCCCGCTGGCCGAAGCCCAGCGGACAGATGAGATCCACGACGCGCTGGATCTCCGCCGTGCGCGGGCCCGACGCCTGGGCGCTCTCGAGCAGCAGCGGGCGTGACGGGTGCACCGCGCCGAGCGTGGCGAACTCCGGGCGCTCGCCGAGCCGGGCGAGCGGCGCGCCGTTCACGCTCGCGACCCGGCCGTTGTCGAGCGCCACCAGGTCGCCGCGCCGCAGGCCCGGCAGCCGCACCGTCGCGTCGCCCTTCGCGGGCAGATAACTGTGGGCCGCCAGCCGCAGGGCGCCGCCGTTGGGCGTCGGATCGAACCAGCCCGTGATGGGAGGCAAGAGACCTTTCGGAGTCGGGGCGAAACAACGGATGACTATATTCTAGCGCACATGCGTCAAGATCACATCCGCAATTTCTGCATCGTGGCCCACATCGACCACGGGAAGTCCACCCTGGCCGACCGGCTGATCGAGCTGACGGGCACGCTCGACAAGCGCCTGATGCGGGAGCAGGTGCTCGACACGATGGATCTCGAGCGCGAGCGCGGCATCACGATCAAGCTCAACGCCGTCCGGATGAACTACCACGCCCGGGACGGGGGCCTCTACGAGCTGAACCTGATCGACACGCCGGGGCACGTCGACTTCACCTACGAGGTATCGCGCTCGCTCGCGGCGTGCGAAGGGGCGATCCTCGTGGTGGACGCGTCGCAGGGGATCCAGGCCCAGACGATCTCGAACCTGTTCCTCGCGCTCGATGCGGGGCTCGAGATCATCCCGGTCCTCAACAAGATCGACCTGCCCGGCGCCGAGCCCGACCGCCGGGCGGCGGAAATCCACGAGCTGATCGGGGCGAAGCCGGACGAGATCCTCTGCATCTCGGCGAAGGAAGGCACGAACGTCCCCGAGCTGCTGGAAACCGTCGTGCGGCGCGTGCCGCCCCCGCGCGGGGCGCGCGACGCGCCGCTGCGCGCCCTGATCTTCGACTCCTATTACGACCGCTACCGCGGCGCGATCCCGAGCATCCGGGTCGTGGACGGCGTGATCCGACCGGGCATGAAGATCGCCTTCGGGGCGCACAAGGAGGACGTGTACGAGGTCGACGAGGTCGGCTACCTCCAGCTCGGCCACAAGCCGACCGAGCAGGTCGAGGCGGGCGAGGTCGGCTACTTCGTCGCGAACGTCCGGGGCGTCCGCGAGACCCGCCCGGGCGACACCGTGCTCGACGCGGAGCACCGCGACGTGGCGCTGCTCCCCGGCTATCGCGACGTCAAGTCGATGGTGTTCGCCGGGCTGTACCCCACCAACGCCGAGCAGTTCGAGGAGCTGCGCGACGCGCTCGCGAAGCTGCAGCTGAACGACGCCTCACTCCACTACGAGCCCGAGTCCTCGGTGGCGCTCGGCTTCGGGTTCCGCTGCGGCTTCCTGGGGCTGCTCCACATGGAGATCGTGCGGGAGCGGCTCGAGCGCGAGTTCAATCTCGACCTGATCAGCACCGTGCCGAACGTGGAGTACCACGTCCACAAGACCGACGGCACGGTCGACGTGGTGGAAAACCCGAGCCTCATGCCCCACGGCTCCGCCGTGGACCACATCGAGGAGCCGTACGTCAAGGCGCGCGTCCTCGCGCCGGCCGAATACATCGGCGCGATCATGAAGCTCGGCCAGGAGCGCCGCGGCGTCTACCGGGGCATGCATTACGTGGACCCGACGCGCGTCGAGTTCAGCTGGGAGTTCCCGCTCGCCGAGATCATCCTCGACTTCTACGACAAGCTGAAGACGATCTCACGGGGCTACGCGTCGCTCGACTACGAGTTCCTCGAGTACCGGCCGGCCGACCTGGTGAAGCTCGACATGCTCCTGAACGGCGAGGCGGTGGACGCGTTCTCCGTGATCATCCACCGTGACAAGGCCTACGAATGGGGGAAGAAGATCGCCGAGAAGCTGAAGGAGCTGATCCCGCGCCAGCTGTTCGAGGTCGTGATTCAGGCGGCCATCGGCACCAAGGTGATCGCCCGCGAGACGGTTCGGCCGTTGCGCAAGAACGTGACCGCCAAGTGCTACGGCGGCGACGTGACGCGCAAGCGGAAGCTCCTGGAGAAGCAAAAGGAAGGGAAGAAGCGGATGAAGCAGGTGGGGACGGTGGAGATCCCGCAGGAAGCCTTCCTGGCGGTGCTGCAGGTTGACTAGTCTGGTCGTCCAGACCGCGTTCCTGGGCGACGTCGTGCTCACGACGCCGCTGCTCGAGGTCCTCGCGACCCGGCTCGGGCCCCTGGACGTCGTGACGACGCCCGCGGCGGCTCCGCTGCTCGAGACCCATCCGGCGGTGCGGCGGGTCATTCCCTACGACAAGCGCGGGAAAGACCGCGGCCTGCGCGGGATGTTGGCCCTCGCGCGGACCCTGCAAGCGGAGCGGTACGCCGCGGCGTATCTTCCGCACCGCTCGCTCCGGACGGCGCTGCTCGCATGGCTCGCCCGGATTCCGACGCGCATCGGCTTTCGCGACGGGTGGCCGCTCTTCTACACGGAGGCGCGCCCTCGGCCGAAGGGCGCGCACGAGATCGACCGGCTGCTGCGGTTGGCCTCCGGGAGCCCCGCCCTCACAGGGGCAGCCATGCCGCATGCGATGCCAACGCTCGTGACCACGAGCGAGGATCGTGCGAGCGTCGAGGGATTCCTGCGCGAGCATGGGATCGGCGACCCCTTCGTCGCGCTCGCGCCGGGCTCGATCTGGGGGACCAAGCGCTGGCCGTACTATAAGGAACTGGCGCTGCGGCTATCGGAGCGCGCGGCTATCGTGACGGTCGGCGGATCGGAGGACGCGTCCCTTGGAGAGGAGATTGTAAGGGCGGTAGAGGGCGGTCGAGGGCGGTCGAGGGCGGTCAACGCCTGCGGCGGGCTCACCGTGCGGCAGTCCGCCGAAATCATTCGCCGGGCCGCGCTCCTCGTGACGAACGACAGCGCGCCGCTGCACTTCGCTCAGGCGGTCGGGACGCCGGCGGTCGCGGTCTTCGGCCCCACGGTGCCCGGGTTCGGCTTCGGACCCCGCGGGCCGCGCGACCGGGTCGCCGAGGTCGCCGGGTTGGCGTGCCGCCCATGTTCAGCCCACGGGCCGCGGACGTGCCCGCTCGGCCATCACCTGTGCATGCGGTCGCTCAGTGTCGGGGACGTGTTGCTCGCGATCGAGGGAACCGGTGCGCTACGTCGTCGGGATTGACATCGGCGGGACGAACGTCGTCGTCGGCACGGTGGCCGAGGACGGCTCCGACGTGCTGGGGCTCGTCTCCGAGCCGACCTTCCCGGAGCAGGGCGCGGACGCGGTCCTCGCCCGGATCGCGAAGCTCGCGCGCGCCTCGATGGCGGCGGCGCGCGGCAAGGAGATCGCCGGCATCGGGATCGGCTCCCCGGGGCCGCTCGACACCGCGCGCGGCGTCGTGCTGCTCACCCCCAACCTCGGCTGGACGAACTACCCGGTGCGCGACCGCCTCGCGCAGGCGCTGGGACTCCCGGCCGCGCTCGACAACGACGCCAACTGCGCCATCTTCGGCGAATGGTGGCGCGGGGCGGCGCGCGGCGCCCGGCACGTCGTCGGGCTCACCATCGGGACGGGGATCGGCGGCGGGATCGTGCTCGCGGGCGAGATCTACCACGGCGCGTCGGACATCGCCGGGGAGATCGGGCACATGACGATCGACTTGAACGGGCGGCGCTGCAAGTGCGGCAACTACGGCTGCCTCGAAGCGTACGCCTCGGGGCCCGCGATCGCCGCACGCGCGGTGGAGGGGATCACGACCGGCGCCGACACCTCCCTGCCCCAGTACGTGAACGGCGACCTTTCGCAGATCACGGCGCAGGTGGTGTACGAGGCGGCGCACGACGGCGACGACTACGCCCGCGAGGTCGTGAAGGACACCGCCAAGTTCCTGGGTGCGGGCGTGGCGAACATCCTCAACGTGTTCAACCCGCAGATGGTCGTGATCTGCGGCGGCGTGACGCTCGCGGGAGAGCGGTTGTTCGGGCCGCTCGCGAGCGAAGTGAAGCGCCGCGCCTTCAAGCCGGCGGTGGACGCGTGCCGCATCGTGCCGGGCGAGCTGACCGGGACGGCGGGGGTATACGGCGCGGCGGCGGTCTTCATGCAGCGTACGTGGGGGAAGGTGTGAAACGGCTGGGCGTGGTCGGATCGATGGTGTGGGACACGATCTACGGGCGTGACCCGGCGCAGCCGGCGGTCGAGGAGTGGGGGGGGATCTCGTACTCACTCGCCGCCCTCGACGCGACGCTCGCCGACGATTGGGTGATCGTCCCGATCATCAAGGTCGGCCGGGACCTGGCCGATAGAGCGAATGCCTTCCTGCACACCCTCCGACACCTGACCCCCGGCACCCGCTTTGTCGAGGTCCCCGTCCCGAACAACCGCGTCACGCTGCGCTACTACCAGCGGGAGCGCCGCTGCGAGCAGATGGCGGGCGGCGTGCCGCCGTGGACGTGGCCGGAGCTCGGGCCGCTGGTCGCGGACCTGGACGCCCTGTACGTGAACTTCATCTCCGGCTACGAGATGGACCTCGCGACCGCCGAGCTGCTGCGGCGCGGCTTCGCGCGGTTCCTGTACGCCGACCTCCACAGCCTGTTCCTCGGCAAGGAGCCCGACGGCACCCGGGTGCCGCAGCCGCTCCCCGACGCCCCCGCCTGGTTCGGCTGCTTCGACGTGATCCAGCTGAACGAGGAAGAGATGGAGCAGCTGGGCCCCGATCCGTTCGCCGTCGCCGCGGGCGCGCTGGCGCGCGGCTGCCGCACGCTGGTCGTCACCCTGGGCTCGCGCGGGGCGGCCTATTTCACGGGACATCCGGTCCGCACCGCCCTCATCCCCGCCGACGCGGCGCCGGTGCCCGACGGCGATCCGACCGGGTGCGGCGACGTATTCGGCGCCACCGTCGTGGCGTCCCTGCTCAATGGCGTGAGCCTCGAGGAGGCGCTGCGACGGGGCACCCGGATGGGCGCCCGCAACGTGACGCACCGCGGCGCGACGGGACTCCGCGACCATCTGCTCGGCAGGCTCTCCCCGGTATGACCCGCCTCGTCGAAGTCCCCGCGCAGTTCGACGACCGCTCGTTCGACCAGTTCGCGGGTGCGTTCGCGGAGGCGGGCAAGGACGGCGGGCGGCTGCTGTTCGACGCGCACGCCGCGGAATGGGCGTCGCCCTACGGGCTCGTGGGGCTGCTGGCGGCTGGCCAGGCGGCGCGCGGCGGGGGCGGCGGCGGGGGGGGGACCGAGCGGCCGCTGCTCACCGCACCGACGCACGCCGAGGTGCTCAGCTACTGGGCGCGCGCCGGCTTCTTCCGCGAGGCGGCGGAGCTGTTCGAGATCCACGGCAAGGTGCCGAAGGGCAAGGGACAGGAAGCGAGCGACGTGCTGCTTCCCGTGACGCCGGTGCGTGCGGCGGAGGACGTGCACGCCGTGGTGAGCATGATTCAGCAGCGGGCGTCTGCCATCCTGGCGTCCGAGCTCGGGCTCGATCCGAAAGCGACGATGGGTTTCGCTATGGCGCTTTCGGAGGCGTGTCAGAATATTGTAGAACACGCCGGCACGGGTGGATGGGTGGCGGTGCAGGCGTACCACTGGCGCCGCAAGCTGGCCCGTCGGGTGGTGGTGATTGCAGTGGCGGACGCGGGGGTGGGGTTCCGCCATTCGCTCGAACCGACGCAGAGCAAGCGGTTCGGCGCGCGCTGGGGAGATGCGGCGGCGCTCGAGGCGGCGCTGATACAGGGCGTGAGCCGGTTCCGGGATCCGGGCCGCGGTCAGGGGCTCGCCGGCATCCGGCGCTACCTCGCCCGTTGGGACGGCAAGATCGCCATCCGGAGCGGCACGGCGCGCATCGCGATCGTGCCCCAATGGGACGACGACGTGCCCCTGAAGGAGGGCCTGCCGCCGTTCCCCGGCGCCCAGGTGCTCATCATCATACCCGAGCAGGGGTCCACGAAGCGGTGATACAGCACATCGACGTGCACGCGGTGCTCCAGGAGTCGGTGCCCGGGGGAGCGGGGGGCGGGGAACGCGGGGGTGGGGGGGGCGGTTACGCGAACCTCGTCACGCGGCCGACCGGGCGGGTGGTGCGGGAGCGCATCGAGCGGGCGATTGCGACGGCAGGAGCGAGCGGGGTCGCGATCGCCCGCATGGATTTCACGGGCGTCGAGTGCATCGATTATTCGTGCGCCGACGAGATCGTGGCGAAGCTCCTGCGCGGGCGTCCGACGGTCCTGGTGCTGTCGGGGATCTCGGACGGCCACCGCGAGGCGATCGAGCCGGTGCTCACGGGGCACGGGCTCGCCGCCCTGATCGAGGGCCCGGACGGCGCGCTCGAGACGCTGGGGACGCCGGCGGCCGCCGCGGCGCTGCTCGAGGAGCTGGTGGCGCGGCGGCTCGCGGCGCGCACCGCCGGAGGGACCTTCGCGCTGACGCTCGCGTGATCGCGGGAGGAGAAGGGGGGGGCCGGTGAAGCGTCGCCTGGGCTTCTCGACCCGTGCGGTCCACGGCGACCCGGAGGCCCGCCCCGACTGGGCGCCGGTCGTCACGCCGCTGTACCAGAGCGCCACCTTCACCAATCCCATCGGCTCGACGCAGGAAGTCCTCTACGCCCGCTACGGGAACAACCCCAACCAGATCGCGATTGCCAAGCGCCTGGCGCTGCTCGAGGGCGCCGAGGCGGCGCTGTTCGTGGCGAGCGGCATGGGCGCGGTCGCCCTGGCGCACCTCGCGGTGCTGCGGCCGGGCGACCACTTACTGTCGAGCGAGTGGATCTACGGCGGCGTGCAGCGGTTGTTCGCGCAGGAGTTCGGCCGCCTGGGCATCGACGTGTCGTTCGTGAACCCGTTGGAGCAGCGCACCTGGAAGCGCGCGCTCAAGAAGACCACGCGCGCCATCTTCGTCGAAACCCCCACCAATCCTCTGCTGCGCGTGCTCGACGTCGAGCCGATTGCGACCCTCTGCAAGACCGAAGGGCTCGCCCTGCTGGTCGACTCGACGTTCGCCACCCCGCTGAACTTCCGCCCGTTGGAGCACGGCGCGGACGTGGTGATCCACAGCGCCACCAAATACCTCAACGGGCATTCCGACGTGCTCGCGGGCGCGGTGGCGGGCACCGAGTCGGTGGTCGAGGAGGTGCGCAAGCTGATGCAGGTGTGGGGCCAGGCCGTGGACCCGATGGCGGCGTGGCTGATCGAGCGGGGGATGAAGACGCTGGCGGTCCGGGTGGAGCGGCAAAACCAGACGGCGCTGCAGGTCGCCGAGTGGTGCGCCAAGCAGCCGCAGTTCGCGGCGGTGCACCACCCCGGGCTGGCGTCGCACCCCGATCACGAGGTGGCGCGGCGGATCCTCAACGGATTCGGGGGTATGCTGGGGGTGGAGTTGAAGGGGGGCGCGCGGGCGGCCGAGCGGTTCCTGCGCGCGCTGACGATCGCGGCCCACGCCCCCAGCCTGGGCGGCGTCGAGACCCTGGTGTCGGAGCCGCGGCTCACGTCACACGCGGCGCTCTCGCCGGACGAGCGGGCGCGGGCTGGCATTCCCGATGGCTTCCTGAGATTTTCCATCGGACTGGAGGACGCCGACGACATCATCGCGGACTTCGCGCAAGCCCTGGCGCAGCTGTAAGTGATCAAGTTCACGAGTGTCTTCAAGGCCTTCCCCAAGGGGGGGCTCGCCCTGAAGGACGTTTCGTTCCACATCGCGAAGGGCGAGTTCGTGTTTCTCACCGGCCACTCCGGGGCCGGCAAATCCACCGTACTCAAGTTGATCTACGCGGAAGAGCCCGTGACGAGCGGCGAGGTGCGCGTGTCGGGGTTCAACGCCGCCGAGCTGCGCCCGCGGGACGTCCCGATGCTGCGGCGCCGGCTCGGCATCGTGTTCCAGGACTTCCGGCTGCTCGAGGACCGCACCGCCGAGGAGAACGTCGCGTTCGCGCTCGAGGTCACGGGGGCGCGGCGCGCGGCGATCCCGGCGCGCGTGATGCGGGTGCTCACGCAAGTCGGGCTCGCCGTCAAGGCGCGGGCCTACCCGCGCGAGCTGTCGGGCGGGGAGCAGCAGCGCGTGGCGATCGCGCGGGCGCTCGTGAACGAGCCGACCGTGCTGCTCGCCGACGAGCCCACAGGCAACCTGGACGAGCGCGCCACGCGCGGGGTGTTCCAGCTGCTGCGGGACATCAACGCCAGCGGTACGGCCGTCGTGATGGCGACCCACGACCTCGACCTGGTGCGGCAGGCGCCCTACCGGGTGATCGAGCTCCAGGAAGGCGCCCTGGTGTACGACTCCGCGGTGGACGAGCCGCGCGACCAGGTGGCGACGCCGTGAACCTGGTCTTCCGCGAGGCGCTGCTCGCCTTCCGGCGCGCCCCGCTCCTGTCCGCGCTGTCCGTCACCACCATCGCGTTCTCGCTGTTCGTGGTCGGGCTGTTCGGCCTCGTCGCGGTGAACCTCCAGGACGCGCTGCGGGGCGTCGCCGAGCGGGTGGAGATCGTCGCCTACCTGCTCCCCGGCACGCCCATCGAGACGACGACCCTCGCCGAGAAGGACATCGAGGCCTTTCCCGAGGTGCAGTCCGCCGTCTACGTGAGCGAGGATTCGGCGCTCGCCCGGGCGCACGCGGAGCTGGTGGAGTTCCGCGACGTGCTGCAGGAGCTCGAACGCAATCCCCTGCCCGCGTCGATCGAGGTGAAGCTCAAGCCCCGGTTCCGCGACGCCGAGCACGTGAACGACGTGGCCGAGCGCCTGCGGGGCTTCGGCTTCGTGGACGACGTGCGGTTCGGCCGCGACTGGGTGGAGAAGCTCGATCGCCTGCGCCAGATCGCGGCGGCGGTGGGGCTCGCGGTCGGCGGGGCGTTCGCCGTGGTGGCGATCATCATCATCGGCACCACCATCCGGATGGCGGTGCTGCAGCGCAGCCGCGAGATCGCCATCATGCGGCTGGTGGGCGCGACCGACGGATTCATCCGCCGGCCGTTCCTGCTCCAGGGCGCGTTCAAGGGCATGCTCGGCGGCCTCGTCGCGATCGGCTTGTCGTACGGGGCCTACACGCTCATCAACCGCTGGCTCATCCAGGCGTCGTTCTTCTCGCGCGAGCAGGCGCTGGCGATCGTCGGGTTCGGGATGCTGATCGGGTTGTTCGGGAGCGCGGCCAGCGTGGGACGGCATCTGAGAAGAGTGTGAGGCGTCGCGCGTGAAGCGTCACGCAGCAACGTCACGCGAAGGCGTCACGCACAGACGTATTTGCGTGACGGTTCTGTGCTACGCCTTTTGTGCAGCGCCCCTCGTTGCCCAGCGTCCCCAGCCGTTCGACCAGCAGCTCCGCGACAACCAGCAACGCCTCGAAGGCATCCGCCGCGAGCGATCGCAGGTCGAGCAGGAGCTCGAGCGCCTCCGGACCCAGGCGCACTCGCTCTCCGACGAGCTCGCGAACATCGAGCGCCAGAAGGAGACGACCAACCGGATCGTCAACGAGTTGGATCGGCAGATCAACAGCCTCTCCGACCAGATCGACCGCACGACCGTGGACCTGCTCCTCGCTCAGGACGCACTCGCCGAGAAACGCGCAGTGCTCGAGCGGCGCCTCGTGGACATCTACAAGCGCGGCGCGCTCTACGCCTATCAGGTGTTGTTCGCCGCCGAGAGCTTCGGCGACCTGCTGTCGCGCTACAAGTACCTCTATCTGGTGAGCCGGCAGGACCGGCTGCTCGCCAACGACATGTCCAAGCTGCAGCGGCGGATCGCCCGCGAGCGGCAGACGCTGGTGGACGCGCGCGACGCGCTGGGGCGGCGCAAGAGCGAGCGCACCGACGAGCTGGGACGCTACCTGCAACTCGAGCACGAGCGGCAGGCGTCCCTTCGGGCCACGCGCCGCAGCGCCCGTGAAGCGCAGGAGCGGCTGTCGCAGCTCGAGCGTGACGAGAAGAGCCTCAACGACCGCATCGCCGCGTTGGAGCGCGCCCGCCGCGAGGCGGAGGCGCGCGGCGCCGCCACGGCGGCCGCCTCGATCACCACCGCCGACCTGGGCCAGCTCGACTGGCCGGTCGAGGGCCGGATCATCTACCAGTTCGGCACCGCGACCGGCCCGAACAACACCCGCATCCCCTGGCACGGCATCGGCATCGCGGCGCCCGCAGGCACGCCCGTCCGGGCGATCGCGACCGGCACCGTGAGCCTCGCCGGGCCGCTCGGCACCTACCTCACCTCGGTCCTGCTCGACCACGGGGGCGGCTACTACACGTTCTACGGCTACCTGAACGATGCCGCGGTGACCGCCGGGGAGCGGGTCCTGAAGGGACAGCTCATCGGCCACGTCGGCGGCCAGTCGAGCGACCAGGGACCCCACCTCCACTTCGAGATCCGCGGCCAGGGCGGCATCGCGCTCGATCCCGTCAATTGGCTGAGAAGCCGCAAATAGACGTGAGGCATCACCGAACAACGTCGCGGAGAGGCGTCGCGGAACGGCGTCATGCGATCCACGATCTTCCGCGACGCTTGTTCGTGACGCCGTTTCGTGACGCCTGTTTCGTGACGGTTCTAGTCTCGAGCGCCGTCGGCTGCCGCGGCAACGGAAGCGCGTTGACGGTGTCCGGCACCGTGGAGATCCGCGAGCTGCGACTCGCGCCGCTCACCTCCGGCCGGCTGGTCCGGCTCCTCAAGGACGAAGGCGACACGGTGCACCGCGGCGACACGGTCGCGGTGCTCGAGCAGCCGGGGCTCGACGCGCTGATCGGCCAGCGGCGCGCGCAGGCCCAGGCCGCCGGGTTGCGCGTGAACGAGGTAGCGGCGGCGGTCGCGGACAGCGCCCGCGCCGCGAACGACCTCGCCCGGGCGCGGCCGCTGCGCGATCAGAACATCGTCTCGCAGCAGCAGTTCGACGCCCTGACCGCGGGCGCGGCCGCCGCGGCGGCACGGCTCGCGGCCGTGCGCGCGGCGCCGAGCGAGTCCGCCGCGGCGCGGGGTGCCCTCGCCGTCTCACTCGCCGTGCAGGACGAGCTCACGATCCTCGCCCCGAAGGACGGCGTCGTGCTCACGCGCTACGCCGAGCCGGGGGAGGCGCTCTCGACCGGCATGCCCGTGATCTCGCTCGGCCTGGTGCGCCGGCCCTGGATCCGCGCCTACGTGGGCGACCGCGCGATCCACGGGGTGAAGCTCGGCCAGGCCGTGACGGTCCGTCCCGACGGCTACGACGGCGGCTTCACCGGGCGCGTGGTCGAGATCTCGCCGCGCGCCGAGTTCACGCCGCGGGCGGCGCTCACCGAGCACGAGCGGGCGGATCTGGTCTTCGGCATCAAGGTGGAGCTGGACAGCGGCGACGCGGGAGGCCGCTTGAAGGCGGGGATGCCGGTGACCGTGACGATCCCCCTCATGCCGTGACGCCGCCCGCCCCCCCCGCCGTCGAGACACACGACCTCACGCGCCGGTTCGGTCCGCTGACCGCGGTGAACCGGCTCACCCTGCGAATCGAGCGCGGCGAAGTGTTCGGGCTGCTCGGGCCCAACGGCTCGGGCAAGACCACCACCATCCGGATGCTGTGCGGGCTGCTCGACCCCTCGGAGGGCTCGGCGCGGGTGGCGGAGATCGACGTGACCGTCGCTCCCGAGCAGATCAAGCAGCGCATCGGCTACATGTCCCAGAAGTTCGGGCTGTACGAAGATCTCACTGTGAGCGAGAACCTCGACTTCTACGCCGGAGTGTACGGCCTGGTCGGCGCCGCGCGGCGGGCGCGGGTCGGCGAGGTGATCGCGTTCATCGGCGTCCAGGACCGGCTGAGCCAGCTCGCGGCCCAGCTCTCCGGCGGCTGGAAGCAGCGCCTCGCGCTCGGGTGCGCCCTGCTCCACCGCCCTGCCGTGCTGTTCCTCGACGAGCCCACGGCCGGAGTGGATCCCGCGGCGCGACGGAGGTTTTGGCGCGCGATCCACGACCTGGCCGAGCAGGGCACGACCGTGCTCGTCACGACGCACTACATGGACGAAGCCGAGCGCTGCGGGCGGCTCGGGATGATGAGCGGCGGGAATCTGATCGCCCTGGGGACGCCGGCGGAGGTGGCGGCGCAGGTGGGCGGGCGAACGCTGGAGGACGCCTTCGTCATTCTCCAGGAGCGCGACGAGCGATGATGCCCCGCCTCCGGCCCATGGTGCGCAAGGAGTTCATCCAGATGCGGCGCGACCGGCTCACGCTCGCCATCATGGTCGGCCTGCCGGTCGTGCAACTGCTGCTGTTCGGCTTCGCGATCCAGACCGACGTCCGGAACCTCCCGACCGTGGTGCTCGACCAGTCGCGCACGCCCGAGAGCCGCGATCTCATCGCGGCGTTCCAGAACACGGGGAACTTCCGGATCGTCGGCCACGTCGACGGCCGGCCGGCGCTGGACGACGCGATCGCGCGGGGCGACGCGCAGGCGGGGATCATCGTCCCCTACGACTTCCCGCGCGACCTGGTGCGGGGTCGGACCGCCACCGTCCAGGTGATCGTGGACGCCGCCGACCCGCTCGCCTCGCAGGCCGCCCTCAGCGCCGCCACCGGGGTCGCCCAGGTGCGGAACCTGGCGATCCTGTCCCGCGCGGCGGGGCGCGCGACCGTTCCCCTGGAGGCCCGCGTCCGCCCGCGCTACAACCCGGGCCTTCGCAGCCCGAACTACATCGTGCCGGGGCTCGTCGGGGTCATCCTCACGATCACGATGGTCCTCATCACCGCGATGGCGCTGGTGCGCGAGCGCGAGCGGGGGACCCTGGAGCAGCTCATCGTCACCCCCGTCACCAAGAGCGAGCTGATGCTCGGCAAGATCACGCCTTACGTGGGCGTGGGGCTCGTCCAGATGACGGCGGTGCTGCTGCTCGGCCGCTTCGTATTCGACGTGCCCCTCACCGGCAACGTGCCGCTGCTCTACGCGATCGCGCTGATCTTCGTGGTGGCGAGTCTGTCGTTCGGCCTGTTCATCTCCACGCTGGTGCGGACGCAGCAGCAGGCGATGCAGCTGGCCTTCTTCTTCGTGCTGCCGAACATCCTGCTCTCGGGCTTCATGTTTCCCCGCCAGGCGATGCCGCTCGTCTTCCAGTGGGTGGGCCTGCTGCTGCCGCTCACGCACTTCCTGAAGGTGCTGCGGGGCATCCTGCTGAAGGGGGTGGGGCTCGAGGCGCTGTGGCGGGAGGTGGCGGTGCTCGCGGGCTTCGCCGTGGTGATGATCGCCGCGTCGGTGCGGCGGTTCCACAAGACGCTGGACTAGGGGCACGGCAATGCCGTGCCCCTACACCTTCTCCCCCGCGACGCCGATCCGGTCGGCCTCCTGCTGCTTCCCGCGGTCGAGTGCCGCTTCCACCTGCGCGAACAGATCTTCGGGCCGCAGCACCTCGGAGTGCGGGAAGGCGACGACGCCCGCCGACAGACCCGGGACCTGGCCCGGCCCCAGGTCCGGGAACGTGTGGCGGGCCAGCACCTGGCGCAGCCGGTCCACGAACTGCCGTCCGCCGTGCGCGTCGGTCTCGGGCAGGATCAGCGCGAACTCGTCGCCCCCGTACCGCGCCACGAAGTCCGGCGCGCGGATCTCCCGCTGCATCATGGCGCCGATCTCGGCGAGCACCCGGTCGCCCGCCTGCTGGCCCAGCCGCTCGTTGATCTCGCGCAGCCGGTCCACGTCGATCACCACGAGCGCGAACCGCAGGGAATACCGGCGCGCGCGCTCGAACTCGTCGCGCAGCCGCCGGTCCAGCGCGTCGAGGCTGGCGCAACCGGTGAGCACGTCCGTCACGCCGGCGTTGATCTGGCGGCGGTAGATGGCCGCGCGGCGCTCCTCGTTCTCCAGCACGCGCGCCGCGGCCTGCGCGATCGTGTTGGCGAACCCCACGTCCTGCGGCCGGAGCTGCGGGTCGCCCTCCACCGTCCGCAGGAAGAACACGCCCGCCGCGCGCCCCTGCACGAACACCGGCAACGCGACCGCGGATTGCACGTTCACCTCGATCTGCTGCTGCAACCACCGCTTGCGGATCGCCTCGAACAGCGGGTGCTCGTGCACGTCCTGGATGATCACGGGCCGCTCGGTGCGGATGGCCTCCTGGATCTCGGGATACCGCTCGAGCTCCACCCGGAGGTCGCGGATGGCGGGGTTCTCGTATACCGCGACGACGCGTCCCTTGTCTTCCCCCGGGGCGGTGAGCACGAACGAGCAGTGGGTCAGCCCGAACGCCTGCCCCACCCGGCGGACGAGCGTCTGGAAGATCTCGTCGGCCCGCAGCGCGGCCGACACCTCCTGGAAGATGTCGAACAGCAGGTCGCGCGAGCGGAGGGCGTCGCGCGCCTCGGCGAGCTCGCGGCGCAGCCGCAGGTCGGCGTCGATGCGCGCCCGCAGCTCCCCGAAGTGCACCGGGCTCGCCATCGCGTCGTGCGCCCCAGCCTGGAGCGCCTCAGCCACGGCGTCGGCGCCGCCGTCCGCCACGACTACGATCACCGGAGCGCTGCCGAAGCGGGGCGCGGTCGCGAGATCCCGCACGGCGTCCGCGAGCCGGGCCTCCGCAGCGCTCACGGTGAAGATCACGAGATCCGGCGGGACCTGCTCCACGCGGTCCAGCGGCGGCGGGGGATAGGTCGCTTCGGTGACCTGGAAGCCGCCCCGCACGAGGAAGCGCTCGAGCCCGTCGGGCCGGGCGCTGGCGTCGCCGATGAGGAGGAGTCGGGGCTGGAAGGGTTCGGGCAAGGCTCCGGGCCGCAGGGTGGCGGCTGTCAAGGTATAGTTCACCGCATGGCTCGGCAACCAGCGCCCGAGACCCGCCGCAAACGGCGCCGCATGGTGGCGAGCCAGCTCGCGGGGCGCGGCATCCGCGACTGTCGGGTGCTGGCCGCGATGGCGTGGGTGCCGCGCGAGTGGTTTCTGCCGCCGCACCTCGCCGACGAGGCCTACGAGGACGCCCCCCTCCCCATCGGCAGCGGCCAGACCATCTCCCAGCCCTACATCGTGGCGTTGATGACCGAAGCGCTCGCCCCGCGGCGCGGCGATCGCGTGCTCGAGATCGGCACGGGCTCGGGCTACCAGACGGCGGTCCTCGCCCATCTCGGCGCGCGGGTGTACACGATCGAGCGACTCCCCGACCTGCTGGTGGAGGCCGAGGAGCGGTTCCGCCGCCTGGGGCTCGCGAACATCGAAACGCGGCTGGGCGACGGCGCGGGCGGGTGGCCCGAGCGGGCGCCGTTCCAGGGGATCCTCGTCACCGCCGCGGCGCCGGCGGTGCCGTCCCCGTTGCCGGAGCAGCTCGCCCCGGGAGGACGCCTCGTAATTCCCATCGGTGACCTCGCCGCCCAAGAGCTGGTCATTCTCCAGCGGGCACCGAACGGAGCCCTCGTCGAGCGGCGCGCCGGCGGAGTGCGGTTCGTGCCGCTCATCTCCCGGCTCGCCTTCACCGAGGGCCCATGGGGTTGAGGCGGAGCCGCCTGCCCGGCGACCTGCTGGGGGCGCACGTGTCGACGCAGGGGGGCATCGCGGAGGCCCCGGCGCGGGGCGTGTCGATCGGCGCCAGCGCGATCCAGGTGTTCACGAAGACGCCGAACCAGTGGCGCGAGCCGGCGCTCGCCGAAGCCACAATCTCCCGCTTCCGCGCGGCGCTCGCGGCGAGCGGGATCCGCGCGGTGGTGGCGCACGACAGCTACCTGATCAACCTGGCGTCACCGGACGAGGCGCTACGCGACGAGAGCGCGAGGGCCTTCACGGGCGAGCTGCAGCGCTGCCGGGCGCTGGGAATCCCGTGGGTGGTGTCGCACCCGGGTAACTACATCGACGACCGGGACGCGGGGCTCGACCGCAACGCCCGCGCGTACGCGGAGTGCCTCGCGGCGGTGCCGGACGACGTCGGCGTCCTGATCGAGGGGACGGCAGGCGCGGGCACGGCCCTCGGATCGCGGTTCGAAGAGCTGCGGGCGCTGCGCGACGCGCTGCCGGCGGCGGCGCGCGCCCGGGTGGGGTTTTGTCTCGACACGGCTCACCTCCACGCGGCGGGGTATGACGTGACCGGCGGGGCGGGTGCCCTCGAGGAGGTGTGGGAGCGGTTCGACCGGGAGGTCGGGCTGGAACTGCTCAAGTGCTTGCACCTCAACGACTCCAAGGGCGCGCGCGGATCGCACCTGGACCGCCACCAGTTGATCGGCGAGGGAACGATCGGGCCCGAGCCGTTCCGGGGCATCATGCGTGACCCGCGGTTCGCGGGAGTGATTAAGATTATCGAGACGCCGAAGGGCGACGACCCGGTCCGACACGACCGGCGCATGCTGCGGCGGCTGCGCGCCTACGCGCGCAACGCCCGCACCACGGAAACCGTAGGCAGGACGTGATCGTACTCACGACGACGCGCAACCGTTGGACGGTGCCGCTCGCCGCCGTGCTCCTGGTGATCCAGGGGCTCGCCGGGGCCGCAGTGCCGTTGGCGCACGCGTCGGAGCGCTTGAGCGCGCCCGCCCACGTCGAAGCGCAGCACGGCGCGGGCTGTCTCGCGCTGCACGACGCGCTGCGTTGCGCGTCGTGCCACTACGCGAACTCGCGCGTGGTACCGCAGCAGGCGCGCTCGGAGCCGGCGGCGAGGGTCCTCGCCGAGCCCCGGCCCTGGTGGGCCGACGTTCCGCCCGCCGCCGCCCCCCAGCACCTCACCGCTCCACCCCGCGCACCTCCCGGCCTCCGTTCCTGAGCAGACCGGCGGCCCGCGCATCGGGCCGCCCACGGCACGCGCTCCCGCCCTCGGGCGAGCGCCTGCGCCAGGACACTGGAACGGGAGACCCATGACACGACATCGTTTTGCAGTCACGGCCGCGCTCGCGGGGCTGCTCGTCATTCCCGCCGCGGGGGTGGCGCAGCAGCCGACCCAGCGGCAGTTCGATTCCCTCGCAGCCGAGGTCCGCGCCCTGCGTGCGCGGGTGGACAGCCTGCGAGCCGCCGTGGCGCGCGGGCCTCGCGCCGCAGCGCCAGCCGCGCAGGAGGACACGTCGCTCGCTGCCCTGCGCGCCGCAGCCGCCGCCGCGGCGGGCACGGACACGAGTCGCGTACGGGCCGACACGGCGGGGCCCACCAAGTTCGTCGGGCGGGAGCGGAGCCAGCCCCAGCTCAACCCCGAGATCAGCGTGACCGGCGACGTCCGCGCCGTCGGACAGACGTCCGCGGTGCAGCGCGACAACTTCGACCCCCGCGAGTTCGAGATCGGATTCCAATCGGCGCTCGATCCGTATTCCAACACCAAGATCTTCGTGAGCCTGGAGAACGGCGAAGTCGCCATCGAGGAGGGGTACGCGTACTGGACCGGGCTCCCGGGACACATCCGGTTCGACATCGGCAAGTTTCGCCAGCAGTTCGGCGAGCTGAACCGCTGGCATCTCCACGCCGTGCCGGAGACCGAGTACCCGCTGGCCCTCCGCGCCTACCTCGGAGAGGACGGGCTGGCCGGCACCGGCATCTCGCTGTACCGCGCGTTCGGCGGGCTCGGCACGCACGAGCTCACCGCGCAGGCCACGCGGAGCGGGAGCGACGCCGCGCTGTTCGGCGGCAGCGGCCGGCCAACCTACCTCGTGCACCTGTTGAACTTCTGGCAGCTCACCCGGTCCACGTACATGCAGCTCGGCGGCACCGCGCTGTACGGGACGGATCCGCAACAGAGCATCCGGACCAAGGTCGGCGGGATCGACTTCCGCCTGACCTGGCGGCCCCCCGCCCAAGCGTTGTACCGCGAGTGGACGCTCCGCGGGGAGCTGTACGCACTCCGCAAGGACTCCGCGGGGCCGGGCACGACGCGCCTCGGCTGGTACGCCAGCACCACGTACAAACTGGACCAGCGCTGGATCGTCGGGGCGCACTACGATTACGTCGAAGATCCGGTGACCAGCCTCGTCAGCCGGCAGATCATCCCGACGCTCACGCTCTGGCAGAGCGAGTGGGTGCTGCTGCGCGCTCAGTACACGTGGGCCAAGACGGCGGGCGCCTCCGCCACGAACCAGGTCGCCCTCCAGGCGGTCTGGGCGATCGGACCACACAAACACGAGACCTACTGACATGCTGCCATTCCTGACGTTACTGGTCGCGCTGCAGAGAACGCGGAACCGTGTCCTCGATCGCCCACGGCGACGAGAACCCCCACTACGTCCAACCCAAGCCGAGCTTCGTGCCGATGCTCTCCCAGGCCGACCTGTTCGTGACGACGGGCCTCGATCTCGAGCTGTGGGTGCCGGCGCTGCTCGACAAGGCGAACAACCCCAAGGTGACGGAGGGCGGGCCCGGCTACGTCGCCGCCTACGCCGGCATCGACCTGCTCGACGTGCCCACGAGCTTCTCGCGCGCGCAGGGGGACATCCATGTGTACGGCAACCCGCACATCTGGACCGACCCGCTGAACGCCGTGCAGATCGCGCGCAACATCCTGACGGGCCTGCGGCGCGTGTCTCCCGAGAACGCCGACTACTTCGCGGCGCGGGAGAAGGACTTCGAGGACCGGATGTACCGGGCTCTCTTCGGAGACGAGCTGGTACAGCTACTCGGCGGCCCGACGCTCGCCGATCTGGACCGGCAGGGCAAGCTGCTCGACTTCCTCAAGTCGAAGCAGTATCAGGGCGCGCCGCTCGCGAACCGGCTGGGCGGGTGGCTCAAGGAGGCGATGCCGTTTCGCGGCAAGG
>WNFU01004006.1_pt2 | contig 41153 bp, 44 predicted proteins | sample 5400121 | NCBI WGS metagenome assembly WNFU01 (sample SAMN13153360, study PRJNA577476) | soil metagenome | isolation source: 100 cm soil or saprolite under grassland replicate 1 | place: USA:California | collected 2016-06-15
TGTCTTCTGGGCCGCTCTCCAACTCGACTGATGCCACCCGTAAATCGCAACCTGCCCGTCCGAGCGAAGTCCTCGGAGTCCGAGGTCTCCCTCATGGAATTCATGCGGCAGTTCCCCGACGACAAGACCTGCCTCGACTGGCTCTGGCGCGAGCGGTATGCCCCGGACGGCCATACGGCGTTCTGTCCGTCCTGTGATCGGGAGCGCCGCTTCCACCGCGTCATCGCGCGCCCCACGTACGACTGCGATTCGTGCGGCCACCACATCAACCCAACCGGCGGAACGATCTTTCACAAGTCCTCGACTTCGCTGCATTTGTGGTTCTACGCCATGTGGATCATCACCAGCACGCGCTGCGGGGTCTCCGCCAAGCAGTTGGAGCGCGAGCTTGGAGTGACGTACAAGACCGCTTTGCGCATGTTCAACCTGATTCGGAACGAACTGATGACGCAAGACGGCGACAGGCAACTTACGGGTTCGGTCGAAGCCGATGAAACATGGATCGGCGGGAAGATGCGCGAGTCCGAAAAGCGCAAGGCCAAAGCAGCGGGCGGACCGCGTATCGGCCCTTACGTCAAGAAACGAGAATCGGTGTTTGGAATGGTCGAGCGCGGCGGCAAAGTACGCGCCGTCGTCGTACCGAGCAGATACGGCTACACGCTGCGCTCCAAGATCGCCACGCACGTTCTGCCCTCGTCCACGATCTACACGGACGACTACTACGGCTACAACGGCGTCAACCGGAAGTACAAGCACCATCGGATCAACCACTCGGAACGGATCTACGTAGACGGGGACGTCCACACTCAGACGATCGAGGGCTTCTTCTCTCTCGTAAAGAACGGGCTGCGCGGCGTCTACCACTCGGTCTCCGCGAAGTGGCTACAGGGATACCTGAACGAGTACGCGTGGCGATACAACCACCGCGACGACCGCGGAGCGATGTTCCAGCGGCTACTTGTCCGGGCTGCTACGCCGCTTGGGTAGCGGCTTCCGAGCGATCTTCCCGAGGTTCCCGAACAACTCCCGGCGCGTCGGGGTCTCGACTTCCATCCCCTCAGCGGTCCGCTCGTGGCCGGGTGCAGCCGGCTCATTCTGCTGCGCCTCGATCTGCTCGCGTAGCTCGCTTGGAGTCTTCGGTGGCATGTGATGAGGTTAGCGCGTGGCACTGACACTCGCCGGTCCCATCGCCAAGATCGCGCACGCCCAGCATCACCTGAAAACGCTCAAGGATGAAATTGAGACCTGGGTCCAGCGCCGTCCGTACGCTGTCACGACCGAGCACAAACCCGGCCCAGAGACACATACCTGGATCTTCACGCTCGACGATGTCTTCGACGCCCCCGACGAGCTGGGTCTCATCTTCGGCGACTACATCCACAATCTTCGATCGGGACTCGATCAACTCGTCTGGGCGCTCGCCGTCAACAACAAGGGCGGGAAAGAACCCGCGAATGCGGAAGCGGTCGGCTTCCCCGTTGCGGCCAATCCCACCGCGTTCTACGACGCCCCAGTGCTCCGAAACCTCACCTGGGAACAAGAACCGAATACAAAGATCGCTTGCATCACAGCCATTCCCTCGGGGTCGGAGCCGGACGTGAAGATGAAGGAAATCCCCGTCGAGGTAGCCTTCGGCGACCGTCGCCGCATTCGAGATGACGACATCCCTCGACTCCGCGACGTAACCGGGAACATCTTCATTGCTTGTAAGCGCTTCTTCTAGCCACGCTAGGTAGGGATCGCGCGTCAGGGCACGCCACGGCTAATCGCCGTAGACACATCACCGCGCCGCTTGCCATGCGGTTCAAAGTCTACCCCCCGTAAAGGGATACATACCAGCGGTAAGCCCGGCCAGCAGCCTGCTGCGAGGCTTGACGCTTTAGCGACGATTGACTGCGTGAGTGATGCTCAGGAGTCGTTGCGGCTGACATTCGACACGGCCGCCACCCTTTACGAGGCTGCTCGGCCCACGTATCCGGAAAAGCTGTTCGACGACCTCATTGATCTCACTGAGATCCAGCCAAGCGATCGGTTGCTGGAAATTGGCTGCGCAACCGGCAAGGCAACCCGTTCGTTCCTCCAGCGCGAGCTCGGGACACAACTCGCGGAGCAGGCGCGTCGCAACCTGACCGGCTTACCCGTCGAAATCCACGTTGCTCCGTTTGAGACGTGGAAAGCCGACGCCGAAAGCTTTGATCTCATCTACGCCGCAACGGCCTGGCATTGGGTCGCCCCGGAGATCCGCTATCGAAAGGTTCACCGCCTGCTCCGGCCCGACGGGCACCTGGCGTTCTGGAGCACACGGCACGCTTTCCCGGCGGGCATCGACCCGTTCTTCGCCGAGATTCAGGAGGTCTACGACGCGATCGGTGAGGGCAATCCCGGTGAGTGGCCTCCGCCGCCGCCTGACCAAGCCCCTGACGACGCCGATGAGATCAAAGCTAGCGGTCTCTTCGAAGACGTCCAGGTTCGGCGGTATGTCTGGGAAACGAGCTACACCGCCGACGAGTACATCGCACTCCTCGACACCTTCTCAGGCCACATCGCCATGGAGGAGACCAAGCGCAAGCGACTCTACCGCGAGATCCGCGAACGGATTACGCGGCGCCGGGATCCACGCTTGCGGCGGCATTGGTACGCGATTCTGCACGTCGCACGCCGCACAGCCAACTGATCCAGAAGGTCGCTCGACTCTTGGAGAGGCGCCTGGCACCTAGACTCGGCCGCGATGGACGTGCTCTGCTCGGTCGACGTCGCGGCGGTCCGCGCCGAGCCGCGGGACGACGCCGAGCGGGTGACCGAGCTCCTCCGCGGGGAGCCGGTCCGCGTCGACGAGCGGCGCGACGGCTGGGCCCGGATCCGCACCGCCTACGACTACCCGGGCTGGGTGCGGAACGACGAGCTCGACGGCGCTCCGGGCGACCCGGTCGAGGAGGCTCGGAGCTATCTCGGGACGCCCTATCTCTGGGGCGGGATGACGGAGCGCGGCATCGACTGCTCGGGCCTCGTCCACATGGCGTATCGCCGGCTCGGCCGGCTCGTTCCGCGCGACGCCGACCAGCAGGAGGCTGCCGGCACTCCCATCTCGGAGGAGGGCCTCAAACCCGGCGACCTGATCACGTACGGCGACGAGAAGACGACCACGCACGTCGCTTTCTGGGTGGGCAACGGCCGCATCCTCCACGCGACGGAACGCGAAGGCGTCAACGGCGTCGTCGAGGAGCCTGAGCCGGCGCATCTGCACGCGCAGCGCCGGCGCTTGATCCGGCTGTAGGACCAAACCGAACTAACGGCAAGGCAAGAAAGACGTCTGTAACAATCGATCGATCCGCGAGCGGACGAGGGGGGTCTGCGCCCGCCGTGGCAGTCCCAAGGGAGGAGTTCCTAGTGACAAAGAGATCGAAGTTGATCCGATCCGTCGGTGCTCTGACGCTCGTGGCGGCTCTCGCTCTCCTCGCCGGCTGCGGCGGAGGCGGGAAGAAGACCACGGGCGGCGGCGGCGGAGGAGGCAAGACCTATCCGCTGCTGCGGATGGCGTTCGACGCTCCGGACTACATGGACCCGGGCCTCTACTACACGGTCGCCGCGTACCAGCTCAGCGCGTACGTGTGGACAGGCCTCGTCGGGTACAAGCACACGGCCGGTCCCGAGGGAGACGGCAAGGATCTGAAGTTCACGCTACGTGACGGTCTCAAGTACTCGGACGGCCGCGCGGTGAAGGCGAGCGACTTCAAATACACGATCGAGCGAGACTTCAAGATGGATTCTCCCGGCGTCGGCTTCTACTCGTCGATCCAGGGCGTGAGTGGTCCGAACGGCTTCGCCGAGACGAAGAAGGGCCACATCTCCGGGATCATCACGAACGATGCGAACCGCACGATCGAGATCAAGCTCGATCATCCCGAGGGTGACATCCTCTACATCCTCGCGCTCGAGTTCTCGCATTTCGTGCCGTCGGGAACGCCCGCCACCGATCAGTCGACGCACCCGATTCCTTCGACGGGTCCGTACATGATCCAGAGCTACGTCCCGAACCGGAGCTTCACGCTCGTGCGGAATCCGAACTTCAACAACCAAATTCCGACGATGCCTTCGGGCGCACCTGACAAGGTCGTCGGCAAGATCATCACCGATCCCGTCGCGTCCTATCAGCAGGTCGTCAGCGGCAAAGCGGACTACGACTACAACCAGGTCCCAAACGATCGTCTGCCGGAGGCGCAGTCGAAGTACAAGGACCAGCTGAAGATCTACACGAACGCGAACACGTGGTACTACTTCCTCAACAACCGGATCCCACCGTTCAACAACCTCAAGGCACGCCAGGCGGTCGAGTACGCCATCGATCGCGACGCGATCGTCTCGGGTGTCTTCGGCGGTCTGGGGCGGCCGACGCAGAACTTCCTGCCGCCCGGTTATCCGCAGTACAAGAAGATCGACGCCTACACGTTCGATCTCGCCAAGGCGAAGCAGCTCGTTCAGCAGTCGGGGACGTCCGGACAGACCGTCGACGTCTACGGCACGAATGAGGATCCTGCCAAGGGCTCCGTCGAATACCTCGCCGGGCAGTTGGCGAAGATCGGCTACAAGCCGAAGCTCCACCTGCTCGCGCACGGGGTCTACTTCCAGACGATCGGCAACCAGGCGACGAGGGCGCAGGCCGGCCACACCGACTGGTACCAGGACTATCCACACCCGATCGACTGGTTCGACGTGCTCCTGAACGGCAACCGCATCACGGAGACTCACAACAACAACCCGGGTAACGTCGACGTCAAGTCGGTGAACAACGAGATCGAAGCGCTCAAGAAGATCACCGATCTCACCCCCGAGGTGAACGACCGCTGGGCGAAGGTCGACCGCGATCTCATGGTCACCTACGCCACCACGGTCCCGTACCTCAACCGATCCGGCACCGACTTCTTCAGTACCAAGATGGACATGAGCTGCTACACGTTCACCGTCGTCCAGTACTGGGACTGGGGCGTCAGCTGCCAGAAGTAGGAAGGTCTACAGGAGGGGAGAGCCGTGGCCGGCCCGCGCTCTCCCCCCTGTTCGACTCTCCGTCCTAAGGGAAAGAAGGCGTCGGTGGCGACTGAGTCTTCGACCGACTTCACGCTCGACTCGGCCGCGGCGCTCGCGGCGGAAGAGGCGGGCGCCATCGAGGGCAAGAGCCCGTGGCTGCTCGCGTGGCGCCGGCTCCGCCGGAACTACATCGCGCTTAGCTTCCTCGCCTTGTTCGTCCTTGTCGTGGTCGCCTGCGCACTCGCGCCGGTCTACAAGGACCACGTTGCCCACACCGGGCCGAACGGGGGCCATCTCGGCGAGACGTTCACGCGAGACGGGAAGCAAGTCCAGATCGTCTCGAAAGGCGGCTTCGTCAACGGCCAGTTCGTCGCCGGAGGCATTCCCGTCGGTCCGCAGCTGTGGCACGCGGGCGGCAGGTACGTCTTCGGTGCCGACAACCAGGGTCGAGACGTTGCGGTCCGCCTTCTGTACGGCGGAATCAACTCGCTCAAGGTCGGGATCGGGTCGGCGATCATCTGCACCCTCGTCGCCGTCCTACTCGCGCTCCTCGCCGGCTACTTCGGTGGCTGGGTCGACTGGCTGATCTCGCGCTTCTTCGACCTGATCTGGGCCTTCCCCGTGTTACTCCTCGCAATCGCGCTCGGCACGGCGCTCTCGATCAACGGCTTCCACCATTTCGGCATCGACCTTCAGCAGGGCAGCCTCTGGATCCCGACGCTCGTCATCTCGTACGTGCTCATCCCCTACGTGGGCCGCCCGCTCCGCGGCCAGATCCTCTCCCTGCGCGAGAAGGAGTTCATCGAGGCCGCGACCGCCCAGGGAGCGAGCCCGCTGCGGGTGATGTTCACCGAGCTGATGCCGAACGTGGCCTCGTCGGTGCTCGTCTTCTTCACGCTGATCATCGCCAACAACATCCTCACGGAGGCCGGGCTCTCGTTCCTCGGCGCCGGCGTGCAGCCGCCCAATCCTTCGTGGGGGACGCTCATCGCGGACGGTCAGGACCGGATCGCGACTGCCCCGTGGCTCGCGATCATCCCCGGAATCGCGATCGTGCTGACGGTCCTCTCGCTCAACATCTTCGGCGACGGACTGCGTGACGCGCTCGACCCGCGCGCCAAGGTAAGGATCGAGCACTGATGCTGCCCTTCATCGTCAGACGTCTGATCGGCGCGTTCCTCGTGCTCGTCGCCGTCAGCTTCATCACGTACCTGATCTTCGTGAAGATTCCGGGCGGGGATCCTGCGCAGCGCATCGCGGGCAGGACGGCAACGGACGCGAACATCGCGGACATTCGCCAGAAGCTACATCTCGACGACCCGTTCTATTCGCAGTACTGGGCGATGATGAAGTCGCTCTTCAACGCCGACCTGAAGTCGTACGCGAGCCAGCTCAACGTCGTCGACCAGATCAAGCAGGGGATCCCGGCGACGTTCTCGCTCTGCATCGGCGCAGGAATCATCTGGCTCGCCTTCGGCATCCTCGTGGGGGTGATCTCGGCCGTCACGGCCGGCAGGTGGTCCGACCGCGTGATCACCCTGTTCGCCCTGATCGGCATCTCCATGCCCGTCTTCTGGCTGGGGCTGATCGCCCGTTACCTGTTCGCGCAGGATCATCCCTTCCACTTCCTCCCGGACGGCGAATACGTCGCCTTGACCAGCAATCCCTGGCAGTGGTTCGTCCATCTCCTGATGCCGTGGCTCGTGCTCGCGGTCCTCTTCATCGGTTTCTACGGCCGCGTCCTTCGCTCCAACATCCTGGACACGATCAACGAGGACTACGTCCGGACCGCCAAGGCCAAGGGACTCCCCTTCAGGAGAGTGCTCGTCAAGCACGTCCTCCGCAATTCGCTGATCCCGATCGTCACGCTCTTCGGACTCGACTTCGCCGCGGTGCTCGGCGGGAGTGCGATCCTGACGGAGACCGTGTTCAACCTGAAGGGCGTCGGCTACTACGCTGCGCAATCGGTGCAGGATCTCGACCTGCCGCCGATCATGGGCGTCACCATCTACGCGACGTTCTTCATCGTCCTCTTCAGCGTGCTCGTCGATCTCCTCTACGCGTGGCTCGATCCCAGGATCAGGCCCACCTAATGGCTGAGCGCCTCGTCGAGGTCAAGGGCCTCAAAGTCCAGTTCGCCACCGAAGACGGGATCGTCAAGGCGGTCGACGGCGTCGACTTCGAGCTCTCACGCGGACAGGTGCTCGGGATCGTGGGCGAGTCGGGCTCCGGCAAGAGCGTGACCGCGATGACGCTGCTCGGCTTGACGCGCGACCGGAACACCCGCTTCGAGGGAGAGGTGCTCTACAAGGGCCGCGACGTGCTCAAGATGAACGAGGACGAGCTGCAGGAAGTCCGCGGCAACGAGATGTCGATGATCTTCCAGGATCCGATGACCTCGCTGAACCCCGTCTATACCGTCGGGGCGCAAATCTGCGAGGCGATCCAGATCCACGAGCGGGCCGACAAGCGGCAGGCGCGGGGGCGCGCGATCGACCTGCTCAGGCAGGTCGGGATCCCCAACGCCGACTCGCGCGTGGAGAACTACCCGCACGAGTTCTCCGGCGGGATGCGGCAGCGGGCGATGATCGCGATGGCGCTCGCCTGCAACCCCGACGTGCTGATCGCCGACGAGCCGACGACCGCGCTCGACGTGACGATCCAGGCGCAGATCCTCGAGCTCATCGACCGGCTCAAAGACGAGTTCAACTCGGCGGTGATCCTGATCACGCACGACCTCGGGGTCGTCGCCGACATCGCGGACGAGATCCTCGTCATGTACGCGGGCCGGGTCGTCGAACGGGCGCCGACGCGGGCGCTCTTCTACGACCCGCAGATGCCGTATACGTGGGGCCTGCTCGGATCGATCCCGCGACTCGACCGGCCCAGGCAGGAGCGGCTGCACTCGATCAAGGGCACGCCGCCCTCGCTCATCCGCACCCCGACCGGCTGCAAGTTCCGGCCACGCTGCCCGCACGCCTTCGACAAGTGCATGGAGGAGCCTCGCCTCGAGAACCGCGTCGAGGAGCCCGGCCACCTCGACCGCTGCTGGCGGTCGGGCGCGTGCACGCCGTCGACGACGTCACCTTCGCCGTGCGCGAGGGGGAGACCCTCGGACTCGTGGGCGAATCCGGGTGCGGCAAGTCCACGCTCGGCCGGACGGTCGTCCGCCTGCTCGAGCCGACCGAAGGGGTCGTCCTCTTCGAGGGCCGCGACATCTCGAGCCTCGGGACCCGCGCCCTGCGGCCGCTCCGCCGGCAGATGCAGATGGTCTTCCAGGATCCCTACGCCAGCCTCAATCCCCGCAAGCGTGTGGGCTCGATCATCGGCACGCCGCTCAAGATCCACGGGGTCGAGAAGTCGGAGCGCCGCGCGCGCGTGCAGGAGCTGCTCCAGACCGTGGGGCTCTCGCCCGAGCACTACAACCGCTTCCCGCACGAGTTCTCCGGCGGCCAGCGGCAGCGGATCGGGGTCGCCCGGGCGCTCGCCCTGCACCCGAAGCTGATCGTCGCCGACGAGCCGGTCTCGGCCCTGGACGTCTCGATCCAGTCCCAGATGCTGAACCTGCTGGACGACCTCCAGAAGGAGCTCCAGCTCACCTACATCTTCATCGCCCACGACCTCGGGGTCGTCCGCCACGTGAGCAACCGGATCGCCGTTATGTACCTCGGCAAGCTCGTCGAGCTCTCGCCGGCCGAGGAGCTCTACCAGCGTCCGATCATGCCCTACACCGAGGCGCTCCTTTCGGCCGTGCCGATCCCGGATCCCGACCTGAGCGCGAAGCGCGAGCGGATCGTCCTCGAGGGCGACGTCCCGAGCCCGATCAACCCGCCCTCCGGCTGCCGCTTCCATCCGCGCTGCCGCTACATGACGGACATCTGCAAGGAGGTCGAGCCGCCGCTGGTGGACTACGGAAACGGACATCTCGCCGCCTGCCACCACCCGCTGAACGTGGACAAGGCCACGCTCGAGCGGGCCACCGTCTCGAGGCGCCACACGCCCGAGGCGGCGGACGAGCGGGCGAAGCCCCAGGAGCCCGGCAAGGAAGAGGCGCGGCCGATCCCTCGATCGGGGTAAGACCCGGCGCTAAAGGCGCTTACTCAGGCGGCCGATACCGCAGGCATGGACGCCGCTGAGCGCAAGGAGATCCTGAGCCGGTACATGGACCACCAGCGCCGCTTCGAGGCGGTCGCCGCCAAGCGACAGACCGGAAACGGCGAGGTGATTCCCTTCAGCGGCCCGCTCCGCGAGCTCGAGCAGGAGCCGACGATGCGGGAGATCGAGGTCCTCCAGCTCATCTCGGACGGGCTCGTCAACCGCGAGATCGGCGTGCGCCTGTTCCTCAGCGAGGAGACGGTCAAGTCCCACGTCCGCCATCTGCTCGCAAAGCTGCAGGCGCGCTCACGCGCCCATGCAGTGGCCGTCGGCTTTCGCCGAGGCCTGATCGCCTGACGCTGCCCCTTTAGCCCCGTTTGTCCACGGCCTGTGGAAATCCCTCAACAGGGGGATGTCCACAACCTGTGGACAGCGGAAGCTACGCGAGCTTTACCAGGTCTTGAAGCTTCCCGCGACCACTGCACGAGAAGCGAGGCGGATCACCGATCTGCGCACGGTGACTCCCTCCAACGTAGGGGACTGACGGCGATGCGAGGGTATACCCCTTTTGGGTGATAAGTCAAGAGTTTTGCTAAGGATCGGCCGCTCAAATCTGCCGATTTACGCTTGGACAGCCTCGTTGTGGCTTGTGGCTGTCCTCACGGGCGTCTCCCTCTGGCATCGGACGACCCTCCCTTCACTCTGGATCGTGGCTGGCCTTGCGGTTCTGGCCGCCGTAGCTGAACGCCAGAGCGTCCCGATCAATCGGAACACAGAGGCGTCGGTTGCATTCCTGCCCATCGTCTTCGCCGCCGTCGCGTTTGGCCCCTTTACGGCCCTGATCGTTGGCGCTCTCGCGGGCCTCGGCGACTTTCGGCGGCCTTATCTCCGTTGGGCGGTCTACCTTCCGGTACGCACTCTCACGGCCGCGGCGGCTGGACTCGCCGCGGGGGCAGTAATTTCTCCAGAGGGTCGAACCGTGTTTGGCCAGATTCTGCTGGCTAGCTTGGCTGCTTCGATTGCTGATTTGGCGGCTGACCTACTGCTCAATCTGGGGACCCAAGCAGTTCGTCGTTCCGGCTCGCCGCGTTCACTTCTACGCACGCTGGGCCCGCTCATTTTTGTACTTGCCCCGCTTTACACGCCCCTTGTAGCCCTTTTGGTCTACGGCTACCAGCTCTATTCGGTCGCGATAGTGGGTGCCTTCTTGGTGCCAGCGATCGCGCTGCAGCGACTAATCCACCTCTATCAACAGCAACGCGAGGCTGTATCCAACCTCGAAGAGGTCAACGCACGTCTGGAGCGTGCAAGTCTTTCATTCGCGACGGCGCTAGTTGCGACACTGGACGCACGCGATCGATACACGGCGGGCCACTCGGCCGCCGTGGCCGTCTACTCCAGAGACATAGCCGTTCGGATGGGGCTGCCTGAAGAAGAACAAGCACTCGTTCATGTGTGCGGCCTCGTTCATGACATCGGAAAAATCGGACTCCCCGCCGGGCTACTCGAGAAGCCCGGCGCTCTTACGCTCGAGGAACGACGCCAGATGGAGGAGCACGCTGCGATCGGTGAGAAGATTTTGTCCAAAGTAGACGACTACACCCAGATCGCGTGGATTGTTCGGCATCATCACGAGCGGGTCGATGGGCTTGGGTATCCCGATGGACTAAGCGGGGATGAGATACCACTCGCGGCACGAATCATCGCGGTTGCTGATGCGTACAACGCGATGACTTCTGACCGACCTTACCGTGATGCGATGCCAAGTCGAGTTGCACGCCTAAGGCTAGCCCAGGCCGTCGAGAGTCAGTTCGACACCAGCGTCGTCGCCGCATTCGAAGCAGTTCTTGCTAGCGCATCCGAGGCCTATCGGTCGGGGCAGCGGAAAGACTTCAATATCGAGGTCCGGGACGCCAAAGGCGCCCTGCGGGCCGCAGCTAGCTAACCCTCGAAGCCCTCTTGCGAGAGGGCCGCCGCCTCGGTCCGTGATCGCACCCCGAGCTTCTCAAAGACATGATGAACATGTACTTTCACCGTTGATTCAGCAATCCAGAGCGTGCGTGCGATTTCTCGATTCGTAAGTCCCTGACGAACTAGATCTAGTACTTCTCGCTCTCGTGCGGTAAGCGGTTCGGTCGTGTCGCGGATGTCTCGGTCAGACGATTTGAGACCAAGAGTCTCGGCCAGGCCGCGATCGAGCGACTGGACTAAGTCGGAAAACGCCCGAGTGTCCAGTGAGGTCACCTCAGGAAGCGTGAGTAGAAGAGTCGGGAAGGCGCGGTACGCACATACGAAGGCATCGAAGTTTCCAGTCTCCTGCGTGGCTCGAAGTGCGTTCGTGAGTAGATCGCTGTCAATCGTCGAGTCTGAATGCTGAAACTGGCTCAATACCGCCTTAGCGAATTCCCGAAGAACACGCGCTTCAAGATGACTCGTTACTGTCTCGGACGCGTCGAGCAGGTGTTTGGCTTCCTCTATGCGGCCACAACAGGCGAGCGCAAATCCATGAGTCGCGAGATAGTCGCCCTCCATACCTGGACTCGTAAAGGGAAGTTCACGAGCGTCCAGCACCTCCACGGCTCGGTCCGGAGCCCCTCGGCAGAGGTGAACGCGAGCAGTCAGTACCGCGACGTTCACCTGGGAGTGAATATTCCCCTGCTCGGTCGCCAGACGACCTGCTCGGGCGAGGCTCTTGAGCGCGCTTCGAAAGTCACGGAGACCGAAGTCGGCGATTGCCTGCATTTCAAGTGCATGAGGTAGAACCCACTCAAGTTTGAATCGCTGCGCCTCTTCCATCTGCCGCAGCGCTATGTCTCGCGATTCGCGATATCGAGCAGACAGGCCTAACGCAATCCCGTACGTCTGCAAGAAACCCGTACGGACGATCGGATCCGTCGAATGCTCCACAAGATCCAGCGGTTCCGCAAGGTGTTCGAGCGCCTCGCGAAGCCCTCCCCAGCGAATAGCGAAATGCAGATGGCCCTGACTCGCACGGAGTAGATCGTCCACACCAAGCGGGCGAAGCTCATCGAGTTCCCGGAGGGTTTCTGCAGCTTGATCCCGTTGCTCGAGATCCGTAAGGGTCACGAATCGACTCCAAAGCGCCCTACGAAGATCCATGGGTGTGTGAGCCGTGGCCTTGGCAGCGGTCAACAACTGAAGAGCTTCGTCGAGTCGATCATCGAGATGAGCTATCTGACCGGCGCGAAGATATATCCGGCAGGCAAGGACGTCATCCTCCGGAATCGAGTTCGCCAGCTGCCGAGCTCTCGCTCCGGCTGCAACCCAGTCACCTGTTCGGAAAGTCACTTCGATCGCCGCGAGGCGGACAATGGGAGCTGTAGGGGCAGCAGCTTGAGCTATCTCTAGCCACCGATTCAGGGTGGTTAGACGGCCTTCAGACAGGACGACATCCAGCGCCTCCTCCAGGACTCTCAGCATGAGTTCGACAAGGCCGAACTCTGCAGCGACGGAGGCGGCTTCGTCCCATTGCCGTGCGTCCGCATATGAATGCCCTATCGTCTTCGCCGTCTGCTCGACCCTCTCCGGATCAAATTCAGAAAGTTTCGCTCGAAGGAAACGACGAAGAAGCGGATGCATCTCGTAGGACTGGCCATCCTTCGTTAGGAAACCACTGCGGTGTCCTTCGTTCAGGACAATCTGACTCCGCCGAGCAAATAGAGCTCGACCTAAGCGCTCATGTAGCACAGGGGCAATCGACAGTTGTGAGAGGTTCCAGCGAAGATCCTCTGGTAGTCCGTGGTACAGCTCTTCCGCGAAATACTCGTGGAGGGTCTCTGGCACTTCGCTTCCTTCGGAGCGGAATGGGGAGGGAAGGAGTGCAGCTAGGCCGATGACCGCCGGCCAGCCCTCCGCAAGCGAAACCAGGCCAGGCATGTCCTCATGGACATGCGATAGAGCTTGCGCGGCTTCGGCGTGCGTCATCGCAAGCACATTCCGGCCGAGTTCGGTTACTTCCCCGTAAAGAAGATTCTTCGCTGTAACCCAAGCAGGACGTGTGCGACTCGCAATGAGGAATGGCACCGACGTCTCGGACACAAGTGTCTGAACGAATGTCTCTGCTGCGGTGCTCTCAGCGAGTACGTGGTAGTCGTCGATCACTAGACGAGCGTCGAGGGGCCATGAGCCGAGGTCAGTTGCAAGGTCCTTCGCAAGCGATGCTGCTTGGGCAGTGGGGTCCGCGCAGGCCTTCAGTCGACCACGAAGCTGCGCGCCCGCGTGCGGCAGGACGGCAGTCACCGCTGCGACAAGGCCTAGAGCGAGCGCAGCGGTGTCCGATGATGCCTCGGTGGCGTGGTACCACGCATGGCGTCGATCAGTCCCGCCGAGCCATTCTCGCGCGAGTGTCGTCTTCCCGTAGCCAGCCGGCGCGACCAGGAGCATGACCCGACTTTCCGATTCCGTCAGTAGCCGAGTTAGGCGCGGCCGTTGAATCAGGCGACGTGATTCCGAAAATTCGACGGCAGGTCTTTGGTCCACGGCTCTCCCCTCTGGACGCCGCAGTTGCCCTCTGTCACCCTAGCGTCGGCTGGTCGCCATTTCGAGTGGCCATTTGGGCTGACCGTGCCTGCGACCGAGCGGCCGCAGGCACGGTGCCGTCAGCCCCCGCTATCGGCCGCAGCCGATTCGAGGCTTCGTGCGAGCGGGTCGTCGCCGGTCAGAGCCCGATACGCCACGGGGATCTGGCGCCGTCGGGTGACGCCGAGCTTCTGCCGCATTACACCCTCTGCGCTGCGAGCGACCCGGGGAGGAAGCTCGCCTCGTGACCCCTCCGATTGGCTTGAGCGAGCTCGTCTTCGTCGAGCGCACCGATCCGCTGCAGGAGCTCGAGCTCGTCGCGCAGGTGCGTCCGCATCATCTCCGGCCCGTCCGTAGCGATCGTGAACCGGACTCCGTGATCTACAAACGAGCGGAACGTCTCCCTCACGGCCGCCTCGCTCGGCAGCGCCTTCGTCAGGAGGTTCGAGGTCGGGCAGATCTCGAGCACGATCTCGGCGTCGCGCAGCGCTCCCATCAGCTCCGCGTCGCCGGCGGCCAGGATGCCGTGGCCGATTCGGTCCGGGCGTAGCACCTCCACCACCTCGGCGATCTCCTCGCGGCCGACGTTACCGCCCTCCTCGCCTACGTGGATCGTCACGCCGAGGCCGGCCGCGCGCGCTTCCTCGACCATCGGCGCGACCTGGCGGTAGTCGTAGCGGCGTCCGTCCGGGCGCGGGCCGGCGATGTCGACGCCGACGATGCCGCGTGGCGCCCAGCCGATCGCCTTCTCGACGATGACGGAGTTCTGCTCGGCGCTGAACGTCCGGTCCATCATCAGGATCAGACCTGCGCGTACCTGCGGATACTCGAGGCTCGCACGGTCGAGGCCGCGGATGGCGGCAAGGATGATGTGGTCGAGGTCGCGCTCGCCGCCGCGGTTTCGCTTCATCGGGTTGAACCGGAGCTCGAGCGTCGTGATCCCCTGCGAGCGGTAGGCGCCACCGATTGCCGCGTGCACCGAGCGCTCGACGGCGATCGGGCTCGATTGGATCAGCTCGGTCCAGTGGTAGATCTGATCGAGCGCGTCGAGGTTCGGCACGCCGCGCGGATCCGAGACGGTGACGAGCCGGTCGAACTCCCAATAGTCCTTGACCGGCAGCGCGATCCCCTGCTCGTGCGCCAGGCTCCAGAGGATGTCGGAGGCAACCGAACCGCCGAGGTGCGTGTGCAGCTCGGCGAGGCCTTCCATGGAGAAAGTCTAGGAGACGGGGCTGCCGAAGCGCCTTAGGGCTGCCACCTCGACTGTCCAAACGATAACCGCGGCGAGGACCGCGACGGAAACAAGAGAAAGGCCCTGCGTCTGCAGGGCCTTTCGAGGTTCACAGCGTTTTGACCGTCGGCTAGCGGCCGCCGCGCTTGTGCTTCTTCGCCTTGACGATCTTGTGGTTCTTGACCTGCACGACGTGCGTCGGGCAGCCGCTCGCGGCCTGCGACACGGTGATCTTCACGTACGGGTGCTTCGTGGACTTCGTCCGGTGACAGATCGTTACCTTCTGCCCACCCTGTCCGGCGCCGGCTCCCTTACACGGGAAGACCGTGCTGCCGTTGATGCGGATGTCGCAGACGAGCACCGTCTGCTCCTTGTCCGCGAAGAACCAGCCGCTGTCGACGACAAGCTGGATGCCGGTCACCGTACGCGAGCCGAGCAGCGCCAACGCGCCGGCGTACGTGTTGCACTGCGTGCCGGTCTGGAGCTGCGAGGTGTCCCAGCGGCAATCGTCGTTGTTTCCGATCAGATTGCCGCTGTCCACGAGCGTGTTCGGCGTACAGCCCGTGAAGGTCGGAGACGGGCCGAGGTACACGAACGCGTTCTGGCCACCGAAGTTGATCTGGAACCGCGGCGAACCGCCGCCACAGTCGTCGTCGGTGACGTTGTACTTCGTGGCGAGCTGCGTCAGGGTCGAGAACGTCGTCACGCCGGTGTCCGTGAAGTTGATGCCGCTGGAGTCGTTGGCGGTCGAGGTGTCCGAAAAGTCAGAAACGAGCTTCACCTGCTTGCCGGACATCGTCGCGCCGCCGAACAGCGCTCCCGAGGCGGCCACGGCCGACGGGACGAACGCGACCAGGACGAGCGTCGCGAAAAGTGTGACAAATCGCTTCATTGGACCGGGACCGGGGTGGTCCCACCACCTCCCTCTCTCGTCGTGCGTTCTTCTGAAATAGATCCGTTACAAGTCTTAAACTCACCCTTCGCCACCTGGGTGGCCCTCCTGGTCACCCCGGAAGCCGCTTGACTACCTGGCATGCGGAACACCGCCGTTCTCGCATGCTGCGTTCTGCTCGCCGCCGGGTGCGGCGGAGGGCCGAAATCGGCGACCAACGTCGTGACGACGAAGACGCCCTCCGGGTTCGTCGTCCACCGCGTCCAGGGTCAGCAGTTCCTGATCTCGCTGCCTCGGGGCTGGCGGGCGCTCGACCCGAAGAGTGCGTTGAAGGACCCGTCGATCAAGAAGGTCGCGGCCGAGAACCCGTCCCTGGCGCAGAACCTGCGCGCCCTGCGCAATCCGGGCTCCCCGCTGAAGCTGGTCGCCGTCCGAGGCGACGACGTGACGGTGGCCGTGAGCGTCTTCCCGGCGCCCGGCGTGCGCATCGGTCAGGTGAGGGCGTTCCTGATGCAGCAGCTGCGCTCGACTCAGGCCGTCGAGAACCAGACGATCGTGGTCCGGCAGGTGCAAGTGACTGCGGGGCGGGCGCTGGAGGCGATCTACGACGCGAACGTCACGGTGAACGGCGACCGGGAGCTACGCCGCGCCTTTCTGGGGAGCGGTGGTCGAGCACGTGGAGCTCCAGGCGGACGCGTTGCGCCGCCTCGGCGTCGACACGCGCACGATCATGGGGAACGACCCTCCCGGGAGCTTCACGCGCGTCCTCCACCCGCGCCTCGGCCGTCACGGTCACCCGCCGCCGGACGTCATCCCTGTCGGCCGCTCGGTGATCGTGCCGGCGAACGGCTCGCTGCCGAACATCGTCCTGTCGCCGCGCTCGGTGCCCGCGATCCGTCGCGCGCTCGAGCGGGAGCGGTTCGACCTCCTGCACGTGCACGAGCCGATGACGCCGGCGATCTGCATCGCAGCCCTGGCGCTCGCCCGGGTGCCGTGCGTCGCCACGTTCCACGCGCACGGCGCGCTCGGGTGGATGAAGATCGGCAAGCCGTTGTGGGGATTCCTCGCTGACCGACTCGACTACCGGATCGCGGTCTCGCCGCACGCGCAGGCAACTGCGGAGGCGTGGCTGCCCGGCGAGTACGAGGTCGTGCCGAACGGCGTGTTGATTCCCGTGGCGGCCGACCCGCACGGGCGCGAGCACCGGATCGTGTTCGCGGGCCGGCAGGAGCCGCGGAAGGGTCTGCACGTGTTGCTCCGGGCCTGGCCGGAGGTGCGGCGGCGCACCGGTGCCCGGCTGCGCGTCGCCGGCGCCGATCCCCTCGCAGTCCGGCTGCTGCTGACGCGTGAGCGGGTGTCGGACGAAGGGATCGACGTGCTCGGGTTTCTGTCCCAGGACGACTTCACGGCCGAGCTCCTGCGCGCGAAGGCTCTCGTCGCGCCGTCGCTCGGCGGCGAGAGCTTCGGGATGGTGCTCACACGCGCGTACGCGTGCGCGACGCCGGTCGTCGCGTCCGACATCGACGGCTACCGTGAGGTGATGACGAAGGAGGCGGCGGTCTCCTTCCCCGCAGGCGACGAGCGCGCCCTTGCCGACACGCTCGTGCAGTTGCTGGAGGACGAGCCTCGTCGCGCCCGCCTCGGCGAAGGGGCGCGGCGCGTCGCGCTCGAGCGCTACTCGTGGGATGAGATCGGCCGGCGGCTGGCCGAGATCTACGAGCTGGTCACGAGCCGGGGGCGGCAGGCGGTGGCCGCATCCTGAGGATCCTGACCAGCGGGTGGATGCGGGCCGCGATCATCGTCGTCTCGGCCGCCGGCGTTGTGGTGTTGCTGTGGTGGCGCGGCCCTGCCTGGAGTGCGGTCGCGGACGCGTTCACCGCCGTCGAGTGGCCCTGGGTCGCGGCGGCGATCGGGCTCAACCTCCTCTCGGTGCTCATGCGCGCGGTGGCGTGGCGCACGGTGATCGTCCAGGCGTTCGAGGCCCCACATCCGAGCTTCCCGCTCGTCTTCTCCGCGTTCTCGGTCGGCCTCTTCGCCAACGCAGTGCTGCCGGGACGGATCGGCGAGATCGCGCGGGTGGCCGTGCTCAACCGGCGGTTGGCGCAGGAGGGTGCGTGGGCGCGCCTGCTCGGAACCGTGTTCGCCCACCGCGTCTTCGACCTCGTCGCGGTGATCGGGCTGATCCTCTACGTCGTCGCGACAGCGCACATTCCCGACTGGGCGGTGACGAGCTTGATCGCCGTGGTCGTTGCCGGCGTCGCGCTCTGCACGGTCGCGGTGATGAGCGCGCGGTATCACCGCGTGACCCGGCTCGAGGAGGGGCTCGGTGCGTTCCGGAAGGTCGTGCGTCTCGCGCGCTACGGCCTCGGCGTGATGCGCCGGCCGGGCGCCGCCGCGCTCGCCGTCCTCTTCCAGGTCCTCGGCTGGACCTGCCAGCTCTTCGCCGTCTACACCGCGATGCGGGCATTCGGGATCCACGAGGCACTGCCGGCGGCCGGCCTCGTGCTCGTCCTGATGAACGTGGCGACGATCTTCCCGCTGTGGCCGGGCAACGTCGGCCTCGTGCAGGCCGCCGTCGCGCTGCCGCTCTTCCGGTACTACGGCGTCGCGAAGGGAAGCGGGATCGCGTTCGGATTCGGCCTCCAGGCGATCGAGGCCTCCGTGGGCGTGGGAGTGGGGCTGATCTTCCTCGCGCGCGAGGGGCTCTCGTTCGCGATGCTCAAGGTGATGCCCGACGTCGCCCAGGCGGAGGTGCCGGGCGAGGAACGCGCGGACGAGCCGCTCCCGGAGGTCGATGCCGAGCGCCCGCGCGCTCGCCTGTCCGGCTAGCCTCAAAGGCGTCCTCTCGGCGCGCGACGCGGCCGCGGCGCTGGCGGAGGGATTGCGTTCCTGGGCGCACGCGGACGAGCTGCCGGTTGCGGACGGCGGCGAGGGGACGCTCGCCGTGCTGCATGCCGCGCTCGGCGGAGAGTGGCGCGAGGCTGAGGTGCACGACGCGTTTGGACAGAGGCGCGTCGCCAGGTGGCTCTGGCAAGACGGGATTGCTTTCGTCGAGGCGGCGGAGGCGATCCCACTCGATCCTGCGCACCTCGACCCGATGAGGGCTTCGTCGCGCGGGCTCGGCGAGCTGATCGAGTCGCTCGGGAATCCGGCGTCGATCGTCGTATTCCTCGGTGGGACCGCGAACGTCGACGGCGGGGCCGGTCTGCGCGAGGTCTTGACGAGGCTACCCGCTCCCACCGTCGTGATGTGCGACGTCGATGTTCCGCTGGTCGACGCTGCGCGGCTCTTTGCGCCTCAGAAGGGAGCGTCGCCCCAGCAGGTGCGCGAGCTCGAAGACCGGCTCGTCAGCATGGAGGAGCTGAGCGAGGTCGCGGATCTACCCGGAGCCGGTGCGGCCGGCGGTCTCGGAGCGGCGTTCGCGGCGCTCGGTTGCAGACTCGAGCCGGCCGCCTCCAACGTGCTGAACTTCATCGGCTTCGAGCCCTCGAGGTATGACCTCGTCGTCACCGGCGAGGGAACCGTCGACGCGACTACGGCGCGCGGAAAGGCGCCCGGGGAGGTTGCAAGGCGCTGCCGTGAGACCGGTGTGCGCTGCGTCGTCTTCGGTGGGCGCGTCATGGAGCCGCTTGGCCGCGTCGAGACCGTCGCGCTTTCGGGCGACCCGAGTCGTGCGCGAGAAGATCTCGTCGAGCTCGGACTACGGCTTGGCGGACTCGGCGCGACGGGCTAGCTCTTCGATCTTCCCCTGTGCCGCGTCGAGCTTGCCGACGCAGAGCTTGTAGAGCTCCTCGCCGCGCTCCCATAGCTGGATCGCCTCGTCGAGCCCCGCCTCGCCGCGCTCGAGCCGCTCGACGATCTGCTCGAGCTCTCGCTGCGCTTCCTCGAACGACGGCGCCGCGTTCACTCGACGCGTGCTCCGAAGCAGCCGTCGGCGACCTCCACGTCCAGCGGGTCTCCCGAGCTGACGGACGCCGACGAGCGGACGATCTCGGTCCCGCTGCGCACGATCGCGTAGCCTCGCTCGAGCGTCGCGCGCGGAGAGAGCGCACGCAGGCGGCCGGCGGCGTGCTCGAGCCGGGCACGCTTCCGCTCGACGGCAAGCGCGGGAGCGCGGCGAAGGCGGTCGTGTGCCTGCACGAGTCGCTGGCGCCGGCGATCGAGGATCCCGCGGGCGCCGCGCGCGAGCCCGGCCCGCGTGCGTTCCAGTCGATTCAGGAGCTCGGCGGCATCGGGAACGACGAGTCGTGCGGCCGCGGTCGGCGTCGACGCGCGCGCATCTGCGGCGAGGTCGCAGAGCGGCGTGTCCTGTTCGTGGCCGACGGCCGAGACGATAGGCACCGGGCATTGCGCGACGGCGCGAACGAGGCGCTCGTCGCTGAACGGGAGCAGATCCTCGAAGCCGCCGCCGCCGCGTGCGAGCACGATCACGTCGACCTCGGGCGCCGCACAAACCTCGCGCAGAGCCTCGATCATCGCCGTCGCGGCAAGCGGTCCCTGGACGTACGTCTCGGCCACGACGAGCCGCGCCGCGGGGAACCGGCTCGTGATCGTTGCGAGCACGTCACGCTTCGCGGCCGCGTCGTTGCCGGTCACGAGCCCGACGCGTCGTGGCAGGAACGGCAGCGGACGCTTGCGCTCAAAGACTCCCTCGGCGGAGAGCTTCTTCTTCAGCCGCTCGAGCGCCGCGAGATGGTCGCCGAGCCCGAAGCGCTCGATCGAGAGCGCGCGCAGGCGGAAGTCTCCGCGCGCCTCGAAGAGCTCCGGCCGGCCGTAGACGTGCACGCGCTCACCGTCCGTGAGATCGAGTCGCAGAGCGTCGAAGCGTCCCCGCGCGATCGTCACGCCGAGGCAGGCGCCGTCGTTTGGATCCTTCAGCGTGAAGAAGACCGACTGCCAGCGCGCATGCCGTCGCAGCTCGGTGACCTCGCCCTCCACCCAGATCGTCGGTAGGCGCCGGAGCCAGTCGGCGACGCCGCGGTTGAAGGACGCGACCGAATAGACCCTCCGGTCCCCGTACTGGATCGCCTCGACCTTCACACCGGGATCGTACGTCCGGCGTGTGTGGCGGACGCGTGTCGGATTCTTTACAACAGGATCTCGACTGCGGTCTCGGGAGCGCAGCCCTGGCCGACGAGCTCGACGGCGCGGTGGAGATCGGCTTCGCTGCCGGCCAGCCTCTCGGCGAGCGGAAGCGGATAGCCCGCTTCCATCAGTACGTGGAGACGCCAGCTTTCGACCTTCGAGCCTTCGCCCCCTCCGTTCGGTTCGATGATCTCAGTCGTCTCTCCCACGGTGTGCCTCGTTCGCCGTCTCATAGACGAACCCTGCCGCTGTTTGTTTGCGGGGGATGAGCGATCGAGACGAGAATTAGGTACGGGCGAACGTCTCGTCGATGCGCTTCGCGAGCTCGCGCAAGCGTGCGTCGAGGACGGCTCGTTCCGCCTCGGTGTCGGCCGCCAGTCCGTCGAGACGGCGCCGGAGCTCCTGTTCGGCCTGCGCGAGACGTGACTCGAAGTTGGCGATTGCCTCTTCTCGTTGCCGCTCGAGTCCCGCCGTGACTTGCGTGAGACGTTTCTCGAGCCGTTGCGCTCCGACATCGCCGACCTGTGCGAGCCGCTCCGAGAGCACCGAGTGCGCCTCGCGCGCAAAAGCCTGCACGGACCGATCGAGCTCGCGGGAGAGCCGAATCGCCGCAGCTTCGCGCGTCGCCTTGACGGTGTCCGCGAACTGCTGCGCCGCAGCGTCGGAATAGCTGGACGTCGCACGCTGGAGGATGCGGTCGAGCTGCTCGACCTGGCGGCGCTCGACTTCTGCGAATCCCGACTGGATCCGGCGGACTGCGTCCGTCTCCTCCCGTTCGATCAGCTCGGCGAGTTGACGCTCGCGGCGCCGGATCCGCTCGTTGAGCTCGTGGAGGGCCCGCCGCCGCTCGGACGCGAAGGTCTCGAGCTCCGTGCTGCCGGCCTGGACGGCGTCCTGCGTCGCGCGGTTGAGCTCGTCGCGCAGCCGGACGAGACCTGCCCGCTGTTGCTCGCTCTCCGCTTCCAGCCGCTCCGCGTCGGTGGCGATGCGCGCCTCGGCTTCGGAGATCAGCTGTTTCTGACGCTGCGCCAGCTGTGCGAGCTGATCGGAGACCGCATGCTGCGCGCGCTCGAGATCGCCCGTCCAGGCATTCAACCGCGCCTCGACCTGTTGCTGCGCCGCGATGAGTGCCTGGCCGAGCTCGTCCGCGGCCGCACGGGACCGCTCTGCGGCGCCGGCGCGCCGTTCCTCGGCGATTCGGCGTTCCTGCTCCGCGAGCAGAGACGCGGAATCGGCCCGCGCCCGCGCGAGTGTCCGCTCCAGCTCCGCGGCCCGTTCGTCGGCTTCGCGCGCGACCAGCGAGCTCAGCCGTGCCTGCGCACGCGCGAGCTGATCGTCGACGCGGCGCGCGGCACGGAGCAGATCGCGCAGCCTGATCGCCGCGACCTGCGCGGCGAACGCGATCGTCATGCCGCCCGCCACGACGGCGAGGCTCGACTTCGGACGAAATCCGAAGGCGACCCAGGCGGCCACCGCCGCCAGGCCGACGAGCACGGCGAGGCCGAGGAGGACGCGGCGGCCGACGCGATCGAACGCGGCACCCAGGAGCGACAGCGCGGTGATACCGGCAGTTGCGGCGAAGACGAGCTGTGCGACCGTGACGAGGTCCACGGGCCTCAGGTTACGCGCATGAGAACGAGTGCGAGTGCGAGGGCGACCACGCAGGCTGCCAGCGCGCGCAGGGCCCGTTCGCCCTCCTCCGTCAGCGTCTCGCGGGTGATGGCGACACTCGTGCCGTCCGACAGCTCGATCCGGCCCGACACCGCGACCGCGCGACGGCGTGCCATCCGCACCGGTGTGGACAGACGGCGTTGCGCGTGACTAAGGAGCGCCGCGAACGCCGCTCCGAGCACGGCCTCGAGGCGAATCGTCTCGGCGACCGCGAAGAACGTCGCCAGTACGGGAAGCGCTCCCCAGCTCAGCGAGAACCACGGATCGCCGTGGAGCCGGCCGCCGAAGAGCTCGAGGTTGTACGCGACGGCGATGAACGCTCCGGCCCCGACGAAGACGAGCAGCCACAGGCTCGTCCGGAGTGCGGCGACGACTCCGATCGCCGCCGCCCCCGCCAGCGACGTGACTGCGAGGGCGATGAGCGTCCCACGTCCGATCCGAGTCTGGAGCGGCCTGCCGTGCACTTCGTCCAGGGCGTGCGCGCCGACCCCCATTCCGAGGAAGAACGCCAGCAGCGCGAGCCCCAAGATGCCGGCGTGGAAGTGGGGTGCCAGCGCCGCGCCGATCGCGACGTAGGAGAGGTGCCAGAGCGTGTACGGCGGGTGCAGCAGCGTCACGTACTCGCGCCAGCCCCCGGGCGCGAGTGCGTAGAACGCGGGCCGCGCCGTCCCGCTCACGACCGGCGGCCCCAGGTCACGATCCCTCCGCCGAGGCTCAGCCTGCGCGAGCGCACGTCGACGATTCCCGCTTCGCGCCAGAGCTCGAGCAGCCGACGTTCCGGAAAGCGCTCGTAGAAGCCGCGGATGCTCGGACCGAGGAAGTCGCCGACCTCCGCCCAGCCTCGCGAGATGGCGCGCCCGGCGAGCGGCAAGCCGACGCGGACATAGAGCTCCCACGGAAGGCGCCAGATCCCGCGCGGGACTGCGAACTCGAGCCCCGCGATCGTGCCGCCAGGACGGACGACCCGCGCCAGCTCACGCAACGTCGCCGCCGGATCGTCCACGTAGCGCAGGAGATACGTAAACGTGAGGGCGTCGAACGCCGCGTCCGGGACCGGAATCTCATCGGCGGTGCCCTCGACGAGCGTCACGCTCGAAGGGAGGCGCCGACGCGCCTCCGCGAGCATCTCGGGACTCTGATCCAGGCCCACGACCGTGCAGCCCTTGCGCTCGAGCAGCTCGCGCGCCACCGCGCCCGTTCCCGTTGCGACGTCGAGCACCGTGTCGCGCGGCCCCGCGTCCACGCACGACACCAGGAACCGCCGCCAGCGTGCGTCCTGGCCGAACGAGAGAGCAGCCGCGTAGCGGTCGTACGTCGGCCCGAGCGGCGCGAACAGCGTCCGGGCGGAGACGGCCCCTGCCACGGGGGCGAGTCTATGCTGGCGCCGTGGGATTGAGCGACGACGTCGGCCGGATCGCTTCGGCTGCCGTGCGTTTCGCCGGACCGGACGAGGAAGTCGTTGCCGTGCTGGCGGTCGAGTCGGCTGACGGAGACCGCCTCTACCTGTGCGGCTTCGCCGGGGGCGAGGAGGCGCAGACGTGGCTCGTCCTCGACGGGGACGGCTCGCCGGTCACGAGCCGCAAGCGCGTCCGCGACGCAGCCTCGATCGCAGCGCTCTGCGAAGTGGCGGAAGAGACCGCGGACGTCGCGACCGACGGCGAGCCGCGCGTCGCGTCGCTCGCATACCTGGACTCGCTCGGCGCCGGAACGGGCAACGGCGATCTCGCCGCCGCGATCCAGGGCGCCCTCCCTGCGGTGGACGAGCTTGCCGAGGACGTCGAGGCGAACTACAAACTCGATCTGACGTCGTGACAGAACCGGTCCTCCGCGCCTCCGATGCCGAGCGTGAGCGCACCGTCGAGCTCCTGAGACGCCACTCGGTCGACGGCCGCCTGACGTTGGAGGAGTTCGCCGAGCGCATAGGCGTCGCGTACGAGGCGAAGACGCGGGACGAGCTGGACGCGCTCACCCGAGATCTTCCGGCCGAGCCGGCGGCCGTCTCGGCTCGACGCCGCAAGCCGACTCGCTGGATCGTCTCGTTGATGGGCGGGACGAATCGACGCGGCCGCTTCCGCCTCGGCGCACGCACGGTCGTCCTGACGTTCATGGGCGGGGCGAACATCGACCTCCGCGCTGCGGAGCTCGAAGAGCCGGATGTCGAGATCACGGCCCTCTCGATCATGGGCGGGACGAACGTGGTCGTCCCGGAGGGCGTCGAGGTCGACCTGACCGGGTTCGCGTTGATGGGCGGAAAGAGCTACAGGCCGGGCAAGCAGCTCCCGCCTCCCGGCGCGCCGCTCGTGCGAGTGCGCGCGCTCGCCTTCATGGGCGGCGTCTCGGTGACCACGAAGAGCGACGCCCACTAAGTGCCCCTCCCAGCAATACATGCTGGCCTCTGGCCCGCGATCACGCGGCGCCAGAGTCCACCCTCGCTCTTACCAAGGCTTCTAGCCTTGGCTGCGAGCGAATGCGGCCTCTGGCTTGGTGCTCGCGACCCAGAGACTCGACAGCATCACTGGAAGGGGCACTAGTGCTGCCGGAGGGATCGCTCGCGGGCCGCGTCGTGCTGGTGACCGGCGGCGGCACCGGCCTCGGGCGCGTCATGGCGCTCGAGCTCGGAGGGTTGGGCGCGAAGGTGGCCGTGCTGGGCCGTCGCCGCGAGCCGCTCGACGAGACCGTGGCCAAGCTTTCCGGCGAAGGCTTTGCCGTTCAGGCCGACGTCCGGGATCCGGGCGCCGTCACCGCTGCCTTCGACGCCGCCGAGGACGCGCTCGGACCGCTGACGACGCTCGTGAACAACGCGGCCGGGAACTTCCTCGTTCGCGCCGAGGACCTGTCGCCGAACGGCTGGCGGGCGGTGGTCGGAATCGTCCTCGACGGCACCTTCCACTGCTCGCGCGAGCTCGGGCGCCGGGTGGCCGAGCGTGGAGGCGACAACGCGCAGATCGTCAACCTCGTGGCGACCTACGCCTGGACGGGTGGGCCGGGAACGGTGCACTCCGCCGCCGCGAAGGCGGGCGTGGTGAACCTCACGCGCACGCTCGCGGTCGAGTGGGCGCGCCACGGCATCCGCGTGAACGCGATCGCGCCGGGCCCGATCGACACGGAGGAGACGCGTGCGCGGCTGTGGCCGACCGAGGAGATACGGGACCAACTGCTGCGGCGCATTCCGCTCGGCCGCTTCGGGAGCGAGGAGGAGGTCGCACATGCATGCGCGTTCCTCGTCTCGGACTACGCCGGCTACGTCACCGGCGACGTCCTCACCATCGACGGCGGCGCCTGGCTCGAGAAAGGAATGTTTCTGAGCTAGGGCCCGAGCGCCGGCGGCGGTCGGCGGATGAACCTGTCCGCCCAGGTCTTCCCGTAGCGGTGGAGCACGGCGCCGAACGCGAAGATGCTCAGCCCGAGCCCCAGCAGCGCCAGAGCGAACGGCCAGCGGTCGTCGTTCAGGCCCTTGGTGAGGTAGTGAAAGATCGCGGCGTAGAAGCCGAGGACGCCGTACACGGCCCACGTCGCCCGCCGGATCGGTCCGGCCACGATCAGCAGGAGCACGCCGCCGACGAGCATCGGGATCCAGCCGCGATTCGGATCTCCTCCCGGATCGGCCGTGAAGAAAGTGAGCCCCGCGGCGATGCTGAACCAGCCAAGGGCGTGGAACCAGAAAGCGTCGCGACGGCGGCCGAAGGCGTCGGCGAAGACGCCGACGATCACGACCAGCGCGCCGGTGACGAGCGCCACGGTCGTGCGGAGGTCGCCGCTCGGGTTTTCGTCGAAGCACGGCGTCAAGAGCTGCGCCGACACGAGGATTGCGCCGACGGCGACCCCGAGCACGAAGGAGAACCGCGTCAGCCAGAACGCGACGAGCCCCACGACGGCCGTGGCCAGCCCGACGCCGAGGTTGTAGCCGCTGAAGTCCTCGAACGGACGGAAGAACGGATCGTCGGGCCACACGTCGATCAGCTTCAGGAAGCCGACCGCGACTGCCGGGAACGTCGCCACCGTGAGCGCGGCCGCAAGGCCGCCGGGGACCCACCACCAGAGCTCGAGCAAGAACCACGCAGCAGCTGCGAAACCAAGGAAGAACCCGATCGCCGTCAGGAAGATCCAGAGGCCGTTGTGGCTCTGGGGAAGCGTGGACAGCAGCCCGTAGAACGCGAGCGTGATCGCGAATGCGCCGAAGAACCAGAGAACGTTCGGCGGATCCATGCGCGGCCAATCCCGCTCAGCCGGTTTTGGGGGAAGGACGACGCCTGCCCGCTCCTCCACCGGGCGACCTTAACCCTTTGACGTTGCCTATGCTTGGGACATGGGCGAGTTCAGCTTCCCGTTGGGCGGCGACCCGGAGGATCTCCTCCGCGGTCTGCGAGAGTTCGCCGAGCAGCAGGCGGAGACGGTGCAGGAGGCCCAGCGGGAGCAGTTCGCGACGCTCACGCTCAACACGGCCGTCGAGCTGACCGGGGCAGCGCTCTCCCAGATCCAGGCCTCGGGTACCGCGGACGAGCAGGCCCTGGCTTTCCGGAACGCGATGCGGGTGCTCTTCCCGGAGGCGGTCGCGCTCGTCTCTGCGGCGCGTCAGGGTTTTATGCGCGAGCGTTAAGCCGCGGACATGCTCGGCCGTCTACGCGAGTGGCGGATCGATCGCATGACCGATCGTGTGGCGCGGCGTCCGCACGGCCGCTCTGCGCGCAAGACGTACGGTGCCGACGACATCCATTCGTTTGCATGGGAGCCCGTGCTCGCGGCGCTCGAGCTAACGCCTGAGGACGTCCTGCTCGACGTCGGCTGCGGCGGGGGCGTCTTTCTGCGCCGAGCGCTCGCTAGCGGCTGTCGCGCCGCCGGGGTCGATCACAGTCGCGACATGGTGCGCCTCGCGCGCGAGACGACGGCCGGCCGCGCGCCCATCGTGCACGGCTCCGCCGAGAAGCTGCCGTTCGAGGACGGCGAGTTCACCGCAATCTCCAGCGTGATCGCGTTCTTCTTCTTCCCGCATCCGGCCATGGCGCTGAGGGAGTTCCGGCGCCTGCTCGAACGGGAGCGAGGTCGCGTAGCGATCTACACGACTGCGCCGGAGCTGAGGGGGACACCGGCTGCGCCGTATCCCCTCGCCACGCGCGGTCACTTCTACCAGGACGAGGAGCTCGAGGCGCTGCCTCGAGCGGCAGGGTTCGCCGAAGCAACCGTCACGCGTCCGGACGAGGGCGCGCAGTTGCTCGTGGCTCGGGGTTGAGCCCGCGCCCGTAGAATCGCAGCCCCGTGGCGATCTTCGACCGTGCGATCGTCCGCCTCCTTCCGGCCGTCCCTCGCCCGGTCGTGCAGAAGCTCTCCGAGCGTTACATCGCCGGGCCCGAGCTCAAGGACGCGCGCGAGGCGGTGCGCCGCATCAACGCCGAGGGGAAGATGGCGACGATCGACGTTCTCGGCGAAGAGATCACGACGGAGGAAGAGGCGGCGGCGATCGTCCGCACCTACCAGGACGTCTTCGCCGACATCGAGCAGTGCGGGCTCGACTCGAACGTCAGCGTCAAGCTAACCGCGCTCGGGCTGAACCTCGGCTACGACATCTGCCGCGAGAACCTGCGCGTCGTCGTTGAGGACGCGGCCTCACGGGGCAACTTCGTGCGCATCGACATGGAGGACTCGTCGACCACGGACGACACGCTGAAGCTGTACCGCGAGCTGCGGGAGAACGGGCACGACAACGTCGGCGTCGTCTTGCAGGCGATGCTGCGGCGCACCGCGGCCGACGTCCGCGCACTCGCCGACCTGACGCCGAGCGTGCGGCTCTGCAAGGGGATCTACGTCGAGCCGCCCGAGCTCGCGTTCCAGGAGTTCGAGGCCGTGCGGGCGTCGTTCGTGCGTGCGCTCGAGGCGTTGCTGGACGCCGGCTGTTACGTCGGGATCGCGACGCACGACGAGTGGCTCCTCGACGAGGCGCGTCGCCTCGTGTCCGAGCGTGGGCTCGCGCGTGAGGAGTACGAGTTCCAGATGCTGCTGGGCGTGCGAGGCGGCCTCGGTGACGAGCTTGTGCGCGCCGGACACCGGCTGCGGATCTACGTTCCGTTCGGGCGCCACTGGTACGCGTACTCGCTGCGACGGCTGCAGGAGAACCCGAAGATCGCCGGCTACATCGCCGCCGATACGTTCGGGCGGCTGATCGGCCGGCGCAACGGCGCTTGATCTGGGCCAAAGCAGAGGGCTGCCGCGTCTGGGACGCGGAGGGGCGCGAGTACCTCGACCTCTCCGCCGGCTTCGGCGTCGCGGCGCTCGGGCATCGCAACCCGCGGGTCATGGCCGCGATTGCCTCGGCGCCCGTCGCGCACGCGCTCGGCGATCTTGCGGACGCCGAGGTGACGGCGCAGCTCCGGCGACGTCTTCCCTGGCCCTCGAAGTTGGGCGTGACCGGTGAGGATGCGGTCGAGATCGCGCTGCGCACGGCGCTGCTGGCGACGGGGAAACCCGGCATCGTCGCGTTCGACGGCGCTTACCACGGCACCGGCCTGCTCGCGCTGGCCGCCACCGGGTTCGAACGTTTCCGCGAGCCCTTCGCGGCGTGGCTCCCAGGGCCGGTGTACCGGCGCACGTACGGCGAGGATCCTGGCAAGTTGCCGGACGACGCGGGCTGCGTCATCGCCGAGCCCGTGCAGGGGAGAGCGGGCGCGCGCGTTCCGCCCGAGGGGTGGTTGGAGATGCTCCGCGCCCGCTGCAATGAGGCAAGTGCGTTGCTCGTCGTCGACGCGATCTACGCGGGACTGGGTCGCATCGGTGAGCTCTGGCCGGGCGAGGAGGTCGCGGACGTCATCTGCATCGGAAAAGCGCTCGGTGGCGGGCTCCCCCTGTCGGCGGCGCTGTTCGTACGCGGGGACCTCGAGCGGGCGTGGGAGCTCGGGCCGGAGGACGTCCTGACTCACACGCACGCCGGTAATCCGCTCGCATGTGCGGCTGCGCTGGTCGTGCTCGAGGAGGTGCCGACATTGCTCGAGCGCGTGCGCGAGGCCGGCCAGCGCTTCGCGAGCGCCGGCTGGCACGGTGCGGGGCTGCTGCGTGCGCGAGACGGCGATGCTCGGAGGGCAGAGCAGAACGGCGTCATCGTCATCCCTGCAGGTGAGGACGGCTCGCTCATCTCAGCAACGCCGCCGTTCATCATCTCGGACGAGGAGCTGGAGGAGGCGCTCAGCCGGCTGCGCTGACGAAGCGTTACGGCGGCGGTGGACCCGGCGGCCCCGGCCCGATGGGCGGCTCGTCCTCCTCGACCACCGTTCGACGCCTCGGGTAGCCCGGCCCTCCGGGTGGGTAGGGCCCTTCGGGCGGATAGGCGCCGCGATGCATGCCCCAATACCCTGGCCCCCACCGCTCCCACCACAGCAGCGAGAGCAGGAGGCCTACGAGTCCGACCGCCATCAGCACCCAGCCGACGACGTCGATGTCGACCGACGGGTTCGAGCCTTGGTGCACGGCGAACGCGAGGATTGCGCCGACGGCGATCAGGATCAGACTGACGGGGAGTCCCACGGTAAGGGTCTATGCCCGCTGGGCGTAAAGCAGGAACGTCCCCGGGATGCGCGGGTCGTGGCGGCGCCAGCCCTCGCTGCGTGCGGGATATTCCTCCAACGCACGGGGCGCGAGACCGGCTCGCGCGACGGCGGTGACGATCTGGCCGAGACGGCGCGACCCCTCGTCGAAGTAGCTCTCGCGCCAGTGCATCAGCCCGTCCACGACGAGCGCGACGGGATGCTCCTCGAAGAGGAGCAGGTCGCCGCCGGGTCGGAGAGTCGCGACGATCCCGCGCGTCCAGGCCTCGAGATCCCAGACCTGGACCAGCGAGCCCAGCCCCGAGTAGACGAGGTCGAAGCGACCGCGCCGGAGCTCGCCGGGCAGCGCCTGCGGATCGGCCTGCACCCAGAGGATGGACGGCCACCGTTCGCGTGCCGCTTCGAGTGCTTGTCCCGACGAGTCGACGCCGGTGACAATCGCGCCCAGTTCCGAGAGCTCGGCGGTCGCTTCGCCCGAACCGCACTGGAGGTGCAGGGCGCGCTTGTCCTTCAGATCGGCGAGCGCGTGCCGGACCGGCCCCGGCAGCCCGCGCTCGCCGGCGAGCGCCTCGGCACGCTGGCGGTGGATCTCGTCCCAGGCGCGGCGATTGTGCTCTGTCGGTTCCATCAGGCGAGCAGGGAGTAGCCGCCGTCGACGATCAGCGTGTGCCCTCGCACCATCTCCGCGTCGGCCGAGCAGAGGTACGCGACCGCGCCCGCGATGTCGTCGGGTTCGACCAGACGCCCGGCCGGAGTTCGCTCGCGCCCGCTGCGCAGCATCTCCTCCCGGTTGGGGAAGTGCTCGAGCGCTTCCGTCTCGACGACACCTCCCGACACGGCATTCACGCGTATGCCGCGCGGCGCCAGCTCGACGGCGAGGTAGCGCACGACCGATTCGAGTGCCGCCTTCGAGGTCCCGACGAGCACGTAGTTCTTCAACACGCGCATCGAGCCGAGCGAGGAGACGGCGACGATCGACGAGCCACTCTCCATCTCAGGTGCACACGCGCGCGCGAGTGACAGAAGCGCGCGTGCATTCGTCGCCAGCGTCCAGTCCCAGTGCTTGTCCTCGGTCTCGAGCGCGCTCCGGATCACGCCAGTCGCCGCGTTGTGCACGATAGCGCCGTACGGGCCGTGCGTCGCGAACTCGTCGACCACGCGCTGCGACGCGACGTTGCCGCGCACCAGCACGGGCTCTGCGCCGGCTGCGCGCAGCTCTTCCGCCGCCTTCTCCGCCGCGGAGTCGTTGCGGAGATAGCCGAGCGCCACACGTCCGGCTCCGAGCGAGGCCAGCCGCAGCGCGATCGCCTTGCCGATCCCCCGCGTCCCGCCCGTCACGAGGACGGACCGGCCTTCGAGATTCATCGTCGCGGCGGGAGCGGGTCGTACGCGGGCGCCGAGCTCGGGATCGTGTTCCAGCCGAGGCGCGACCTCGGCTCGCGCGCACCTTCGTCAGCCTTCGACGACGCGTAGCCGAGCCGGTCGAGCAGCTCCATCTTGTCCTGGGCGTACTGCTTCACCGGGTGACCGGCCGGGAGCCCTTGGACGAGCTCCTGCACGCGCGCCCGCAACTGGTATGCGAACTGGGGCGTCGCCGGTCCGACGAGCGCGTCGACGTCCTCTCTGGTCGGCTCCCGCATCGGCGGAAGCCTAACGGTCATCCCTGGACGGGCGCCGCGACGTACACGCGCACCTCGAGCGGCCCGAACGAGTCGGTGAACGACCCGCCGGCAGCGGTCACGGCGTGCTGGCCGTCGAGGCTGACGAGCTTGCGGTCGACGAGCGCCGGGACGGTGATGGTCGCGGTAGACGAAGCGCGGCTCGCATTCACGGCGATCACGTAGACGGCGCCGTTGTGGTCACGTGCGCCGACCTTGACGGCGCTTCCCAGCGACACGCTTGCGGCGATGGCCGGCTCGACGAGCGCGGGGACGAGCGTCTGGATCTCGTGGCTCGTCCGTGCGATCTCGGCGCCGACCGCCGAGCTCCAGTTATTCGGGAAGTACCCGATCGCGTGGGCCCCGCCGGCAATGGAAAGCCAGCTCTCGGCGCGAACGGTCTCGGGCGTGGGGTCGAGCTGGCCGCCGCTGCAGTCCATCTGGCGCGCCTCGATCCACTGGAAGGTCGGCTTGCCGCGCGACAGCGCGACGAGATCGAGCTGCGAGTCGAAGACGTCGCCGAAGCTGTCCCAGCGACACCAGTTCTGCAACGGGTAGAGATCGAAGCCCAGCACGTCCGCGGTTGAGACGAGCGCCGGATACATGCCGCGTCCCTGCGGGAGCGGTTCCGCGCGGCTGTAGAAGTGGTTGGTGAGGGTGAGGAAGCGCGGACCGGAGCCGGGGACCGTCGGAGCGAGGCGCGCTGCTTCGGCCGCAGTGAGGTTGCCGGGGAGATGCGTGTCCCATTCGTCGGGAAGGTGAACTCCGACGGTGCCGGCCCGCCCGGTCGCCGAGTCGCGTGCGTCGGCAAGGACGAGTGCGCTCCCGCCGAGCCAGCTTGCAAGCTGCGCGCCGCTGCCGCAGCCGTTCCCCATGAAGAGGTCGACGCCCACGGCGAGATTGCCGGCGACGGCGTCGGGGCATTGCGCCCACACGATCTTCGGGAAGGACGGCTGCCCGTTGAGAAGGATCGCGCCGCCGCCGGTCGAGGCTTGCACGGGACCGGTGAGCGGCGGAGTCGTCAGCAGGAACTGGGAGACGGCGCTGCGGCCGTCCGCGGTCGTCGCGGTGACGTCGAGCTGATAGGAGCTCGAGAAGCTCAAGCCCGTGACCGTCGCCTGATGCGTGGTCGCCGTGGCCGTGGGCGCGGTCCAGACGACCGGCGCGTCGAGTCCGTAGACGACGCGTGAGCTCGCCTGCTCGCTCGTACGCCAGGCGATCGTGGCGGAGAACGGCGTCAGCGAGACGGTGTGGACGTCCTCGATCTCCGGCGGCGGACCGGTGGGCGCGGCGGGGGCGGTGGTCGTGGTCGTGGTCGTCGTCGTCGTGCCGGTCGGCGCGGCCGGCGGGGTCGTGGCCGACGCAGTTCCGGGGAGCGCGAGGAACGTCAGCGCCCTCCCGTTGTAGGCGACTCCGTCGGAAGAGTCCGCCTCGGCCGTCGGATCACCGCCGGCCGACAGGGATTCTGCTTCGGCGCCGGACAGCGGCCGGAGGCCCGGAGAAGACGCCGCGCTCGTGTTCAGGCCGACGGGCACGATTCTCCGCCCGCTCGGCGGCGCGAAGGCGAGAATGTCGGCCGCGCCGGGGGTCGCGGACCGGGCCGCGGCCGGAACCGATTCGGACCCGGGCAAACCGACCCGGAAACCGATCGTTGTGCCGGCAAAGACGGCGAGCAGGAGCCAACAAACGGTGCGCAGGGGCACCAAATAGAAGTCGGCGTCCCGAGGCCGCTCCTCTCCCTCGTTCGAGGGATATGAGCTCGTGACCCCGAGTAAGCTTTCGGTCGTGGGGCAGAACGCCGACTTCATGCCGATCGACGGGTGGGATCACCTCGAGCTCTACGTCGGCAATGCGAAGCAGGCCGCCTTCTACTACGAGAACGCCTTCGGATTCGCGCGCACGGCGTACGCGGGCCCGGAGACGGGGGTCCGGGACCGCGCTTCGTACGTCCTCGAGCAGGGGGACATCCGTCTCGTTCTGACCAGCGGGCTCCGCGGCGATAGCGAGATCACGCGCTTCACGTGCGCGCACGGCGACGCCGTGAAGGACACGGCCCTGACCGTCCCCGACGCCGGCGAGGCCTACCGCCAGGCCGTGCAACGGGGTGCGCGGGGGATCGTCGACCCGCACTGGGTGGACGACGACTACGGCCGCGTCGAGCTCGCCACGATCGCGACCTACGGCGAGAACGTCCACACGTTCGTGAGCCGGAAGGAGTACGCGGGCCCGTACTTGCCCGGATACCGTGAGGTCGCCACAACGAACGGCCAACCGGCAACCGGCGTCGGGCTGAAAACGATCGACCACGTCGTCGGCAACGTCGAGCTCGGCCGCATGGACTATTGGGTGGAGTTCTACGAGCGGACGATGGGGTTCACGAACATCATCCATTTCGGCGATCAGCAGATTCACACGGATTACTCCGCGTTGATGTCGAAGGTGATGGCGGACGGCGAGGGCAAGATCAAGTTTCCGATCAACGAGCCGGCGGAGGGGAAGCGCAAGAGCCAGATCGAGGAATTCCTCGAGTACTACGGCGGACCGGGCGTCCAGCACGTCGCGCTCCAGTCCGACGACATCGTCCGTACCGTCGAGACGCTGCAAGAGCGCGGCATCGTCTTCCTCTCCACTCCGGATGCCTACTACGAGGACGTCGGAGACCGCGTCGGCGAGATCGGCGAGGACTGGGAAGATCTCCGGCGCCTGCGGATCCTGGCCGACCGCGACGAGGAGGGCTACCTCCTCCAGATCTTCACGAAGACCGCGCAGGACCGGCCGACGCTCTTCTTCGAGGTGATCGAGCGCCACGGCGCCGTCGGCTTCGGCGAGGGGAACTTCAAGGCGCTCTTCGAGGCGATCGAGAGAGAGCAGGCGCTCCGCGGGAATCTCTAGCCGCTTGGAGTTGTTTCAGACGCCTGTCCGGCAGGCGTCGACGCTCGAACAGACCGAGCATCGCCCGTGGCCCGTGCCGTCGCGGCCGTGGGTGATGGGGCAGACGTGGGACGACTTGCTCTTCGTGCATTACCGCGTGCCGGTCGACTCGTTGCGCAAGCTCGTTCCCGACGGATTGGAGGTGGAAGCGCACTCGGGCAGCGGCTGGCTCGGCGTCACGCCCTTTGCGATCACCGGGTTGCGCGCCCGCGGGACGCTGCCGCTGCCGCGGGTCTTGGACTTCCTCGAGCTGAACGTGCGGACCTACGTGACGCGTGGCGGAAAACCCGGGATCTGGTTCTTCTCGCTCGACGCATCGAGCCGGCTCGCCGTGGAGGCCGCCCGGCGGCTGTACCGGCTGCCGTACTTCCACGCGAGCATCTCGATGCGGAGGCGGGCCGAGACGATCGTCTTCGACAGCGCCCGTGACGAGGGCAAGGCCTTCAGCGCCGGCTATCGCCCGGCAGGCGCGGCACGACCGCCGGAAGCCGGCTCGCTCGAGCACTTCCTCACCGAGCGCTACAGCGCAAGGCTAGGCGCTCGCGGGCATCTCCTCCAAGAGCACGAAATCCCAGCAAAGAGGAGAGAAAAGAGACATGCGTCGCATAGTCATTCTGCTCACGCTGCTGGCCGCCGCGCTGGCTCTGACCGCTGTGGCGTCCGCAGGCAAGAGCGACAAGCAACCCCATCCGAACAAGGCCACCACGACGATCCATACCACCGACGGCGGTTGCGCCGGCAACGTCTGGGCCGACGACACGTTGAAGCGGACCGTGAAGGTGCACCGAAACAAGGACGGCTCGTACCGCGTCCGCATCGAGGACAAAGGCACCTTCGTGACCAACGCGGGCGGCACGACAGCCAGTCCCGGCAACTGCCCGGAGAACAAGTCCAAGCACGGGCACACGGTGCATCCGGGCTTCCAGGGCTCGGTCAAGGGGTACATCACCGGCACCGTGCGTAACGGAACGTTCAATCCGAACGCGACCTGCACGGCCGTCCCTTGCACGAAGGCCGTCTTCATCGCGGCGTTCTTCGGCCCGACTGCCCAGTTCTCGTGTCTCACGGAGAACAGCGGTGACTGCAAGTTCAAGTACGACTACCACGCGAAGAAGGCCCAGAACTTGCTGTTCCGGCACTGGCAGGACCGCGGCACCGGTGCGGGGACGATGCTGAAGGAGAAGTTCAAGGGCGACATCGCCGACGCGTAGGACACTTCCCACTTTCGTCTGAGAAGAGGCCGCTTCGGCGGCCTCTTCTGTTTCACTTGGCGAGTGGATCCTCAGCGGCGGACGGCGCTGGTCTCGGTCGGCGCGGCGGTGGCGCTCATCGCGCTCAAGCTGGGCGCGGGCCTGCCCTCACACAGCCTCGGGCTGATCTCGGAGGCCGCGCACTCGGGCACGGATCTGATCGCTGCGCTGCTGACGTTCTTCGCGGTCGGTGTGGCCGTGCGGCCGGCCGACGTGGCGCATCAGTACGGACATGGGAAGGCAGAGCATCTGTCCGCGCTCGCCGAGGCGGCGATCCTGGTCCTCGCCAGCTTCTTCATCTCCTGGCGGGCCATCACGCACCTTGCCGGTACACGGGCGACCTCGGTGGAAGCGACGTGGTATGCGCTGGCCGTGATCGTGATCGTGATCGTCGTGGACTTCAGCCGAACCTGGATCTCCTGGCGCGCTTCACGCCGTTACCGCAGTGAGGCTCTCGCCGCGAATGCACTGCATTTCGGCAGCGACCTCGCGGGCTCCGGCGCGGTGCTGTTCGGGTTGCTGCTCGTGCGTGCGGGATACGCGCGCGCAGACTCGGCCGCCGCGCTGTTCGTCGCCGCGCTCGTGCTCCTCGCCGCAACACGGTTGATGAAGCGAAACGTCGACGTCCTGATGGACCGCGCGCCGGCCGATGCGGAGGACGCGGCGCGGCTCGCGATCGCAGGGATCGAGCCCTCGGTTGCGTTGCGACGTCTGCGGATGCGGCAGGCGGGCGGGCGCCAGTTCGCGGACGTCGTGATCACTGTGCCTCCGGGCGCGGCCGTCGGCCAGGGCCACGCCGCCGCCGACCAGGTGGAGGACGCGCTCCACGACGTGCTGCCCGGCAGCGACGTCGTCGTCCACGTCGAGCCCCAGGAGGACGAGGCAGCCATCCGGGAGCGCGCACATGCCGCCGCACTGGGGGTCCCGCGCGTCCGCGAAGTGCACAACGTGACGGTCCTCGACGTGGGCGGCCGCACGGAGGTGTCGCTTCATCTCAAGCTCCCCGGGGAGCTGACGCTCGAGGAGGCGCACGAGGCCGCGACTGAGGTGGAACACGCGATCGCCGCCGCCGTCCCGGAGGTCGATGCGGTGCAGACGCATCTCGAGCCGCTCGCGGAGGCCGGCGAAGGGCGCCGGCTGGACGACGACATCGCCGAGCAGGACGTCGTGCGAGGCATCGTGCGCGACGTCACCGGCCAGGAGCCGCGCGAGCTGCGGTTCGTGAACACGGACGAGGGTGTGCTCGCGTACCTCACCCTCGGCCTCGACGCCGCCAGTCCACTCGCCGAGGCACACCGGCGCGCGAGCGAGATCGAGGAGCGCATCCGCCTCGCCCGCCCCGACATCGCCGACGTGATCGTCCACACAGAGCCGTAGGGAGATGCGGCTCTGCATGTTCACGCCGCGGGACCTCCGGCTCGAGCGCGGCTGGCCGGGGATCATCGAGGGCGACACCGTCGTTCAGGTGGCCGCGCGTGAAGACGGCGCGCGCCTCGCGCGGCCAGGACGTGCCGCCGGAGTGGTACGAGATCCCGGTCTTCTACTTCACCAACCCGGCCGCAATCTACGGGCCGGAGGACGAGATCCCGTATCCGCCCGACACGAACGAGCTGGACTACGAGCTCGAGGTCGCCGCGATCATCGGCGCGGAGGGGAAGATCGGCGGGTTCACGATCATGAACGACTGGTCCGCGCGGGACTTGCAGCGAGCGGAGATGAAGGTCGGTCTCGGACCGTCGAAAGGCAAGGACTTCGCCACGAGCCTGGGCCCGGTCGTCGTCACGCCGGACGAGTTCGACGGCGGCAGCGGAACGATGCTCGCACGAGTCAACGGCGCGGAGCGCTCGCGCGCCCAGCTCGCGGACATGCACCACTCCTGGGACGCGATCGTTGCGCATGCCGCGCGCAGTACACGTCTCCGCCCAGGAGACGTTCTCGGCTCGGGCACGGCCGGAACGGGCTGCATCCTGGAGCACGGCGACGGGCGCTGGCTCGAGCGTGGCGACGTCGTCGAGCTGGAGGTGGAGGGAATCGGGATCCTGCGAAATCGGGTGCACTAGCCGTTCCGGCCGTTGCCCAAGAGGACATGCGATATGCATGTGGTATGGTGCAAGACATGGGACACATTCAGATTCGCAATGTCCCGACGGATCTGCACCGAAAGCTGAAGATGCGCGCGGCGGAGGCCGGCATGAGCTTGTCCGACTACCTCTTGGAAACGACCATCAGGCCACTGGCCGTGCTCCCGACCACCGCCGAGATGGTCGAGCGAGTACGCAGTCTCTCGGAGAACGATCCGAGCGAAAGCTCCGGCGACGCGATTCGCGCAGAGCGTGCTCGTCGCTGACGCTTCCTCGCTGGTCGACTTCTTGATCCGACGCCGCGCGGTGGGAGATTGGGTTGCCGACCGTGTGGGCGAGGCCGTTCTTCTCCACTGTCCGCACTTGGTCGACGTCGAGGTGGTCTCCGCCTTGCGTCGGCTTGTCAGTCACGCGGGCCTGCCAACTGCCGTCGCCGACGAGGCGCTCGAACGGTTCCCTCAGTTGCGCATTCAGAGATATCCCGTCACGCTTCTGCTCCAACGGCTGTGGTCGCTTCGGAGCACCCTGTCTGCGTACGACGCCTGCTACGTCGCTCTGTCGGAAGGGCTCGGCCTGCCGCTCCTGACAACAGACACACGACTTGCGCGCAGCCGTGGACACACCGCTCAGATCATCGCGCCACCGGCTCGACTCTGAGCTTGCCGGTGCCGCTGACGTAGAAGATACGGCTGTGCCGGAAGTCGCGGTCGTCGGGGCGGGAATCATGGGGTCGGCGACGGCGCACGCACTCGCGCGCGGCGGACACGAGGTCGTGGTCTACGAGCAGTTCCGCGTCGGTCACAACCGTGGCTCGAGTCACGGGCCCTCGCGGATCGTCCGCCTCGCCTATCCCGAGCTCGAGTTCGTCGAGCTCGCGAAGGACTCGTTTCGAGGATGGCGCGGGCTCGAGCGGGAATCGGGCGCCGAGCTGCTCGAGCTCAACGGTCTGCTCGAGCTCGTCGAAGATCCTGCTCAGAGCTCGCGCGACGCGCTCGAGGCGGCAGACGCCGACTACGAGCTGCTGGGCGCGGAGGAGGCGCGTGAGCGCTGGCCGGTCGCAGTTCCCGAAGGATGGACGGCGCTCTTTCAACCCGAGGCCGGAATCGTTCGCGCCGACCTTGCGCACCGAACCTTCGTGAATCGTGCGCTGGCGCACGGCGCGCGACTCGAAGAAGAGACGCGGATCGAGTCGCTCGACGACGTCGACGCGGAGGTGGTCGTGGTCACCGCCGGCTCGTGGGTCCGGAAGCTCGTTCCGGACCTGCCGGTACGGCCGACGCGCGAGACCGTCGCTTACTTCCACCGCGACGGGGCCCCGCTGCCTTCCGTCGTGCAGCTCGATCCCGAGACGCGGGGCCACGCGATGTACTCGCTCCACGACCCGGTTCACGGACTCAAGGCCGGCGCGCACATGGCGGGCGCGACCGCCGATCCGGACGAACCCGGCGAACCCGACCCAGCCCTCCTCGAGCGAATCTCGGACTGGGTCGCGCGCACCTATCCCGACGCCGACCCGGGACCCGTCGACCCCGAGACCTGCATGTACACGAACACCGACGACGAGCACTTCATCCTCGAGCGCCGAGGCCGGGTCGTGATCGGCTCCGCGTGCTCTGGCCACGGGTTCAAGTTCGCGCCCGCGATCGGCACCCGGCTTGCTGCCCTGGTCGGCGAAGGCGCGGATATCCTCTAAGCGTGCCCTTCTACCAGCGCCTCGGCGACGTCCCGAGGAAGCGCCACATCCAGTTCCGGGACAACGGCCAGCTCCTGACCGAGGAGGTCATGGGCATGGAGGGCTTCGTCGGGATGGAGTCGATCCTGTACCACCTCCAGTCGCCGTGTCGCGTGATGAAGGTCGGCGACTTCGAGGAGCTCAAGCGCGAGGAATGGCTTCCCCACGCGCACGCGCACCGCCACTTCAAGACCTACGGCATCGACCCCGAAGGCGACGAGGTGACCGGCAGGCGTGTCCTGATGTGGAACGACGACGTCGAGATCTCGCTCTGCCGCCCGAAGGAGCGGATGGACTACTTCTTCCGGAACGGCGAGGGCGACGAGGTGATCTTCGTCCACGAGGGTTCAGGGACGCTCGAGACGATCTTCGGCGACGTTCCCTACAAGGAGGGCGACTACGTCGTCGTCCCGCGCGGAACGACATACCGCTTCCGGCCCGAGGGCGAGCAGCGCTACCTCGTCTTCGAGACGCCGGGGCTGATCGAGATCCCGAAGCGCTACCGCAATCAGTACGGCCAGATGCTCGAGGGCGCCCCGTACTACCACCGCGACATCCATCCGCCGGCCCAGCTCAACACCCACCGCGACAAGGGCGAGTTCCCGGTCAAGGTGCGCGTGCGCGGCGGCTACCAGACCTACCTGCTCGACTACCACCCGTTCGACGTCGTGGGATGGGACGGCTTCCTCTACCCGTGGACGTTCTCGGTGCACGACTTCGAGCCGATCACCGGGCGTATCCACCAGCCGCCGCCGTCACACCAGACGTTCCAGGGCCGCAACTTCGTGATCTGCTCGTTCTGTCCGCGCAAGCTCGACTTCGACCCGCTCGCGGTGCCGATCCCGTACCACCATTCGAACCTCCAGTCGGAGGAGATGATCTATTACGTCTCCGGCAAGTTCGGCTCGCGACGCGGAGTGGACGTCGGCTCGATCACGCTGCACCCGTCGGGCCTCCCCCATGGTCCGCAGCCGGGGCTCGCGGAGAAGTCGATCGGCATGCACGAGACCCACGAGCTCGCGGTGATGTGCGACACGTTCCATCCGTTGAAGCTGTCGAAGTTCGCGAAGAAGCTCGACGACGGGAAGTACGCGTACTCCTGGTACGAGAACGCGCAGGAGGGAGTAGACGCCGATGAAGCCGCCGTCGACGGCGACGCCTCCGGCGCGGGCCTGACCTCGCACTTCTAGACCGCACCGGCATCTGCGTCGAACGCTGTCGCGATGCGATTGACTGAAGCCGGGAACCAGGCCGTTGCGGGCACGATCTGTGGCCGGGGTTTGCCAGTGACAGCTCAGCGACGCTGTCGTAGCGTAGGGCCTCGGTAGCGAGCGTCCGAAAGCTGGTCGCCAATGTGCGTGCGGGTCTCGTTACTGCGGCCTGTGGATTTCCGCCCGGAAGGCGTCGGCCCGGAGGACGGAGCATGACCTCCGTCGG